>Ga0209249_1001349_pt1 | contig 24125 bp, 19 predicted proteins | sample SaaInlV_200m_DNA_4_FD_184653 | JGI IMG/M metagenome (GOLD analysis project Ga0209249, IMG submission 184653) | Marine microbial communities from expanding oxygen minimum zones in the Saanich Inlet - SI037_S3LV_200m_DNA (SPAdes) (version 2) | ecosystem: Environmental > Aquatic > Marine >...
CCAGAACCTTTTGTACCTTTAGGCTGTGTAGCTGCAGGGGCCTGAACTTCTGCCTCCGCTTCAGTTGTAATTTTTCTGATGTTCTCTTTCATGTTTCCCTTCAGGAAACTAATTCCTTTTTCACCGCACGCGTATGCAATAAAGATATTTTCATCAGTTATCTCTAATCTGTTTTCCTGAAGTGATTTTGTGGCCTGTGGAATTCCAGGTTCAAGGATATCTAGTGGATGACCGTCAAATGGCTTTTTACCTAACTGTTTCTCTGCAAGTTTAATAATCTCAGAATCAGGTTTGGATGGGGTACGTCCGAAATATCCAAGCACCATATTCCCATAACCATCTGTAATCTTCTTCCATTTTCCCTGTGTTACATTGGCATATGCCTGCTGGAAGTAGAACTGCGATACTGGTGTAACTGATGTTGCAAATCCACCTTTTTTAACGACTTCCGTCATCTCTCTTATTACTTCCGGATATAGATGCAGTGTTCCAGTATCACGCATCATCATAGTGTTTGCAGTCAACGCGCCTCCCGGCATAGGAGAAAGAGGGATGATTGGAGATACCTGTTTCGCCTCAATTGGTATAAAATAATCTTTCATACACTCTTCGAAAATCTTCTCCGCCTCAACAATTTTCATGATGTCAACGTCAATAGTCCACGGCTTACCCTTAAGAGCATGCCACATGGAAATAATGTCTGGTTGACATGTTCCGCCGCAGACAGGGCTCTTTGCAAGGTCAATACCAAGGTTATTGTCTTTTGTAGCAGCTCCTTCAATTGCCGCAAGATTGCATGCCACACTTACACCTGCAGTATCATGGGTGTGGTACCATATTAATGCATCATCTCCAAGAAGTTTCCTGGCTCCCTTAAATGTTTCATACACTTTTTGCGGGTTAGCAGTACCGCTTGCATCTTTAAAACAGACCGAATCAAAAGGAAGTCCTGAATCCAAAATGCCCTGTAGGCGTTGAAGGTAGAATGCTGATGTGTGAGCCTCCTCACACTCTTCCGGTAGATCCATAAGGGTTATACATACTTGATGGTGAAGGCCTGCATCCGTTATACACTTACCGGAATATTCAAGGTTTTGTATGTCATTGAGAGCGTCAAAGTTTCGTATAGTAGTCATGCCATGCTTCTTAAAGAGGACAGCATGAAGATTTATAATATCTTTTGGTGCCTGTGACAGGGCAACAACATTTATACCCCTGGCAAGGGTCTGTAGATTAGCATCAGGGCCCGCAAACTTTCTAAAGGTGTCCATCATATGAAATGCTGATTCATTACAGTAAAAGAAGAGAGATTGGAACCGCGCACCACCTCCAGCTTCCATGTGTAAAATTCCCGCTTCAGCAGAGGCCTCAACTGCAGGCATAAAGTCCTGAGTAAGTACACGTGCACCATAAACAGACTGAAATCCATCCCTGAACGAAGTGTCCATGAATCTAACTTTTTTCACAATAACCACCCTTTCGATAAATTATATATCTCTCCAATAATTTGGATAATTTACTTAAATATCTTGATAATTCATTACATAATGTCCTAGAGTCATTTAAGTATTTCTGTAAGCATGAACGGCTGCAGAAATAACTGCCGTCTGTACGCTACTATCACTGGACGTTCTACTCTTTTTATTCTTTTTTCGCTTGCGAGCAATCTCTTCTTCGGCAAGAGCAGTTTCTTCCCTAAGTGTGTGTTCTCTGGTGATACGCTCGAGTAATGATATAGCTACGTTTAGAAGAACAAGAAAAATAAAAACAATTCCCATGCCAATAAACATCAGCATAATTGCATTACTAATCATAAGGATTTCCTCATTGTGTAAGAATTATGAAACGCTATTTCTCCAGAATTTAAGCTGATAATGCCACGCTTTTCACATTCAAAAAGCAGTGTCCCATCATCATTCAGGTCTATTATCTTTCCTGAATACGAATCTTGTTTCACATCTGTAAAGACAATTTGTTCATTTATAAATGCCAATCTTTTCTTTATTTCCTGTCGGTTAAGCGTGAAACCAGACTGACATAATACATTAAAACAATTAATTATAATTTCAAGAAGTTTTTTCAAAAGATCCTTGCGTGCAACCTTGTGGCGCAACTCGCAGCGGAGTGATGTAGCCGGGATATCAAGGCTCGCAAGAAATTTCTCAGTGTTGTTTACATTAATGCCTATCCCCAATACTCCGTACACTCTCTCATCTGTCTCTGTTATTTCGCATAGTATTCCTGATATTTTCTTGCCATGAATCAAAACATCATTTGGCCATTTTACAGAGGGTTTCAATCCATATACTTCGAGTGCCTGGGCAATAGACAACGCTGCAATCTGCGTTATATTCTGTCTCCGTTTCTGCTCCAGTGACGTTAGTGGCAGCAGCAGAGAGAATGTCAGGTCCAGACCCGGTTGAGAATTCCATATACGGGTAAAACGTCCTCTTCCTTCTGTCTGCTCATCAGCCCAGATTACTGAATAATCCGGTAAAGACGAACAGTGCTGTTTGAGGAACGAATTAGTCGAGTTTAAATTAGCATATTTATAAATAGTGTACACTGATCTGTTCGGCTTAATAATTTCTGGTTTTTGTTCAATGTTCATAATAAACGACCTCTAAACTTTATGTTAGACTGAGATTTTATTTTGATACATTGTGTGCTGTTCTGTTTCGCTTACGATCTGTTTCTTTCAATAACTTTTTTCTCATACGAAAGGTTTTAGGGGTGATTTCAATTAACTCGTCATCTTCAATATACTCTAATGCCATTTCAAGAGTCAGTTCTCTTGCTGGTGACAGCTTTATCGCTTTATCTGCTGTAGCAGATCTCATGTTAGATGCTTTTTTAGCTCGACACACATTAACGGCTATGTCCTTTTGATCACAGTGTTCACCTACGACCATGCCTTCATAGACTTTGTCTCCAGGTTTGACAAACATGACTCCGCGGTCCCGTAAACCGTCAAGTGCATATGCCATTACATCACCATTTGACATTGATGCTATGACGCCTACAGGCCTGTGTGGGATGGCACCCTTAAAAAATTCGTATTCATGGAAATTATGATACATAATGGCTGTCCCCTGGGTGGAGCTGAGGAGTCTCAGTCTTAGTCCGACTAGTCCGCGTGATGGAAGTTTGAACTCAAAATGAATTCGTCCATTGTTTTCACGCATACTCACCATTTCTCCCTTTCTCATACCTAGTAGTGATATAACCTGACCATCGAACTCCTTAGGAACATCAACTACTAGGAATTCAATTGGTTCTGCTTTTTTCCCATTAATCTCTTTGTAAATAACCTTTGGTTTTGAGACCTGAAGTTCGTAGCCCTCTCTCCTCATGCTTTCAATCAAAACAGATAGATGTAGTAATCCTCTACCCGATACGTGAAAAGAATCTCTAGATTTATCATCATGTACTTTAAGCGAGACATTTGAACGTAATTCCCTGTATAGCCTCTCCCTCAAATTTCGACTTGTTACATATTTCCCATCCTGACCGGCAAAAGGGGAGTCGTTTACTGAGAACATCATAGACAGTGTCGGTTCGTCTATGGTTATGATAGGAAGCGGCTTTGGGTTGCTGACATCTGCCAGAGTATCTCCAATCTCTACATTCTCTATTCCGGTGATTGCTACAATATCACCGGCAACAGCCTCTTTTATACTTACTCGTTCCAGACCGGCAAAAGAATAGATTTCTGAAATTTTTTCTTTAGACGTTTCACCATTTCTCTTGAGCCAGGCAACTTGGCTGCCGGCACGTATACTCCCATTTACAACTTTTCCAATTCCAATTCTGCCAACGTAGTCGTTATAATCCTGTGCCTGTATGAGCATCTGAAATGGTTCGTCCGGGTTAGTAGTTGGCGGGGGAATATACTCAATAATAGCGTCCAGTAGTGGAGTTAAAACAGTGCTCTTTTCGCCTATCTCACGCATAGCGTATCCATCTCTTGCACTAGCATAAACTACCGGGAAGTCTAATTGATCATCATCAGCTTCCAGGTCTACAAACAAGTCAAAGACTTCATCGAGGACGTCATTCGGCCTTGCTTCAGGTCTGTCAATCTTATTGATAACGACAATTGGTTTCAAGTGATAACCCAATGCCTTCTGCAACACATATCTCGTTTGCGGCATTGGTCCCTCGTACGCATCTACCAGGAGTAGCACTCCTTCTGCCATCTTTAAAGTGCGTTCCACTTCACCTCCAAAGTCCGTATGTCCAGGAGTATCTATTATATTCAATTTGATATCTTTATATTGGATAGAGAAGTTCTTAGCAGTAATAGTTATTCCGCGTTCTTTTTCCTGATCGTTAGAGTCCATTACACGTTCGGCAACTTCCTGATTAGCACGAAAGACACCGGTTTGCTTTAGCATTTGGTCTACTAAAGTTGTTTTTCCATGATCCACATGGGCTATTATAGCGATATTTCTGATATTTTTAATTTCCACAATTGACTTCCGTTTCTCTGTTTTGCTTAGGCCTGGCCTTTACAACACTTGAATTAATAAATATAAAACTGCAAATAAACAATATTTCTATATAACACGTATGTTACGTGTTATATAATCAAAATATTAAATTCCTTATTATAGTGATTTAATTAGAATATTACAGTAAAAAATATAGTATTTAAATTGTTTCAGAAAATTAGCAAATGTTCATAAACATTGGTTATAAATGATATTCTGACGGGCAACTAATTGTTTTTAGTTACTCGCATAATTATATCCATCTTAATATAGTCTGGTAATTGATGAAATGAGAGTAAAACTACAACAGCTTCATCTAAACTCAATAATTATTGCAAATGAAGTTAAAGACAAGGTAGATAATGTTGTTTATAAATTAATGGGCGATTGATGCGAAAACTAACAATTAATACCGTTTTGCTTAATTTTGTTGATATGTTATACAATTTAGGTTTGACATGAGGGTTTAAAGCGAAAATAGACAGATTATACTTCTTGGAATATTGCTTGTAAGTTGTAGTATAGCCTGTAGTTAAAGATGTGCTAAAGGTTAGTCATAGATTTGAATAATTAAATCAACTTTGGCAAGATTTTAGCTTGTATAACAAATACACTGAATTATGTCTCTAACTGCCTATTGAATAGAATCTTAATTTAATACAGTCAGAACATTACAAATTCTACAACTTGATGAAATAATATTTTTGAAAGCTGAAATGGGACGAGGACCAACTAAAGATCATTATCAAATAATGAATGAAAATTTTGTTGAAGGCTCACTGACCTGCCTTTCACCAGCAGTGATAGAGCCAAGAATTACAACAGAGTTTCCATTGGTTCTAAATATAGAGCCTACCAATGCATGCAATGCCAAATGCTACTATTGCCCTAATAGTGATGTGGTTAAGAATCAAGGCATAGGTTTTCTAGACATAAATGAATATAAAGGAATAATTGATCAGGTAAAATCACATAAGCTTATAATGTTGAATTTCCATAAGGATGGCGAACCGCTTTTACATAAAAAGCTTCCTGATATGGTCGAGTATGCTAAAGAAAAAGACGCTGCAGAAGTTATTCATTTAAATACAAACGGGATTCTGATTAATACAAATATTGGCAGGGGTATCATTGAAAGAGAGATTGATGATATAACTGTCAGTGTTGATGCTGCAAATGAAAATACATATCAACAACTCAAGGGTATTGATGGATTTGACAAACTTGAAGAGAGTATAGAAAAGATAATCAATTATAGAGACAAGATAAATAGTAATACGAAAATCAGAGTCAAGATCATGGAATTTGATGCAATTGGTCAAGATGAGATTGATTTCTTTATTGAGAAGTGGTCTGGCATTGCTGACGAAGTTCAGGTTACAGGTATTCATAACTGGAGTGGCGCTTTCAAGAGCATTGAGGTAACCGATGAGCAATCTATTAATGAAAGATATCCATGTGCTTTGTTATGGTACATGTTGGCGATAAATAGTAACGGTAAGGTTAGCACATGTAATGTAGACTGGAATTATTCCGGAGTCGTTGGAGATGTTCATAACCAGAATATTAAGGAAATTTGGAATAGTGAATCTATTAAGAAGATACGCAGAGCACACTTAAAAGGAAAGTGGGATTGCCCAAAAGTATGCAAAGAATGTGTTGTATGGGTAAGCGTTGGTGATATGAAAGAGTATCTTGAAACAAGAATTGAATTTTTATAACCTAGAATTCAAGAATATAAAGGTATGCTATGGAAATCAGTATAGTAATTACATGTCATAATTACGCTCGTTATCTGGCTAGAGCAATAAGGAGCGCAATAAACCAGAATTATTCCAGGAAAAAATATGAAATTCTGGTAGTTAATGATGCCTCTACTGATGAGACTATGGATGTGATGAATTCTTTCATGGGATACATTAGGCCTGTGCACCTTGATAAAAATATAGGTTTGTCTGAAGCCAGGAATATTGGAATCAAAAGAGCGTTAGGCAAGTATGTAGTAAATGTTGATGCTGATGACTATATAGGCGAAAGCCTCCTTTTGATAGAATCTGCATTTATGGAACAGCACGCAGATTGGGATGCCGTCAGTTGTGATTATGACCTTATTGATGACGAAGGAAATGTTCTTGAAACAAAGAGTGGGAAGGAAGAGCCAATTGCATGTGGGATCATGTTTAAAAAAGATATGTTGTTTGACATTGGACTTTATGACCCGAGATTTAAGGCGATGGAGGAGAAAGAGCTTCGGCAAAGATTTGAAAGCAAATACAAAATTGAGAATATTAACCTGTCTCTTTACCGGTATAGAAGGCATGATAATAACCTGACTAATGATGCAAAAGCAGTTGAGCATTATTCCAAACTACTGAAAGATAAAAAAGATAATGAAAGAGCCTGAAATAATAGCTGAGATTGGGGTGAATTATTATGATGTGTCTGGAAAGCTTGGTATCGGTTTAGTTGATGCTGCTAAAGAGATGATTCTTCGCTGTAAAAATTCAGGCATAAAAACAGTAAAATTTCAAACATATAAGGCGGAAAAGATTGCAGCAGAGTACTCACCATCATACTGGGATTTAAATGAAGAACCTACGAGATCCCAAAAAGAACTGTTTTCTAAATTTGATAAATTTGGGGAGAATGAGTATAAAGAACTCGCTGATTATTGCAAGGTGAATGGTGTTGAATTCATGTCTACGCCTTTTGATATTGAGAGTGCAGATTTTATTGATCAATTGGTTTCAAGGCATAAGATAGCTTCTGCAGACATCACCAATCTCCAATTATTAAAAAAGATCGCAGATTTCGGCAAACCCGTAATATTATCCACTGGGGCATCAAAGCAGGAGGAAGTAACAGAAGCTGTTGATATTTTAGAGAGATTTGGATGCAACGATATTACCTTACTGCACTGTGTCTTGTCATATCCTACAGCACAAAAGGATGCCAACTTGTGGAAAATCAGAGCACTATTAAAACAATTTCCAGATCTCAGAGTTGGACTTTCAGACCATTCAACATTTTCCCTGGATGTTCTGATTGCTGCATGGCTATTAGGAGTCGAAGTAATAGAAAAACATTTTACTCTTGATAAGGCTCTCAGAGGTAATGACCACTATCATGCGGCAGACCCTCAGGATTTTATAAAACTTCAGGATAAGATTAAACTTCTAAAAGAGATTTATGGAAATGAGCGAACTGATTGGCTTTTTAAATGTGAAGAAGAAGCATATATTAATGCCAGACGAGGTGTTTATTTAAATATAGATGTAAAGAAAAGTGATAAGTTAAGAATAGAACATTTATCATTTTTAAGACCGCAATTAAGTGGATTAAGTCCTAAACAAGTTATGGATTGTATTGAAAACGAGTCTGTTTATACTGACTATTTTAAAAAAGGTAAATTGTTGACAGAAGATGCGGTTTATAAATTAGCCAATAAATCTCTCTATTAATCAGACATTATGATGATCGCGTATATTCCTGCTAGAGGTGGTTCAAAACGAATACCTCGAAAAAATATTAAACTATTAGGTGGAAAACCGATCATAGCGCATGTCATAGAAACGGCGAAATCTTTAGACTTTATCAAAAAAGTGTGTGTTTCTACAGATGATTTAGAGATCCAGAATATTTCAACAGAATATGGAGCAGAGACGGGAGATCTCCGGGCTTCTGAATTAGCAGGAGATTTTGTTGATTTCGGGACTTTAATCTTAAAAGATGTTCCAAGATTTACTGAGAATGTAAAAGATTTATTAATGATATTACCCACTGCCGCATTAGTACAACAAGGGCATTACTATGATGCCTTTTCCATTTACCAGGAGAAATCCCCACAAGCATTAATGTCTACTCTTGAATATGCAGTATCTCCTCTCTGGGCAATGGTACAGGACAAAAACGGTTTCTGTAAAGCAGTTCATCCTGAATTTATTAAGATGAGGTCGCAAGATTTACCAAAAACATGTGTGGATGCAGGCCTTTTTTATATGATGAAATTGGAACAAATTAAAAGCATTGAAAACTTTATTGCTGACAAACTGCTGTCATATAATGTGCCACCTGATATTGCGGTGGATGTTGATACTCCAGCTGATTGGGAACAATTGGAGATTTTTTATCAAAAACAGAAAGAGAGTATAAGTTTATTATGAATGGACACGATCTATCTTCAGTGAAGGAGAAAGGTGTAAAGCATTGAATATTGAAAAATCCAAGACCCTTTTTGAAAGGGCTAAGATGTTGATACCTGGTCAGTCACAAACTTTCAGCAAAGGACCTACTCAGTTTGTACAGGGGGTATCTCCAATCTATTGTGAAAGGGGAAAAGGAGCGAAGATATGGGACGTTGATGGAAATGAATTTACAGATTATATTATGGCTCTGGGACCTATTGTTTTGGGTTATTGTTTCGATGACGTTGACCATGCAGTTATTCAGCAGATTAAAAAGGGTTCAATATTTTCTTTGCCGCATCATCTGGAAATTGATGTTGCAGAGGAATTAGTCAATATTATACCTTCTGCCGAGATGGTAAGATTTGGTAAAAACGGTTCAGATGTTACCGCCGCTGCAATCAGGATATCACGTGCTTACACGGGGAAAGACAAGATCGCTATATGCGGCTATCATGGTTGGCAGGATTGGTATATTGGCACTACATCAAGGAATCTGGGGGTCCCAAGAAGTACTAAGGACCTGTCATTGACTTTCAATTACAATGATATTCCATCCCTGGAAAAACTGTTCAACGAAAACCCAGGACAAATAGCATGTGTAATTATTGAGCCCATAGGTATAGAAGAACCAGATAGTTTGTTTCTGGAGACAGTAAAGGAGCTTGCCCACAAAAACAGTGCGATACTTATATTTGATGAATTAAAAACCGGTCTCCGCTTTGCTCTAGCAGGAGTACAAGAATATACAGGAGTCATTCCGGATATTTCTACTTTTGGAAAGGCAATTGCGAATGGCTATCCTTTATCTGCAATAGTTGGTAAGCGGGATATAATGGAGTATGTCGACAAGACATTTTTTTCATTTACATTTGGAGGAGAAACACTAAGCCTGGTTGCATGTTTAAAAACAATAGAAATTGTTCAGAAGAAAGGAGTAATTAAACATAATTGGGGAATTGGCTCTTACTTTAAAGAAAAATATAATAAGCTTATTAAAGAGTATAAGCTGGAAAATTACCTATGGAACAAGGGATATGATATTCATTTTGTCACTGAGTTTGAAAGTGGTGATGGATTTACTGATTTTGAACTAAAATCTTTGGTCCATCAGGAAATGGTAAGTAGGGGGAATCTTACCATAGGCAGCTACGAATTTTGTTATTCACATACAAAGGAAATGATAGACCAAACGATTAATGACATTGATGAAATATTAAAGACAGTTACACAAGCTATAAAAGAGAAGAATGTAAAAAAATACCTAAAAGGCAAGGCAGTAAAGCCAATTTTCAGGAACTAGTTATTATCTCTCCTTGACATAGTTCTAAAAAAATAAATGCTACAACCTTCCCATAAATATAAAAAATCAATTCTACTTATTAATCCTTTTTCTGATAAATGTAAGAAATCGATTCATGGAGAAAATCAAATGGTCATTTATATGCGGAAACACCTTTGGGAATAGCTTATGTTTATACATTTGCCAGAGATAATTTACCGGAATATGATTTCCTTCTCATTGATGCTATGGGCCAAATGGTAGAGCATAGTAATATGGGGATGGAAAGGAACTGGGAGATGCTGATCAATAGAGTCAAAGATATAAATCCTGACGTTATAGGAATTGGGGCTTATTATTTTAAAGGAGCGTCTTTATTCCATGAAACATGTAATAGGATTAAAGAGGTTTTACCTGATGTTCTGATTGTGGCAGGAGGCAATTATCCCACAGACACACCTGAAAAAGTCTTAAATGATCTCAATGTTGATTTCATTATTGTATCAGAGGGTGAAGGGCCATTTTCAGCTTTTCTTCAAGCATATTTTAATGGAAACGATGTGGCACATTTGACGGACTGGGATATCGGATATCAGATGGAGATTATCATGTAAATCAAAGGAGTTTAATCAAAGACATATCAAGAATTCCTATACCAGATCGCACTCCGCTTCCTATGGAAACTTATGGTAAGGGACGGAATATGTTAGACAGAGTTTTTGGTCCTGACAATTACCGTTTTCTAACAATGACTATTTCACGACGATGTCCGTTTGTATGTACTTTTTGCACGGCTACTAAATTTTGGGGACGTACTATTAGATATAGAAACACAGAATCAGTCTTGGATGAAATGTAAATGCTGATAGAAGTTTATGGAGCGACAGTTATTGGAATGAACGATGACAATTTTCTTGTAAACAAAAAAAAGGCATCTTTAATTTTAGAGGGAATGCTTAAAAGAAACTTAAATATAAAATGGACTGCCAATGGCGGGTCTAATGTAAGGGCTTTGAATGATGATAATTTTTTAGCATTAGCCATTGAATCTGGTTATTGCTTTTTTAATTTAGCTATTGAATCCAGTTCGCAGAAAACACTTGAGAAAATTCGTAAACCGGTGAAAGTGGAGGAAGTGCATTCCCTGGTTGAGAAGGTTCGCTCAAAATATCCTAATATGTATATAATGCATTTTTTATTGTTGGTTTCCGTTTGAAACCAGGCAAGATATTTTGGATACATTAAAATTTAGTAAGATTTTACAATTAGATTGGGCTTCTCATTTTATTTATAAACCATTCCCCAATACTGATTTGTACGATTACTCGTTAGAAAACTGGTTTATTCAAGCCGCTCAAATTGATTATGGTGAAAACTTTAAAGAGAGCCATATTGATGGAGAGGATTGGGACAGCCAGTGGCTTTTTAAGACAAATTATGAATACAACTTAAGGATTAATTTTCTTGAAAATTTTAATTTGTTAAGAGCCAACTATAAGCAATACCTGCGGGACATGGAATACATTATTAGTATCGCTCCGCAACATTGTTTAGCATATAGGCAAGCATCCTTTGCGTCAGAAAAATTTGGTTTGTACGAAAAATCAGCCTTATCTTCGCTAAAGGAAGCAGAAATAATGAAAGTAGAAAATGAATTTACTGAATGGTATGTTTCGCTTAGCATAAACACACATAGTTGTTAATGAATAATTGTATAATTAGTGCTGATAGTATGGCGCGGAGTCTAATCTAATTCAACTATCTGCGCATCTTTAACAATATTTTCATATGAATTCTCAGGAACATTTCCTACTATCTTCTCATATTTCTTGTCTTCTATAATGGCCCCATTATTTCTCTGTTTTTCTTTCAAAATGTTATAGTAAAATTCTTGAATGGGTTCTGCTATTAGTTCAATTTTCCCTCTAACAGCCTTAAATAATATCAAACAATCATTGGAAGTATTAAAATCAAGGTTATTAAAATTTTGCACGCTAATTATTCTTGCTTTCTTCCTATTGATATCCACAAATTCAATAATAAGACATTCCATATCTTTAAAATGGTTCGTCTTGTAAAATGAATAGTAAAGAGTTGGCTGGAAATTATAGAGGCCATGATTAGAATATCCTTGTGTGTGATTAAGGTGTATCACCGTTCCATCTTTTTTCAGCATTCTTGCTAAATTGCTCAAGACATTTGATATATTAAAACAGTGTTCCATTGTTCCGCCATCAATTACAAAATCATATTGGTGTTCTAGCTTTTTTGGTATTTCTTCATTAAGATTATGAATTATGTTAGCTCCATCTTTGTCTGAAATATCCATGGAATCACAGGTTTCAAATCCAAGAAATTTAAATAAATGTTCAGGCTCCACTTTCCCTATCATTGAAAACACTGTACCATATAGCTTCTTCACAGACTCAGATTCAATTTCAATGCCTTGTCTTCCAAGAGTCAATAACCGACCACGATAATTATATTCTTTTTTCTTATTAAATAAAATATTTCCCCATATAGAATTTATTGTCATTAGCTCACTTTCTAAATGTCAATTTTCCATCAACCCAGAAATCTCTAATATTTGTTCTTGATTTAATCTCATTTTCAAGTTTATTGAAATAATTCATCCAAAAAGATTTTTTATTAAAGATATCTTCAGCTTTTTTGTAATAAACTTCTGCCTCTTTATGCTTTTTCATTCTTTCATAAGAAAAAGCAATTAAAAGAATAGCAATAGCATGATCTGGTGCTAATCTTCGTACAAAGTGGAATTCTTCTATTGCCCTTTGATAATTTCCTCTTTTTAAAAAGTGGTTATTTACAAAATTTATTTTAAGGTTATTGAAATATACAATTTCCTTTAGCCATTCTTTGTCAAAATTAGGTGTAGATACTACACTAGTATTCTGAAGATCATTATAACTTATTTCTTTGTCTTTTATGTATCCATGTTCAATACAATAATCATACAATGATGTCTTTGGGAAAGGAGTGAACATATTAAAACATGACCAATCAAAATCAAGTGACTCTGCAAGATCAAAAGTTTTTTGTATATCTTCTTTTGTTTCAAAAGGAAATCCAACAACAAATGCTCCTGTAACATAAGCCTTGTCATATCTTCTTAAATTATCAACTACCTCTTTTACCATAGATAATTTAAGAGGTTTATTTATCTGTTTAAGCGTATTTTCACAACCTGATTCAATAGCTAAAGCAAACATGTAATATCCTGACTGAATCATCTTGTCAACCATCTCTCTATTTAAAAGTGACTTTACTGTCAATCCGGTTGTAGACCATTGGTCAACAAGTTTTTCTTTTATCAGGAGATCGCAAATCTTTATAACCCTCTCGGGCAGAAGAGAAAATAAGTCATCATTGAACTTAAAGAAATTAAAATCATATTTTATCTTTAAATATTTGATTTCTTCAATTATACTCTCTGGACTTCTGTGCCTTGCATTACCCCATACTTCTTTTGTTGCACAAAACCCACATTGAAATACGCAACCTCTTGCAGAAACCATAGAAATCGGCCTGAGGTTCTTCATTAGTCTTTGCATAGAGTGTCTTGGGATCTTTCCATAAAGATCAATTCTAAGATCATCTAAATCAGGATAAGGCAATACATCAAGATCAGGTATTTTATCTACAATTGGGTTAACAATTACTTTTTCATTTTCTTTATATACTATACCTCCTACTTCAGACAGGGGCTCGTTATATTTCATAGCCTTAACAAGATTATAAAATACAATTTCCCCTTCAGACATTACAATAATATCCAGGTTTTTGTCTTTGATAGCAGTATCATAACTAAGAGTTGGGTAAGATGCCCCCATGACTGTTACAGTTTTCTTGTCAATAACTTTACACACTGCTACAACTTTATGGGCTTCAAGAGCAATAGCGTGAGAAAATGCGCTCACACCTACAATATCTGGAGAAAATTCATCTATTTTATTTCTAAGTCTGTCCCAAAGAAAGTCCATGCTAACATCAGGGTCTTTGTTGACAATATAATCCATTGCATCAATGTTTGAATCATAGATTTTTACCTCAACTTCAGGAATCTTATTTTTTAAATAAGATTTAATATATCCTATCCCTAAAGGAATCTCTGATTCTCCCCCTCCAGCAATTACTAATTCATTGTCATATTTGCCATTATAAACGTTAAATGGAAGTAACAATAATATTTTCATTCTATTATTTTTCTAAAAAAGTATTCAATCCTTGCAATCCTTGAATAACAAATAAAACCAGGAAGTGAGATTTTACAAAAGTTCAAAATAAAAGGCCTGTTAATTGTAAAATTTACATATACCATTATCATCATTTTTATTGCAGGTTGAGTATCTGGAAAGAAACAAGTCTTACAGTATCTCATATTATCCCCCTGGTAAGTATGAGATTAAAAAAGCTATGTTTTAGTTTTGCCTTCTCCTCTCCATGAATAACCAAAATATTATTATAAAATACTAGATTTTATAATTTAATAAACCAATAAATTCTCTTTAACTTTGCATTGAAAGCGATGTTGTCGTATTGAAAGCTCCTTTTGAGTGAAGGGAAATAATGAATCATGTTTATCAGTTTATTCCAATTTGTTTTTGTTAATAGTTTAATAAACATCTCAAGGCGATTGTGATAAACAGCAAATTCAAAAAGCCTTTCAGTATTTTTTATCTGATTTGTTACATTCATCCCAGCAGGAGAATCATTTTCAAGGGTTACGTATCCGGCAAAATCATCAATTCCTGGCATCTTGGAAATGAAATTGTTTTCAAAGGCGTATTTTGCAATCTCTGTTTCAGGAAACAGAACTAATAGGTTGGTGCTCACATAATCAGGATTCAATTCCCTTACAAAGTTAATTGATTCCCATAGGTCATCAATGGTCTCTCCAGGCCAGCCAATAATCATGTCAATCCCAATTCGTATTTTGAACTTTTTAAAAAGTTTTACTGCATCCTGAACTATCTGGTTTCTAGCGGTTCTTCCCGCAATCTTTTGTATACGTGGAATGGCACTTTGCAATCCAATGGTAACACGATCACAACCAGCTTGTTTCAATAAATCAACCATCTCATTATCGATACCCTCTGAGCGAATATTGCAGATAAAAGGAGGCATATTGGCATTTGCATACTCATTTAAAAATTCTTTTGTTACTTCTTTGGATGCGTTAAATGTTCCATCTACAAATTGGACCCATTTTAAACCGTACTTTTCCTTTGTGTATTGTATTTCTTCAAAGAGTTTTTGATACTTTTTGTAAATACGAAAGCCTTTTCCTTCACTTTTATACTTCTGAGTTATAAATGAATTGCCACAAAACTTGCACTTATATGGGCACCCTCGTGAGCGTATGAAGTATTTTGTACTTTGATTACGTATGGACTTATATTTTGAAGGATAGATATCTCTATCATGCATTGGCAAATCTTCCAGATTTTCAGTAACCATAAATCTTTCAGAACGTATAATTTTGCCATTCTTTTTATAAGAAACTCCTGGAATCTCGGTTAGGGATTTACTACTACTTAATTTATCTACAACTATTGGCAGGTTTTTTTCTCCGTCACCTGAAATTACAACGTCAACGGTGTCTTCTTCTAATAATTTCTGAGAAATAAAGAAAAGAGGGCCTCCCAGCAACGTCGTTGCAGTTGGAATGAGTATTTTGATTTTCTTTAATAAGCATAAAGTAAATGCTTCTTCACCAAAATAAATACTGAATGCGATAAAGTCTGGTTTGAAATTAGTGATAGCATCACAAAGGTTTGTCTCCAGTTTAGATACAAAAATATCTGTTTGGTGTCCTTGCTCTTTAAGTACTGCGCTTAAAATCATTATACTCAGTTTTTCGTATGATTCTTCTTGTACAAAAGCAATTTTAGCCATTATTTTTTCAAAGTATATCGTCTGAAGTTATTAGAATACGGTTTTCGATAAAAGGAAGTTAATTTATTTATAATTGTCTACGCCGCCTATTCCAAATAAAAGAAATTTAATTAAACCAAAAAAACGGATTGTACCTTGCAACACAAAAAAAGGAACATATCTCGCCTTGTATTTAGTAGCACAATAAAATGCTCTTTTAATCGGGTAAACGTATAAGAGATGCATGAGTACATTCAGCATTCTTTCCGGATGAGTCTCAATAAATTTGGCATCTCCGGAGCCGTAAGCAAGCCATCGCTTATATAGTTCTTTAAAAGTACTTAAGTTTTTTCGATAAGTTATTCCATTGCCACAAACAAAGAGTGCTCCACGTTTTTTTAGGTTATACGCTAAGTCGGAGTCTTCAGCAGCAGTAGTGTATTGATTGGAAGTGTTGGTAATTACTTCAAGCAAGGAGTCTTTCCTATACAGTGCAGGTCTACCAATCATTGTAATGTTTACTGAGTTTCTATTGTCCAGAGCATGTATAATTTTCATGCTCACCAGGAATGCTTCTTCCCAATACGTTGTTTTACGTTTTATTATATCAGAGATGTTCTCATGTTTTGCTTGAACGGCTGTAGCATCTGATTGTTCTAAGATATTATATAAATCGAATAGACAGTTCTCGTCTAAACGATCATCTGCATCAACTATCATAATATACTTTGAATGGCTGCTTGCCGCTTTTATTCCTGTATCTCTTTGTATTGCCAATCCTTTCTCGCAATTTATGACCTTAATGTTCTGGATTCTTTGAATGATCGGTCTTGTCTGATCGGTGGAATGACCATCTACAACAATAATCTCGTTTGGGTTATTGTTTTTGCAATATTGAATGCACTCTTCAATATTTTGTTCTTCATTAAGAGTACGTATAATAATAGTAATAGGGAGAGTATCCATTGATTTTATATCGCTTCTTGTAATTCATAGATTCAAAAAAAGATAATTACTCATTGCTACAATAAATTTATTTTAAAGATATTTTATCTGGAATTATACATAGTCGTATGGTATTGATTTTTATAATTTATGTTTGAAGAACTTTATTCAATATTTTATTTTTATAGCATGCTTTAATTTTATGATAATAATGATTTACTTCTTCTTTAGAAGCGCTTTGTCCGTATGGGTTATACGTATCCATAACTCCTGGTTTGTAACGATCATTAGGATAACGAAATGGTATGGTATCTACTGATGCAAGAAGTTGATCAATGTGTTGTGAAGCCCTTTGACATGCTTTGCCATCCATCTTTCCATAAAATTCGTTTTCTAATTGTGTTACATTCCTGATATCAGCATTGCTACATCCCAGTTTAGTATTAGAAACAAGGTGATCAAATTCATCAAAAGTCTTTGCTACAGGCGATAGTGTTACCAAGGGAGATTCTCCTAGGTCATCATCACATAAACTTATTGAGGGTATATTCAGTAAATGTGCTTCCAGGGCTGTTGTTGAAGTAGCATGAATTAATAAATCTATATAATTAAGCATCTCCACCATATGTCCTTCAAGAACCACAGGGATATGTAGATTGTTTTCCCGGAAATACTTTACATACTCATCTTTTTTTTCGCCTGGATGGACTTTTAAAATAAACTGCCATTCATCTTTTCTATTATTATATAGTTGTTTTATACAATCAAGCCATAGCTTACGACCTGATGTGTCCAAATCAATAATCCTGGTGACTTCTGGAACAGAATCGGCGCTTAGCCCTAGTTTGCCAAACGCCTCAGGAATTGCCACCTCAGAGTTTCCTCTGTCAGCGTAGCCAAAACGGGATGCAAAAAGCATAATCTTTTTATGCGCGGTTATATCCAGCTTTTTACAGAAATCATCTCTGTTTGGGAATATTTTATTGATATTAGGAATAAAATATGGATCCATACACATCGCCCCAACAGCTTTACATCCTTCTCCTGGCATATGACCGTACATAGCAATCATTTCAGCAAATTCCTCGCTGAAAAACAGTTCGAGATCTACCAAATGAGAATATTCCCATAACCCCAATAACCATGATTTTCTTGTCGGGTTCATTGCATTCCAGTTTTTATATGATGATGTCTCTTCTCTCCTTACAATAGAAAATATATTTCTGTCTGCGGCAAACCTTGCCAGTTGCATTTGATAACGAGTTGTTTTTGCTCCCCATATTATAGCATCAGGGAGTAGCTCTAGAATGCTGTTTTCCGGCATATCATCCAAGGAACGCATGATTACCTCGTACTCTAATTCCTCCAGCCAATAACGAAGAATTAGATCAATAAAAAGGTCTCTTTGTTTTTTCACAACAAAAAGCAAAATTCGTTTCTTCGCTTTGCCATTGTTTGATGGACGCATTGGAGTAAGATGAGACTTGAGTTTGAGCAGGTCTTTTGTAACATGACTGTTCTCCGGTAAATGACGTAAGAATGCTAAAGATGAATTCCAAAAGAAATTGTCATGAGAAGCTGCATTTTTTATGACTTGAGGGATAGAATCATTATTAATAATTTTACTTAATTCTTTACGAAAAAGAGCGTATGAAAAGTATTTGTCAATTTTAAGGATATTATGTGCTAATATATTACAGTCTTCATCGCCAATTGGAGCAGAAATCAAATCTTCAATATATGCTGAAGGTGGTTTGGGAAGTATTCCATTTCCGTACGTTTTTTGTAGAAACCAAGCTGTATCGGCTATAAATGGTCGTGGGAGATATGAAAATTTTAAGTAATCCTGACTAACAACAGCCTTACAATCAATTGGTTTTCCATCAAGATCTACCATTTGACTATTGTCTCTTGCAATTACATATGGCTTGTGCTGCTTGAGAAATGTACGCACCGTACGTTCGTTTTCATTTCTTCTCTTCAGTCCATTACGAGCAATATCGACAACTAATTTGTTTCTATGACCGCTAATATCAAGTTGGAGCAATGAATCAATAGTTTCTTTGCTGTCTACAGTAATAAGGATAAGTTGACTGCTATTAGAAGCCTTAATAAGATCTGGCTCAACAGAGTCAAAACGATCGGTAATTTCTTCTGGAAATTTCTGGTTATTAAGAGGATGTAATATGCAGTGAAAATCAAGAGACTTGAGTGCAGTGATTAAGCACCTTAAGTGATTATCAAAAACATTTGTTATAAATAGAAGATTTATCATGTTAATAGTTCTTGTTCAGGAATTTCTGATTTTCAGAATAATTAAATTTATTTAGTCAGATCCGATTGCAAGAGCATGGCCAAGTATTTCCCAGCCAAGTTCATATGAGTATACTACCTGCGGCTCCTGATTAGATCTTCGCCAGCAATTCCAGTTCTGGGGGGATGTAAACTCCCAGTCCGAGTTGTCACAACAACTCATGGCTCGTTTAATCATATCAGAATACCTTCCGCCTGTTTCCCTGTTTATATCCCAGGCTGAGAGAAGAAGCATTCCTTTCTGATGTACTGAATAAACTGTTTTATCTGACCACTCATTTTCCTTAGCATTAAAGAAAAAGTAAAACCCTCCGTTAGGCAACTGTCTGTCTTGCCACCATTTAAGGGACTTTTCAGCAATGCCAACCCAATCATACTCTTTTGTCCATCTGTTTAACTCCATCAAGGCCCATGCACCATAGCAATGTCTAGGGAACGCAGTAACAGTAAAATCATCTGTAAAACATCCTTGTGCAGGCCCATCTTCAAATCTGCACTTTTCGAATAAAAATTTACCTTCTTTTATGGCATCATTTAAGAACCTGACATCATTAGTTACCTTGTACAGGCTTAAAGCGGAAAGGATTATATGATTACTGGCCTGAACGTTCATTGATGTTGCAGCTGGCAGCTTAGTACGATAGTTTGCGAACAACTCTATGGCTTTTTCCAATAGAGACTTACGGTCGGTTCTGAGATATGCTTCGGCTAATGCAGAAGGGGATAGAGCAAAGCTGTATTGATCACGACTATGCTTCACTTCTAATGAATTATACCCCATTTCCGGATTATTTATTAGTAACCAGAAAAACCAGTTGACGGCATCAAGCCACTGAGTTTCAAATTTTGATAACTCAGGGATAATTCTCATGGTTCTTGCTAAGGAATATATATTACACAGATCGTAATAATAATGTGGATTCATATCAACCTCTCCTGACTCCATATTCATTATACGAAACCACTTTTTTTCATCATTGTCCCAGAGAGGAGATTCAAACGCAGTTAATGTCAGTTTTTGTACTTCCTCAATGATATGGTTTTTGTTTATGTTGCTCATACTTATCTTTTTATAGCGCTGAGATGATAGTACTCGTCGTTCTGGCAGCCCCAGTAGAAGATACTCCATCCTTTATTAAATGATTCAATTATTTTTTTGTCAAAATGCCAATGCTCTTCAGAACTCTTTACTTCACCATTTGTATAAAGTTTTCCTGTCCATGGTGATTTGATACTATTAAATGAACCCGACAATATGCCACCCGGTTTGAGAACTCGCTGCATCTCTACAAACATTTTCAGTGGATCATTTACGACATAAGGTGTTCCAAAAAAAGCGACCCCATCAATTGAGTTATCAGGGATCATAGAGATATCCTCTGCATAAGCTACTACATCGGGATTTGATTTGGGATCAGGATCAATGTGTATAACTCTTTCTACATTGAAAAACTGTTTATTGTAATATCTCCTGCAGAGATCGTTAGAGCCAATATATAATACTTTTCCTTTCCATGGCAACGATTTGGCGTGACGGTTCCAGACGTCACGATATACCGTGGAAGTTGTTTGTAATGTTGTAGCCCAATCTTTAAAGTTAGATAACCGGCTTTTATCAAACACAGGAGAGAGGTCGTTTCTGCACTCTACAAAAAATCCATCAGAGGCCGTTTTAAGTATCTTTACTTCATTAAATATCTCAGCAAAGTGTTCTATCCACCATTGTACAGGTTTGACAGTAACATGTAGACGTTTTCCTATCTTATCGCCAAGCTTATCCACAATGGTTGAAACATCTGCAATGAATATCTTGCAGTGCTTGGAGATAGTTTCAATTGAACTGGATATCATATGCATTGGAATATGTTCCATGAGATCTATTGCATAGATTAAGTCAACTTTTGTATCAAGATTCCATGCGAATTGATTTTTGAAACGGATATTTGGAAACTTAATTTCATTAACAATATCAACTCCCAGAACCATCTTTTTCTGCTTTTTCTGAAGATAGTGAGCGTATTTACCCGTTCCACAACCAAGGTCTATTGCAGTATGAAATTCATTCAAATATCTGGAAATAAATTGAACTATGTCTTCCTTCAGATTGGAATGATGGCTATATCCGGCATTATACATCTGTTGATATTTTTCCTGCTCCAGGTTTTCTGTCTCATCCTTTGTTGGTATTAGCGTAGCGGTATTCTCCTTAGTAGAAACAGATGTGTTGATTATAGACATAATTTCTGAAATGGGTTTTGATCTGTATTGCCTTTCAGGCTCGTTAATTGTTTCGTAAGTAGTAGGCTTTGCTTCAGGTACATTCTTGTCAAGTATTCTGTAGTAGAACTCTTCCAACCTCTCAATTTCACCCTCATATGTAAATGTATATTTTGTGAAATCGGTATTAGATGCAATTTCTTTCAACTTTGGCATACTGTCAATTATATCCTGTGCAGTGTTATAGATAATGCCGACAGGATTATTCTGAAAATAATCGATATAGGACTTCAGTGGAGATGCAATAACCGGTAGTCCGGCAGCAAGATATTCAAACAGTTTGTTCGCTATAGTTGTATCCAGAAAACTATTATTTCCCTTAGCAAGATTAAACGGGATAATGCCGTAGTCGTATTGTGTCATAATTTCCATAATTTGCCTGGGTGAAATCGAGTTATGGAAATGTATATTATTGTGAGAAGAATATTGTTTTGCTATTTCTTTGTCGCAAGAAGAGGGGGGGTATATATGAATATGAATGCCCTTATTCGCCAGATCAAAGAATGGTGATGTAAAATCACGATGCTTACCATCTATTCCAGCGATGCCTCCTTCATAAACGATGTGAATATTCCCGTCTTTGTCAGAGAGTTTAGGCAAAATTCTTTTGGGTAAGTCTGCCCTGGAAGCGTAATTGTAATAAACAATTGAAGGACCAGTCATCCCGTAAAGACTTCTTGCTTCTTCCATTTGATATGGGGTAGTGTAAACTCTTCCGGCAGCACCTCTATTTGCTATGCCCTCAAAGAATGAAATGTCTTTGTTGCCCTCATATTTAAGTGATATCAAATCATGGGTATCGTGTACAACAGGTGTATCACAAGCTAATGCGACGACTGTCAACTCATCCGGCTCGTTGTGGCTATGAATGATATCAAAGTCTCCAGAAATATCCCATAGGTGTCGATTGTCTCTTATTTTAATACAGTCATCATAAACACTATCTTCAAGGCCTTCGTATATCTGGCTTATACGATATTTGGTATACGCCAGTGTCACCTTGTGTCCTTTTGATTTCAGGGCTGTCACCATTTTATAATTACGTATACATGGAAAATTTTGAACGAATAGAATGTTAAGAAGTGTATGTTGAGTAGTTGTACCAAACACAGATATTTCTTTTCTGACTGCGTCAAGTGATTCATTGACAGCCGGTTGATCAGGATTGAGTTTAAGCGACCCCTCAAGTGCAGAACAGGCTTTTGCAGGCTCATTCATTTCAAGATATACTATTCCAAGTTGATTATAGATGTCTGAGTTGTTGGCATCGATTTCCAATGATCGTTCTAATAGTGTTGCTGTCTCAGACCATCGTTTTGAACTCTGATATAGGCATGCAAGATTTATAATAGGTTCCAGATAGTCACCATTAAGGGAAATTGACTTTCGGAAGTATTCTTCTGCCAAGACAGTGTTTCCTTTAGTATTGTTTATTACACCGAGGTTGTTGAAGGAAACATAATCTCCTGGATAATCTTGTAAGATAGACTTGAATACTATTTCTGCCCGGTTCATATCTCCTTTTTGAAATAGAGCTTCACCTTCTTTTATCTTATCTTTATGGTCATTTGTCATGTTGTATATAGTTATTATTAAATTAACGAGAGTTCAGGCTGTTTGTAAGAGTGTCTACAATGCGTTCTGAAGCCTTTCCATCCCAGAGAGGAGGTATTGTTCCCTTTTTTTGCTTTCCTGTTGTAATTTTTGAGACTTCGTCAGACAATAATTTGTGATTCTGGCCTACCAGGATATTCGTTCCATGATCTGTGGTAACAGGCCTCTCAGTATTCTCTCTGATTGTAAAGCATGGAATGCCAAGATATGTTGTCTCTTCCTGTATACCTCCGCTGTCAGTTATAACATAATCCGCAGACCTCATTAGATTCAGCATGTCGTAATATCCCAATGGGTCTATGAGTACCATCCCTTTTTTGTTTAACAGTACTTCCTCAGTCGAGCTGAATATTGATTCCAATTTATTTTCTTTTATCTGTTTTATTGTTCTGGGATGAGCAGGAAACAGTATAGGGGTATCATCCGAAAGCGAAATGAATGATTCCAGGAAACCGGCTAATACAGTGGGGCAGTCTACGTTGGCCGGTCTATGCATCGTTAAAAGACCATACTTGAAATGGTCACTGCCGCTCCCAGTTAAATTGATATTTTCTAGTGTGTTGATCTGAGCGGCATTTTCAAGTTGTCGTACCAGTGAGTCAATCATCGTGTTCCCTGCAAAAAAAATCTTTTCTGAAGATATGCCCTCATTATTCAAATTGATATTTGCAGACTGTTCAGTGGTAAAAAGGAGATCACTGATCGAATCAGTTAATATACGGTTAATCTCTTCCGGCATTGAGCGATCAAAGCTTCGCAGGCCAGATTCTACATGTGCAACTCTGATTCCCAATTTTTTTGCAGTAATTGCACATGCAACGGTTGAATTTACATCACCAACTACAATAACAAGATTCGGAGATAGTTCATTAAGTACTCCTTCAAAAGAGAGCATTATATTTGCAGTTTGAAATGCGTGACTACCTGACCCAACATTAAGGTTGAAATGGGGGTCTGGTATACCTAAGTCACTAAAGAATGATTCTGACATCTCCTTGCCATAATGCTGACCTGTGTGTACTATGAACTGGTCAATGAAAGGGCTATTATTTTTTTGGTTTTGCTTCTCAAAAGATACGAAGATAGGCGCAATTTTCATAAAATTTGGCCTTGCCCCAACTA
>Ga0209249_1001353_pt1 | contig 24063 bp, 18 predicted proteins | sample SaaInlV_200m_DNA_4_FD_184653 | JGI IMG/M metagenome (GOLD analysis project Ga0209249, IMG submission 184653) | Marine microbial communities from expanding oxygen minimum zones in the Saanich Inlet - SI037_S3LV_200m_DNA (SPAdes) (version 2) | ecosystem: Environmental > Aquatic > Marine >...
TAATACCGATTTAACAACCAAATGTCGCATACTTTCGTTTTACTCAGCATACTCCTTTGTTGTAGTATCGGCATTAACCATTATAAACTTCGAAATTGCCATGCGGCATTTCAAAGTACAATTGGTAAAAGAACCCGATAATGTAAGGAGATTCTTATTTATATTGACTTCTTAACATCACGGGGGTTTTTCCCAAATCGTTCCATAAATTTTTTACTGAAATAGGAAGGGGAATCAATTCCCACGCTGTAAGATACTTCAAGCACGGTTCTGAATTGCCTCTTTTCGAGCATTTTATATGCTTCTTGCAATTTGATTTCACGGATAAATGCATTCGGGGAAAGTCCGGTTTGTTTTTTTAAATGCCTTTCTAATTGCCTCGGGCTATAAGAAAGGTATTCGGCTAATTGGCTTACAGAATATTGGGTATTGCTAATATTCTCAAGCACATGATTTTTTGCTTCCAAAATTAGTTTTTGCTCGGCCGAAAGTATTGATCTTTCTTCATCATCTGCCTGGTTTTTTTTATTCCATTGGTCACGTTCTGCTTTGTTTGACAACACATTATTGATCCTGGCAAAAAGTTCCTTTGGGTTGAATGGTTTAGTTATATAATCATCGATGCCAAGTTTTAATCCTTTTATTTTATCTTCTTCCGGCGATCTGGCGGTTAGCATAATAAAGGGGATGGTTTTCCATTTATCTTCTTTAATAACCATTTCCCTAAATTCAAAGCCGTCCATATTTGGCATCATAATGTCGGAAATAATTAAACTAAAATTGTCTTTTTTCAAAATCTTTAATGCCTCAATCCCATCTTGTGCAGGAGTGCAAAAATAATCGTCTGCAAGGGTCCTGATTAAGTACCGGCTCATTTCCAGGTTGTCTTCAACAATTAGCAATTTGGGTTTTTTGCCATTTTCCAACAAAGGTTTGTAGTTTCTTTCCTTATTAGTATCAGCTAATTCTAATTGTTGTGATTTTTGCTGACTAATGCCTTTTTTAACTTTTATAAATGGAATAGAAAGGATAAAACGACTTCCTTTGCCTTGCTCGCTTTCAACAGTAATACCGCCACCCATTAACTTAGAATATTCTTTTGCCAAAGATAAACCAATTCCAGCCCCGCCATTTGCCATTTTTTCCTTCCTGCTTGTTTGGTAGTACCTCATAAATATTTTAGGTAGATCGTCGGGATGGATTCCTTGCCCGGTATCGCTTACAAAAAAAAGCAATTTTTTATCTTTTTGCGAAATTATTAATGAAATTGTACTTCCTGAAACGGAAAATTTAAAGGCATTCGAAAGGAGGTTATTTAAAATAACTTCAAGTTTTCCCTGGTCAACCTCAACACTTATGTTTTTATCTAACATAAAATTAAATTTATAATCTATTTGCCTGAATTGGGCCAGCGATTGGTAAGCGTAAAATAACCGTTTGCAAAATTCGTACAGGTTCAGTGTAATATTATTTATAATTATTTTTCCTGAATCCAACTTCGACAGTTGTAGTATTTCGTCTAAAAAAGTTAAAAGTTTTTTGCTGTTCGATTTAATTAGAAGTAGGTCCTGGAGTGTTGATTGATCGGTACATTTATCTAATAGGTTTTGCAGGGGGGCTAATATTAAAGTGAGTGGTGTTCTTATTTCATGTGTAACATTGGTAAAAAAACGTGATTTAGATTTATCTAATTCGTTCAATTGTTCGTTAATTTTTTTCCGTTGTATGATATTTTTTCTTGCAAAAACAAGTAGTACAATTAAAAAAGTTGTTAAAAATACGACACTTGCAATAAGAATTTTTTGATTGGTTAATTGGATTTTTTGAAGTTCGAGCTGAGTTTCCTGTATTTCCAGTTTGGCCTCCTTTTCTTTGACATTGTACCTGGTTTCGGTATCTGCAATTTGTTTTGCGGTAGTTTCATTGATAATTGAATCCCGCATTATTGAATAGTTATAAAAATAAGTATAAGCTTTTTTATAATCGCCCAACTCTTCGTAAGTTTTTGAAATGGTTTTTAAACCAATCATTATTTGTTCTTTTGCACCCATTTCTTCAAGCAATAGTTGCGATTCTAATAATTTATCTAAAGCCTCCTGGTAATTTTTTTGTTCAAGATTTATTCCCCCAAGCGTATATAAACTGGCAGAAATACCCCGTTTATTGTTCATTTCCCTTTTAATAGCTAGCGATAATTCTGCATATTTTTTTGCTGCCTCTAATCGGCGCAAATCTAAATTAGTTGAAGAAAGTTCGCCATAAACAATACTAAGCAAACTTTTGTGGTTTGTATTTTTAGCAATTTCAAGGGCGCGTAAATCGTATTCTAAAGCTTTCTCGTAATTATGCTGCGCGACAAATACCCTGGAAATTTTTAATAAGCATGCCGAAACCTGGACATTGTTCTCAATTTCCTGATAGATATCCAATGATTTTTGTAAATACATTAATGCCTTTTTCAGGTCGTTGTGGGTAATTAAAGTCATGCCCAGGTTTCCATAACTTTTTGCTTGCGCATCTAAATCACCCATATCTGCGGCTAATTCTGCGGCTTTTACCAAATGGACAGTAGCTGAGTCGAAGTCGCCCAGATTGATAAACACAGAGCCTAAATCCTGATGGGCAAGCCGAATGGTCATGGAATCAGCAGACTGACTTGCGTCTTCCATATTTTGCAGAAATAATTGTTGCGCTTCCGGATAGGCTCCTGCAAGGCGTAAAATTGATGCGACTTGTCTCCTGTATTGAATGAGTTTAGTTTGTGTTTCTACTTTTTGAGCCAGGTTGTAAGCTTTTTCTGAATATATCAAAGCACTGTCATAGTTGTTGTTTTTATAGAGAGTGCTTAAATAATAGCAAATTTCCATCCGTGCTGAATCTTCGTATGTGTCAACAAGGACCTTTTTTAAGCTATCGGTTTTTGCCTTTTGCCCATTTACCTGATAGGTGAAACACAAAATTATTAAAATAAGATACTTTGCCATTCTTTAAAATATAAACCTACAGGGGCTGTAAGTCGAACTATCAATAAAGATAAAGAGAAGTACTTTAATTATAATAATTTATATGGAAAAATAAGAAAATTGTTTATGTCGGTTTCACGATAGCTAATGTCGGGCGAGTGTTAGTTTTTTTCCACGTTATCAAATACATTTAATCAATCAATTTTTAATTAGGTTAAGTTCTGCTATTGGTACGGCAGTTAAAATTTTAGCCTATGTTTTCATAAATTTAATTTGGGTTAAGTAATCCGTGGCACAGTTTAAAAATATAAAATCAAAACATCATGAAAAACTATTTACTTTTTCCAGCTTTAACGATTATTTTTTTGATAATTAATTCTTCTTTGCATGCCCAGGAAGGAACATGGGTTGAACAAACCTTGCCTTACGACTCAGGTTGGGTACAAGGAATCGTTTATGTTGATTCTGTAACGGCATGGGCAATTGGCAAAAACAAAAGGAGCGACAAAGCCATAATCATGTCAACTTCTGATATGGGAAGTACATGGGATATTCAGGATGAATCGTTAAACGGTACTTTGAAGAGCTTATTTATGGCAAACCTCCAAACCGGTTATGCGGTTGGCCGAAATGATGATAACGGCCAGATATCCATACTGAAAACTGACGATGGCGAAACATGGTTTAATCAGGCGGTGCCAGCAATTAAAGGTGATTTGTTAGATGTATCTTTTACAACTCCATTAAAAGGCTGTGCTGTGGGAGTTAATACAGAAGGCAACCCCGATAAATTTGCAATTATTTATACCAGTGATGGGGAAACCTGGCAAGAAGCCAACTTCCCCGATGTTGATGACGGGTCACTTTGGGCTTTGTCTTTCCCAACAGAAAATGATGGCTGGTGTGTTGGAAATAACTGGCTTTTTAAAACCACTAACTTTATACTCCGTACAAGCGATGGTGGCCAAAACTGGGATTTGGTAAACCATCCCATAACCAATGCCAAAATTAGCGGTGTGGATTTTTGGACAACCGATTCCGGGTTAGTTTATGGTACGGCAGCCGACACAGCATTTGTTATGAATACATATGATGGTGGGCAAAACTGGTTCATGATGGGATTACCAATTGAAACGATTAGTAGTTCTTCAGTAAAAAGTGTTTCGATTAAAGAAAAATCATGTAAAAAAACAGTTATAAGTTTTGCAATTTATGCATCTGGAATAGATGAAACGACAAATAAATTTACACAATACGGATATATGGTTGTTAGATATTCCGATTGTGGTGAAAGCGATGGTGAGAAACATATCTATTTCACCCTTACTTACAACACTGTTGGTCAGCCACCAATTTACAATGAATACCAGTCCCAGTTAATTCCCCAAAATAATGAAACAAGAACAATAGCGACTGTCCCTCAAACTGAATCGGGCGGGAATGAAGGGCAAAGCATTTATTCTGCTACTGTCGGTGGGATAAATGCTGTAAATGAGTCTCCTATTATGTTTTTAAATACGCCCAATTACACAATTAATAGTACAAGTCCACCAGATATCACAATACATACTAACCAAGTTACCATAAATATTAGTGACAAAGGAGAAATTATTATAAATAATGAACCTACAGGAATGTATAATGACAGTTATCATTTAACAATTAATGGAGGAATCCAACAAAATCTAAATGTTGATTTATCGGGGATTACAGATAAAAACCGTGGGACTATTATTGACTGTACAATTAATACAGGAATTGGTGGTGGGGAACATACACTCACGGGTTCGGAATCTATTAATATCGACAATACATTCGTAAACAATTCAGGCAAGACTACAGCCAATGGTGGAGATGGAAATGACATGGTTTTTGTAGAAAGTGGAAGTGTGAGTTTTAATGGTGGTGGTGGTAATGATAAATATGTGGACCAAACAAAGGAAGATTTGGAAAATGGTACTGAAAAAAGCGCCCAAACAGACACAGTTTATTGTATTTACAATGATAATTTAGGAAAAGATTCAATAGATTACTCAAATTATGGCTGGCCTGTTAACTTAGGATTAGATTTGCAGGGCCTCCCTCAACAAATAAGTCCGGGGCGATATTTAGAAATCAATGGTCAAATTGAAAATTTCTCAGGAAGTACTTTTGATGATAAAATTACAGTAAAACTACTTGTTGATGAAACTCGTTATATTGATGGTGGCGCAAACGAATTAGGAGATACTTTAATCGTGGATGCGTTGGAAAAACATCTTACTGATGATGGTACAACAATTTCTGCAGAGGGGTTTCAACCAATTAATTATGTAAATATTGAGCATGTTATTATTACAAATATTGCAACAAATGTCAAGGAAACGAACCTTTCAAAATATGTTTTAGGGCTGGAAGTTTATCCGAATCCATTTTCTAATAGCATTATGATAAAATCGTCAGAAGAGGTTGAAATTTCTATTGTAAATATAAATGGGCTTGTGATAAAAAACATTCAACTAAATAAAAACGAGCTTATAAAATGGGTCCCAAAAGGAACTTTAATGCCAGGTATTTATTTTATCAGGGCAACTTCAAATACTAAAATGGAAGTTAAAAAAGCTCTGTTCTTAGGAAAATAATTTACTGGCACTTAACTCAAGGCTACCGTTGTTGATACAAAAAAACAATTCTAAAATTGTTCATAACCAATTAACTTTCTGCATTTTATTGGAAAACAGTCAATACGATTGCTAATGTTGCAATAGGCAATTGATACTTTTAATTCCAAAACTAATCGGCAACTTAAACATGGCCATTTTCACCAAACCATTACTCATTTTTATGCTATTCTCATAAAGAAAAATTAAAAATACAAAGCAAAAGCTGTTAAGACTTTTGGTTTGTATTTTTTAGGTGCAAATTATTTTTTGCCTTTTGAAAGGATGGGAAGTTGAGGCCTTTTTAATTAACCAATGCTGCAATTGCAGCACCAAGCAAGCTTGAATTTTCAACTTCAACAATTTCGTAATACCGCTGGTTTTCTCCCGAAAGGAATTCCTGCAAATACTCTTCAAACATCTCCTGAAAATTTTTCAATTTATAAAAGGTGGTTCCTTCAATAGTCATTAAAACCGGTTTTTCGGGAGTTTTTGCTTTGCCGGTTTTTAAAATAACGGCAGCCAAATTTGCAGCAACCAGTTTCGATGCACGTTCAATCAATCCTTTAATAATTTTAGCTCCGGTTACTTTGTCTTCGTTGGTTGAAAGAGTTTTGGTTAAAGCATTTTCATCTAAATTAATTGAGCAAACAAACATGTTAACTTCCTCAGACGAGAGTTCCTGAAGTTTTTCTATTTCTTTGGCTGATTCCGCAGAAAACAAACCTTCGCTGGCCGCAACTTTTAATGCAGTTGTACACAGCCCCCCAAAATAACCACCCGAAAACATTTTTTCGAAAGGATAACGTCCCGGATTTTTGGTTGTATTATCGAATGCAATATCTAAATCACTTTGCGATACACCACCAAAATTGCCCGATTCAATATTAATAATTTGGCTTGAATTTTTATCGAGACCATCGGTTTTTGTAATATTTCTATTGGTTTCGATATAACTGGTGTTTGTGCCGGTCCCGAGAATGAAACCGATATAAGAACCATATTCTTTACCTGCTGTGGCAGCTTTTCCTGCCAAAAGGGTTGAAACCGTATCGTTCATCAGGACAAGTTGTTTCTCGGTCGTATTCATTGCAGATAGAAGATTCTCCCCAACCATTTCCCCAATTACTTCATCGGCCTTCACTTCCTTGCTCCACTCAATTAGTTTTCCATCTTTATTCGGATAAATTTCAACGGCATACGAAAAGCAAAAACCTATTTTATCGGATACTGTTTTGAAATCTGTTAGATAGCCTGCGAGTGTATCGAAGAATTCTTTTTTCGAAAATTCGCGGTCGATCGCGGGCATTTTATTGTGTTGAATATTTTCGGTAATCAGTTTTAAATTTTCATCGAAATAAACTTTAGCCGCCCTGAAATTCGTTCCACCGGCATCGATTGCAATTACTGGTTCGTTTGCAACTACTTCGTTGTCGGCTTCAATATAGGTTGGGAGCATCAATAATGAACTTTCTTTTCCGGAAAGCCCATTTTCCATTTCAGATAAAAAAAGGCTTACTAATTTTTGAATGTTGACGTCAGATGCTGTCATCTTGTGTGCTTTGAGAAATTGTTCAGCTTTATTCATATTTTATTATTTTTTTGTAATTATAATATATTAGTTAAAAGTTACAAAGTATTTTCAATTTTAAAAACCCAGGCGTGTTCACTTGGATTGGTAACCGGAGAAAGACTGGGAACAACAATTTTTATCGTTTTCCCCGATTTTTTAAATTTTACGTTTCCATCAACTCCTAGCATCGAAACTTTTGAGAGGCCATTTATCCCTTTAATTTCGATGGATTTTTCAGGGAATTTGGTACAATGAACATACAAATCGGTTCCTTTTTTGGTGAAATAAACATTGTCTTGTTTGTTATTTTCAGCACCTTCCCATTTGCGGGTTCCGAAAATTGCTTCGCCGTTAATATCTAACCAGGCACCAATATCCAGCAGACGTTGTTGCTGAATAACCGGAATCCGTCCATCGGCAGTTGGCCCAATGTCGAGAAGTAAATTTCCACCTCCTGATACTTTTTCTATAAGTAAATCAATACAAGCTTTTGATGAAAGGTAGTTATTCAAATCTTCAACCTGATTGTACCCAAACGAAGTACCAATTCCGCGGCACTCTTCCCATGGATGAGCTACTTGGTTAATATCGTCAACGTCGCCATAAACATGCCCGTATTCAGTAGTGAAATATCCACCCAGTTTTCCGCGTGTTTCTTTTCCCCAACGGTCGTTAATGCAGATATTTTCTTTTACCGGCGATTCGTTAAAAAGCCATGCTAAAAACTCGGTACTTTTCCATTTTTCGCTTGGATGATCCCACTCTCCGTCAGTCCATAAAAAATCGGGTTCGTAACGGGTAACCAAATCTTTCATTTGTGGAATCATGTGGTTATCTACGTATTTTTCCAAATTATTTCGGTAAGTCGGATTGTACCATTCGTAAAGTGAATAATAAAAGCCCATTTGCAACCCGGCATCTTTTACAGCTTTACTTAAATCGCCGCAAATATCGCGATGAGGACCAATGTCAACACTGTTCCAGTTCCAGCTTTGCGCGCTTGGCCAAAGTGTAAAACCTTCGTGATGTTTCGAAGTTAACATTACATATTTTGCCCCCGAACGTTTAAAAACATCTGCCCATTGAACAGGATCCCAATGTTCAGCTTTAAAATCTCCGGCAAAATCCTGATAAAGGAAATCTTTGCCATACATATTATTGTGATAATCGCGGAACATTTTTCCGGCTTTGCTATCTTCGTTTATTCTCCACCAGTACCATTCCGAATACTTTGCGTAAACTCCAATATCTTCGTTTGCCGGCGCCCATGCCGGAACTGAATAAACTCCCCAGTGGATAAAAATTCCAAATTTAATGTCTTCAAACCATTCGGGCGTTGGACGGCTGTTTATTGATTCCCAATTGCTTTCGTATTTCTGTGCGAAAGCGGATTGTGTTATTAAAACCACAAAAAAGATGATTAGTATTTTTTTCAGTTTTTGATAGATTATTTAGTTTTTATTTCAGTTTTCAGTCTCAGTCTCAGTTTACAATTTCAGTTTTTAATACTGCGACTGTAAACTGAGACTGCGACTGCCAACTTTCCTATTTCCCATTAAATTCCTGAATTGCTTCCAACATTGCAACAATATTTTCGACTGGTACATTTGCCTGAATGTTGTGAACTGTATTAAATACAAATCCACCATTTTTATTGAAAATGTCGCAGGTTCGTAAAACTTGCTCCCTTACTTCAGCTGGTTTCCCAAAAGGAAGTATTTTCTGTGTATCAACTCCTCCACCCCAGAATGTAAGATCGCGACCGTATTTCTCTTTTAATTTTTTTGGATCCATGCCCGCAGCGTTAATCTGTACCGGGTTAATTATGTCGAACCCGGCACGGATAAATCCATCCATAAAAGTTTCAACAGCTCCACAAGAATGTTTAAATGTTTTCCACTGTGTATTTTCGTGAATCCAGTCGTTGATTTTTCGGTAATAAGGAAGCCACATTTCATCAAACTGTTCAGGAGAACAGAATGTAGAATCTTGTGTGCCAAAATCAGTTCCACAAATAAACATGGCGTTTACTTTGTTCCCGACAACGGCAAATATCCGCGTTAAGTTTTCAATTGCAATTTCAACCTGACGCTCGTAAATACTTTTAATATAATCGGGTCGCATTACTGTGCTCATGTACCATTCCGCCACATCTCGAATTCCTTTTGGTACTTTTAAATTCATGCCCGGTACAAGTGCAATATCACCAAGGGCAGTTCCTCCAAATGCTGCAATTACCGCTTTCCCCGAAAAATAGGCTTTGTCAACTTCAAGGCGCCAGTGTTCCAAATCTTCATCGGTAATTAACCCAAATTCTTCAAGGTTGTCTTCAACATTTAAATCCTCTTCAACAATTGGGTTTTGCCTAATTATTGCATCGAAGAAATAGCCTGTTTTTGGCATTCTTGCGGAAGGGGGAATAGAAATATCTCCTTCGGGATACATCAGTGTATCGCCTTTTTCGTTTTTTGTAACATTAAAATTCAATGGAACCATTACCCGCTGCCCCCAGGGAGTTTTCCATTCTTTGTAAGGTGCATGGTTATGAAAACCAAACATATTGTTTTTCCCCCAGGCTCCAATTACATCAATTCCAATAGAATCAATCAATTCCCAGCCAACTTCGCCCAACATTTGAAAAGGTTCTATAACCCGAATCGGTTTTCGTTGCAAGCCATAATGACGGCGTAGTTTTGAAATAGACTGAACGTGGATCCCTGTAACCGGGGAAGCTCCAAGATCGAGTACAATCCTGTCGGGTTGCTGGTGATTAACCGTTTTTAAAAATTGTTCTCTTGAGTTCATATTTAGAATTATTAATGACTAATATTACAATGTACTTACATTATGCAATTCCTAAAATACACAATTGTTATTTTTCTTTTACAGATATGTGCATTTTTACAAAAAATAACTTGCCGATAAACCAAATGCAAAAGGGAATCATATAAAATCATCCAACTTTCAATTTGAAATCCTTATTTCCTTTTTTATTTTATGGGCTGATCATAAATTATTTTTATTTCCCTGATTTCAAAAATAGTTATATGTAATTGTTTTTGATGGATAGTTGGGTTTTTTATGACTTTAAATTGAAATTATTATTAAAACACGATTTAAATCTTTTTTGCAGAAAATTTTTGTTCAAACAAATATTGATTATTGTTTTCTTACAAACATCGTAAAAAATAAGGGATAAGTAAGCTTGATTTGAAATCAAATTGAGAATAGAAAAATATTATTATGACTGAGAGATACAGTTATTGAATACCAAAATTCCATGATTTTATTATTCCGACTTTATTTGTCAAAACAAAAAAGGATATTGTTCAAAAAGAAACTAATACCGATTTGACAACAAAATGTCTCAAACTTTCATTTTGTTTAGTCTGCTTCTTTGTTGTATTATCGGCATTAACTCCCGAAATAGATTCGGGATAGGCTATTGTAACTTCAAAATTTGTTATGCGGCATTTTGAAGAACAATTGGTATAATTTGAATTTGAATAAAAGATGTGATGTACTTGTATGCTTTATAAAAATGGGAAAATAACTCAAAACAACTCAAAATGGTTGTGACGCTATTTTAAAAAAATCAGTATTTCTGTTATTAACGAAACCATTTGAACTTATGATTAGTACTCGATGAAAAAGGGAATTTTTAAGTTGTGAAATAATTTTTTCAACATGTTCTCAATAAAAAATTTTGTATATTTTTGACAAAACCATTTTTAACCCGATGAAAAAAAATCTATTTATTACCGCCATTTTTTTAATTTCTATTAGTTGTGTAAAACAAAGTAACTGGAATCAATATTTAGGTCCCAACAGAAATGCGATAGCAACAGATGCAAAAATCTCAAAAACCTGGCCAGCTGATGGACCAATTGGATTGTGGTCTTTTCCGTTAGGATTAGGTTATGGAGGTGCCAGTATTTTTGACAACGAAGTATTTGTACTTGACCGAAAAATTGGCGAGTCAGATATTTTAAGGTGCATTGATTTAAATTCAGGTGAAGAAAAATGGAATTTTACATACGAGGCAGATGGCGAGTTACCATATCCTGGTTCCAGGGCGGTTCCAACAGTTGATGAAAATTATGTTTGGAGCGTTGGTCCACACGGGGATTTTTATTGCGTCAACAAAAAAACACACGAACCTGTTTGGCATCATAATCTTCTTAAAGAATTTGAAAGCGAATTACCCAATTGGGGAGTTTCGCAATCGCCAATTATTTATAACGATTTGGTTATAGTTGCTCCGCAAGGGGAAAAAGCAGGGGTGGCTGCATTCAATAAAATAACGGGGGAATTGGTATGGAAAAGCCGGCCTTTGACTGGTTATCATTTTCATGTCTCTCCTACCCTAGCAAATTTTGGAGAAACCGACCAAATAATTATGATTAGCTCATACGACAAAAACGATTCAACAAAAACAGATGAAGTGGTTGCGTTTGAAGCCAATACCGGAGATGAATTGTGGACTTACGACGGTCTGTATTCGTATGCAAGCATAAGTCCGGCAATGGCAATCGACGATAAAAGGCTGTTCCTCACAGAATGTGCGTATAACGATAATTACGACCCCATTTCTATACTTTTGGAAATAACAAAAGAGGGGGATGTTTTTAATGTTAAAGAATTGTTCTTCACTGAAGAAGCCGGCAGTAAAATGCACCCCGCTGTATTATTCGAAAACCACCTTTACCTTAACCACACAAAAAATCCGAATCAAATGAAATGTATGACTTTGGATGGTGAAGTTGTTTGGGAAAAAGGCTCGGCCCCGGGTTTTGACCTCGGTGCGTTAATCCTCGTTGATGGGTTAATTTTAAATCAAAATGGTAAAAATGGAGATATTCATTTAATAGAACCTTCACCTGAAGGGTACAAAGAATTGGGTAAAGCTTCGTTTTTCGACTCAAAAATATCGCAAGCCTGGGCACCGCTGGCTTTTAGTAATGGAAAGTTAATTATCCGCGATTTGGAAAAGATGGTTTGTATCGACCTTCAAAATTAAGCATGGAAAAATTTAATCCCATAATCTGAAATTGTATTTGGATAAAATGTAAAAAGTAGATTAATCTAGTTCAGAGCTTCTTTAGGTTCTGAAAAAGATTATTCTTTTGTGAATCTTCTATTATTTTATTTTACTAAAAATCAAATAGAAATATTGTTTTTAAATATGTCTGATTACTTCAGATTTAGTTGTTGTTAATTGCAATAACATGTTATTACTTGCAATACATTATTTAAATTTCTAATTTTCGTTTATATGGAAAAAATATTGAAATTAAAGACATAAATGATTTTTTTATGAGAAAGCTTTATAAACTACCCAAAATCTTCATTTTAATAATTCTTACTTCGCAAATTTGTTTAGGAAATTCTAAGAAAAAAGAATTACCCCCTAATTTTATCGTAATTCTTACTGACGATCAAAGTTACGTGGGTACTTCATTTTTAACCAATCCTGAAGATTCGCGTACAAAAAGTGATTATTACCAAACTCCAAACATGGATCGTTTAGCGGAAATGGGAATGCGTTTTACAAATGGATATTCACCGGCTCCGTTCTGCTGTCCAACCCGAAAAAGTATTACAATCGGGCAAACTCCGGCAAAACACGAATATCAAAAAGACCGTGTTAATTGGCCAAAAGAATTTAGAAAGCAGTTGAGTATTCCGCAGATGTTGAAAAAAGCCAACCCAAATTACCAGACTGCACATTTTGGGAAATGGGATGCTCGTTACGACGAAGTTACACCCGAAGAAATGGGTTACGATTTTAGTGATGGATTAACCGGAAATGGTACTGGTGGTGGAAAAACAGGAATTGAATGGCCGGCTGCCTTAGACGATCCAAAACTTATTTTTAGCTTGACTGAACGGGCCGGCAAATTTATGGAGAAGCAAGTGGAAAGTGGAAATCCGTTTTACTTGCAGGTTTCACATTATGCAGTTCATTTGGGAATAACTTATACTCAAGAATCACTTGATAAGTACAATAAACTGAATCCAGGAAAAGTACATCATATCCCTGAATTTGCAGCAATGACCGAAGATTTGGATGTGGGAATTGGCATTCTTCTCGATAAAGTGAAGGAATTAGGTTTACTTGAGAATACATATATTATTTTTCTTTCTGACAATGGGGGACGGACTTCGCAACCCATTGGAGGCAAACAAAAAGAGCCACGTAATTTTCCTTTGCGTGCAGGAAAAGGTTCGATGTACGAAGGTGGAATTCGTGTGCCTTTTGTTGTGGTGGGCCCTGAAGTTGAGAAGAACAGTTATAGTCATGTTCCGATAACTGGAATGGATATTTTACCTACTCTTGCAGATCTGGCAGGATACAAAGAAAAATTGCCGGAAGCACTTGATGGGGGAAGTTTTAACCAGGTAATTCATAATAATGGGCAAGGCGAAATTGAAAGAAATTTGCCCTATTTAATTTTTCATCATGCAGTTAACAGAAAAGCTCAATCAGCCATTCGCGAAGGAAATTACAAACTGGTAAAAACATGGAAAGATAATCAACTTGAACTCTTCGACCTTTCGAAAGATGTTAGCGAGGCAAATAATCTGGCAAAACAAATGCCTGATAAGTTGAAAGATTTGGATGAAAAATTGACTTCATTTCTCACACGTGTAAATGCAGAAACAACACAAACCAGCAAAAAATAGTTATGAGAAAAATATTGTTGTTGGGATTTGGGCTACTGTTTTTAATCACCGGTTTATTCGCACAAAGAGTTGAAAAAACGAAATATCAAACTTTGACTTTTGGCGAAGGTGGACAAATAAAAATGTTGTACGACCGTCGGCAGCGTCCACAATCGGTTTTCCTGAATGGGAAAGTTTATTTGGTTTTTAATGCTGGAGCAGAAAAAGAGGCTGTTGGAAAATCAAAAACCTTACCGATGATTGTTACATACAATCCTGTTACTCGTGAGTTTTCTGATATTGTTACTCTCGGCCCAGCCAAAAGTGACCACCATTACGGACCGGTTATTTGGGCAGATACCAATGAATATTTACACGTTCTTTATGGTTGTCATTCCTCGCCCGGCACACACCTCATTTCAAAGAAAGTTGAAGAAATTGGAACCAGTTTAAACGATTGGAAAAAAGCTCCAGAAATAGCGCCAAGTATATCGTACCCCACTTTTTACAGGATGGCAGATAACAAGGAATTAATTTATTACCGCACTGCAGGGCACATTAGTTCGTGGACTTACAAAATTTCTGATGATAATGGTAAAACATGGTCAGGACCAAAAAACGATGTCACTGATTTAGATAGCAAAGGACGGTTTGAATGGTCGACATACCAAACAAAATTGCCCAGCAAAGACGGTCGATATTTGCATGTCGCTTTTATGGATTACGACGACAACAGGAAAGATGACCCAAAACGATATTACAATTCAAGGTATAAAAAAGCCGTTAGCAACGAGTGGAAATACAATCTGCATTATGTAAAAATTAATGTGCAAACTCAGAAAGTTACGAATTACGTTGGTGAAAAAATGATTAGCCCAATTGATTTGGATTACGCAAAAGACAATACATTAATTTGGGATACCGAAGGTCGCGGTGCTGGAGTTCCCCCTGATATTGTAATCGATGAACACGGAAATCCGGCATTCTTACATGTTCTTTCCGAAGAAAATACCGAAACACACAACTACTATTTTGTTCGAAATGTAAACGGTGAATGGAAAAAAACTGTAATTGCTCCTTCTAATCACCAGTGGAATAGTTGTCATATTCAATTGGATAAAAATGGAGTTTACCATGTCTATTTAGTAATTGGCGATGGTTATGTTGATACTGAATGGGTTGAGGGAAAAAGTAAAGGTGACCAATTTGAAAAAGGGAAAACCAATTATCTGAAAACCGGTGGTTACATGGACAAACACGGCGGCGGCAGAATAGAAGAGTGGGTTTCAACGGATAAAGGAAACACCTGGGAAATGCTGCAGGATTTAACACCGGGTCCGGTGAAATATCAGGGTTGGAAATTCAATAATATTCAGCCGGTTACTAATCCAGATGGAAGTGTTGTTGACGGAATGTTGCTTTTTTATGGCTGGAAACACAAAGACGATCAAAAGGCTAAAGCATTTTTATTGCATGAAAAATGAAAAGAAGTAAAAAGTAGTGAGTAGTAAGTACAAGTAATGAAAATCTTTAGTACGTCATCCTGAACTCGTTTCAGGATCTATATATAAATGGATTTTGGTTTGGCAAGATTCTGAAATAAATTCAGAAAAATGGCTTTTACATTTTTCCGTATATTCATACTCAAATTAAATTTTAATTCTAATGAATACACAAAAGCCCAAAAAGAGAAAACAAGCTATTGTGCTGCACGCCGTGAGACCAAAACAATTGTTTATCCTGAATAATTAGAATGACTGATTACGATAAATATTATACGACAGAGGATTTATTCGGAGAACCTTATTCCGTGTTGATAGATTTCTTTAAACAATACGAGCCAAAAGGAAAACTGATCGATTTAGGATGTGGACAAGGTAGAAATTCGATTCCATTGTCAAGACTTGGATACAAAGTTGCAGGGTTAGATAATTCAAAAATTGGCGTTAATCAAATGATTGAGAAATCCAACATCGAGAATCTTAAAATAACTGGATTTGTTGGAGATATTTATGGATTTGATACCTTTCAAGATTTTGACATTGTGTTACTTGACTCTATGTTTCATTTCGAGAAACGGGATATGCAAAAAGAGACAGGCTTGATTAAGAAAATTGCAAAACGGATTAAAACAAGTGGATTGATTTGTATTTGCATTCAGGACACTGGAGCTAAAGTCAGGATTCTTAAAGACACAATTAAAAAGACAAAACTGGATTTCGACATATTAAATGATTCATCCTTAATTTATAATTACGAGGATATAGCATCAGGACATAAATCGAAGACCAAATATTGTATGTTCATTGTAAAAAAGAAATAAATATGTACAACAGCACGCTGTATATCGCAAATAAGGTAGTAAAAACAATCCTTCAAAATAATTTACTAATTTTATTGAATTGAAAAACTAAACCAATTATTATGAACTTAAAAATATTCAAACCACTTTTTCTTTTGACTTTAATTGTCGTATTTGTTATTCCATTCATTGGAAGTACTCAAGATCGAAATGATATCAAAATTGAAAAAGATATTGTTTTTGGAGAGTCTGTAAATTTTAAGGGAGAAAACGAGAAGCTTTTACTTGATATTTATTCGCCGACAGAAGGAGTTGCCAAAAACCGACCTGTAATTTTATGGATGCACGGCGGTGGTTTTCGTATTGGAAACGACAAATCGCAAAAGTATATTGTAGCGATGTCAGAAAGATTTGCAAAGCGTGGGTATGTTTGTTTGTCAATTAATTACAGGGTGCGCGAAAATCCAAGAGATGATCAGACGGGAACTGTTTCTGACGCTCTTGAAGATGCAATGAAAGGTTTAAATTGGTTGCGCGAGAACAGTGAAAAGCTTGGAGTTGACAAATCGAAAATTGTAATTGGCGGTGGTTCGGCAGGTGGGATTTTGGGAAATAATTTTTGTTATCGTGAAGGTACTAATTCTGAAAAATGGGATAAAACAGGGATTGTAGCTTTTGTTAATTTGTGGGGCAGCCCCGACGTTTCTTGGGGCGAATTTATAATCGATAAAAACGATCCGCCAACATTTATTGTTCATGGTACAGAAGATCCGCTTGTTCCGTTTGTAAATTCCAAAGAGATTGTAAAGAGATTAAATTCAGCAGGAGTCAAAAATGAATTGTTTGCCATTGAAGGTGCAGGTCACACACCGGCCGGTCACATGGACGATTTCGAGTTAAGTATTGCGAAATTTCTGAAAGAAATTATTACGAAATAATAAGCTAAGAGTATGAGACAACTAATTGTTTTTACTGCTTTTATGTTAATAACAGTTTTGTCGGGTTTAGCACAAACCAGTGAAGAGTACCATTTTAAACCACTTCAGAAATTAAAAAGGCAACATGGTTTACAAGATCCGTTTTTAATGCCAGATGGAAAACGAGTTTCAACAAAAGAGGAATGGCAGAAACAGCAGCAGTATATAAAAACTATGCTCGCACATTATCAATACGGTGAAATGCCACCGGTTCCGAAAAATGTTGTTGTAAAAGAAACTTTATCAGAAGAGGTTTACAACAAAACTGCTATAAGAAAAGAATATGTTTTAACGCTAAATAGAAATGGTAAATCACTCGATTTTCATTTTGGATTAATCAAGCCAAACAGGAGCGGGCAGTTTCCGGTTGTTATAAAAAACGACAGGTCTATCAATGAAATTCCCGACGAAATAAATCTGGAAGCTATAAAAAGAGGTTACATAATGTGCCAGTTTGTTCGGACAGATCTTAGTCTTGACGACAAAAATGTAAAGCTTACCCGAAGCTCCGGTGTGTTTCCTTTGTACCCGGAATACGACTGGGGAACAATTGCTGTTTGGGCGTGGGGATATCAATTAATTATCGAATATTTTGAAACGCTCGATTTTGTTAACATCGAAAAAATTGTAGTTACCGGACATTCGCGAGGTGGGAAAACAGCTTTTTGCGCAGGTATTTACGATGAACGAATTGCAATTACAGCACCCAATTCTTCCGGTTTGGGGGGAACTGCAAGTCATCGTTATTTCGAATTGGGGCAAGACGAACAAACCATCGGACATGCATCTTTTGCAAATGCACATTGGTGGACACCAGAGTTTTTTAAATTGGCAGGTTTTGAATCTCGTTTACCCTACGATGCACATTTCGGAAAAGCAATAATTGCACCCCGCGCATTTTTTAATGCACATGCTTTGCAAGATTATTGGGCAAATCCCTTTGGCACATTTCTTACTTTCGAAGCTGCCAAAAAAGTATATAAATGGATGGGAGTTGAAGAAAACATTAAAATGCACTGGCGAACCGGGGGACATGAACAAGGAGTTATTGATTGGTTGGCACTTTTAGATTTCTCCGACCAATATTTTTACAATAAAAAAGTGGAAAGTAATTTGGATATAAATCCTTATTCAACGGTTAAAATACCTGTTTTTTGGGATGCTCCCGATAATTGAAAAATTAGATCATGCGAAATTCTCAATTGATATTCATCCTGTTTTTTTTGTTCGTTGAATTAGCTTGCGACAATCAACAATTTGTTGAAGTAAAACCAACTAATTCTTCAATAAATTACATGGGGCGCTGGAAAAACTTGAATTCATTTCCCAAATGTACCTGGCAAAGTTCTTCGTTAACAACACAGTTTGAAGGAACTTCAATTGTTGCAACTTTTTCGGGAGGAACAGAAAATCAGGATTTTAGGGTTGTTATTGATGATGATGCCGCCAATGCAAAAAGACTAACAATTGAAGCGGAGAAAAAGAGTTATATTCTTGCTGAAAACCTTACCAATGAAATTCATAAAGTTGAGCTTATAAAAGAAACCTACAATGGCAAAGGGGTTACAACTTTTTATGGATTTACAATTTCTGGGAAAGGAATAATTGAATGGAAACCGAAAAAACCTCAAATAAAACTTCTGTTTTATGGAGATTCAAATATGGATGGAACCTCGCTCGAAAGTGAAAAAAACAGTGGTGTAAATGGTGCTTATTATGGTTTTGCCGGAGTTGCATCTCGAATGTTAAATGCTGAATATCAAAATTTATCGGTTGGAGGAGCAGTAATTACCAATGGAAAAAATTCAGGACTTTGGTTTCACAATCACTTCGATCGACATTCTGAAATAGCAGATTGGGATAACAAAAAATTTTCACCTGATGTGATTGTTATTAATCTGGGAGCCAACGATATTGGGAAAAGTGATAAAAACGAAATTAAATCTGATTACAAAAAATTACTGCTCGAACTACGCAAAACGTATGATTCAAATCCATATATAATTTTAATGAATGGTTACGGTTGGAGTCGGGATGAGCCAGCAAATTATACGCATGAAATTGTAACAGAGATGGATGATATAAAATTATCCAGTCTTGTTTTTCCTTGGTTATTTAACGAATGGCACGGTTGTGAATATGATCATGCTGGAATGGCTGAATTATTGGTCGAACATATTATTGCTACCGTTCCAGAGTTTAAACAGGTTCACCCGATTGATAATTTAAATGGATTCGGTAAGAATGGAAATGTTGCCAATGGAAGTTTCGAAGAAGCTGCTCACTTTGGAGGATATGGCTGGCGTTATTTTGAAGATGGAGCTGAAAGAATTTACAACAAGGAACAGGCCGCTGATGGTGAATATTTTGTTAGGTTAAAAGAAGGCAAGGAGATTCATCAATCAAACCCTGCTGAGGGTGGAGTAGAATATATTGTAAAAATAAAGATGAAAGCTGTTGAGCCGGAATCAACCGGACAAATTATTATTGAATATCGCGATCAGGAATATCGAAATGAAATATCCAATTCGCGAAAAATATTTAGTTTTAATCTGGATTCAGAATGGAGAGAATATTCTGCTAAAATTAAGGCACCGGATAACCAGATTCCTGCAAATCCATCGTTTGATGTTTGGCAAATAAGAGTCCGGTTAAAATGTGAATCAGGTGCAATTGACGTTGATGATGTTAGACTTTCGCATCTGTAAATATATGTGATTGATAATGTTATCTTTGCTTTTCTAAACCAATTGATCTATGAAAAAAATAGTTTCCCTTATTTTTATTATTGCTCTTTTTTCCTGTTCAAACAAAACAGAACAAGCCAAACTGGAATTGTATAAAGTTGATGTCAAAAAGAGAATATATCACAAAGACGGAACACGAACATACGACGATTATGTGGCGATGGACACTCGTTCGATGGATCATCTTCAGGATTTCAAGCCAAATAAAAAACCACAATTCAGCAAATTTGGTGGCGATAAAAAAAATCAGGTCGAGGCAAGTGGATTTTTCAGAACCGAAAAAATTGATGGTCGTTGGTGGATTATTGATCCCGAAGGTTATCTGTTTATTCACAAAGCGGTAAATGGTTTAAAACGGGGAGGCTCCGAAAGAAATTTAAAAGGCTTTGACGAGAAATATAATTCGCCGGTTGATTGGATGACACAAACCGCTCAAATGGTAAAAAGCAATGGTTTTAATGGAGCTGGTTCGTGGAGCGAGGACAATGTAATTAGAGAAATGCAGCAAGGCAGGGAAAATCAACTTGCTTACACTATCAATTTGAATTTTATGAGTGGTTACGGGAAAATCAGGGGAGGAACGTACGCAGTTCCCGGACACACCGGATACCCGAACAGTACCATCTTTGCTTTCGATGAGGAGTTTAAAATATTTTGTGAGGAAAAAGCAAAAAATTTAGTTCAGTACAAAAATGATAAAAATCTGTTAGGTTATTTTTCCGACAATGAAATGCCTTTTAAAACTTCTAACCTGGAAGGTTATTTAAGTCTTGAAAATAAAAATGATCAAGGCTATTTAGCTGCAAAAAAGTGGTTGGATGAAAAGGGAATTGAAGAGTTGGAAATTACCGATGAAACCCGAAATGAATTTCTTGCTTTTTGTGGAGAAACTTATTTTTCGATTGTAAACAATGCCATAAAAAAGTACGATCCAAATCATTTGTATTTGGGGCCGCGTTTGTATTCATCCGAAAAAAATAACGAGGCATTTATGACAGTCGCCGGAAAATACATCGATGTAGTTTCGTGTAATTATTACGGGCGCTGGACTCCCCGCGAAGAGGAACTTTACAACTGGGCAAACTGGACAGGCAAACCATTTATGATTACCGAATGGTACGTAAAAGGCGAGGACTCAGGATTACCAAATGTAACAGGTGCCGGCTGGATTGTAAAAACTCAACACGACCGTGGTCTGTTTTATCAGAATTATACCTTGAAATTATTGGAGTCGAAAAGTTGTGTGGGTTGGCATTGGTTTAAATACATCGACAACGATCCGGAACAAGAAGGAACTGAACTATCTAACATGGATGCAAATAAAGGAATTGTTAATAATGATTACGACGAATACATTCCTTTGCTTAATTTAATGAAAGATGTAAATTTGCAGGCTTACGATTTAATCGAGTTTTTTGATAACCAAAACCAATAACCATTTTTACTCCTAACGAGTAAATTTTAAGTATGTATAAATTAGTAAAATCACTGTTTTTTGTAGCAACAATTGTTGTTCTCGTTTTCACAGGGAAAATAGCAAAAGCCACGGACTTTGAAAACTGGACTTTTGTGGGTGGTAAAACAAAAATCATGAATATGGAGTTTTCATTCCATAGTGCAAATTTTTTTAACGGTGAAAGCAATTATTTTTTAAACCACACTCAGTTGTCATTGGATTTTCCTTCAAAAGGGAGTATTTATTTCGGAATTGGTTATAAACAAGAGTATGTTGAATTTCCGGGTAGGATAGATTGGCGAAGGGAGTACCGGCCAATGTTACATCTTTTCTACGAAAAGAATTGGGGTTATATAAATTTCAGGGATCGCCACCGATTGGAGTTTCGTTTTATGGATGGAGAATTAATTAACCGATATAGAAATCAGGTTCAGCTTGCTTTTACCAAATTTAGGGGAATTACTCCCTATTTTTCAACAGAATTTTCATTCTATTTTAACAAACTCGATTACACCCGGCAGAGAACTATTTTAGGTGCCGAAATTCCTATAAAAAGTATAAATCTTAATCTTTTTGTGGGTCATCAGATTAACGAAGATTTACCCGAAGTTTGGAATAATAAAATTATGATGGGAACTGGGCTGAGTTATAGTTTTTAATTTCTCTCAATTAGTAAAAATTGTTTCAAACCCGACATAAAAAATAAAAAGTCAGTTAAAGGATTTTTATTTTTTTCAATTCTCTTGATATTTTCTTTCTTATTTTTTTATAGGACGGTGGTGGCCCGGTATTAATTTTTTTCCTGTTAACGAATAAAGAATCAGAAAAGGCCAATTCTTCAGGTACTTCTTTATTTAAAGTATTTATTTCGTTAAATACAACTTGTTCGCCAAGTTCAAGAGAAGCACGTTTTGCCCTTTCAAAAACCATATTGTAAGCGGGGCACCAGCCACTAATAGAAGCTGTTACCGTTACTTTGTTTGGGTCTGTTTCCGGTTTTGTTTCCGAACTAATCCATTTTGGAGGTATGGCATCATCCGAAAATGGTTTCCACAATAAAACCTGACCTAAAAAACCATTTTTATCAACCTTCGCATATCCTTGTTTTTTAAACCATAATGCTTTCATAAATACAGGCAGCGATACTCCCCAGGCAACTAAACCTTTTGAACCTCTTTTTTTTACATCAATTTCAGCGGCCTGAATTAATGCTTTTCCAATTCCTTGTTTTTGATAATTTCCTACCCCTTTATTTTTGTATCCATGAACCCAAATACACAAAACAAAATATAAATCTCGACCTTGAACAAAGGAGTACTCAATTGGGATATACTGAATCATACCAACTGGTTTTTTATCTTCATTAAGAGCCAGTTTAACTCCTAATCCCTTTTCTTTCATTTTCCGATACCAGTTTTCTTTATGATTTCCGGCTTCTTTTAATTCATCCGACCACTCTTCGAGACAAACAAAATAATTGCCTTCATATTCTCCTGATAAATCAATAATTTTCATGGAATGTGTTCAATAAATTATAATCTTTTATTTAATGTAAAATGTGAAATTGCATTTTTATATTCCATACGATTATTTTTAGTCAGGGTTATTAACTAAATAATTTTGTATTACCTTTAAACTTCAGCAAAATAATTGTGTTTAGAGTTTTGTGAATGTTGATAGGGGCTTTCCTTTTCAACTTCAAAGTATAAATATGGGCAAATCCAAAACAGCAAATATTAACGAGTGGGTTGAATTATACACAGCCGACCTGTATTCGTGGGCAAATTATAAGGTGTCGGATGCCGAGCTTGCTAAAGATTTGGTGCAAGATACATTTGTGGCAGCCGTTGAAAAGTACGATGGATTTAAAGCCGAAAGTTCACCAAAAACCTGGCTTATTAGTATTCTCAATCATAAAATTATTGATTACTACCGTAAAAAAGTGAGACAGCCGGTTGCAAAAGAAATTGAGTCTTTCTCCCGATTTTTTGAAGCAAATGGTGATTGGCAGGAAAGTCGTAAACCAAATAATTGGCAGGTTGACGAAAAAGAGGAACACTTGCTCGACGACAATAATTTTCAGCAGGTTTTAAAAGAATGCCTCGATGCATTGCCCGAAAAGTGGAGTACTTGTGTGAAACTAAAATACCTTGGCGAAAAAAATGGCGAACAAATTTGTCAGGAGTTGGATATTACACCGTCGAATTTTTGGCAGATTGTACACCGTGCAAAAATGCAGTTGCGAGATTGTGTGGAAACAAACTGGTTTAACAATTAGAGTAATGATGAAAAAAATAATGCATGCACTTTTTCTTTCGTGTTTAAAAGCTACCGAGCTAATCGAAAAGAAATTTCATTTCAAATTGTCGTTTAAGGAAAAGTTGCAATTAAAAATACATAAAATGATGTGCGATGCTTGTTCGATGTACGAAAAGCAAAGTGCTGTTCTTGAAAAAGGAATGGAGTCGCACCACAAACATTCGCACGAAGAATGTGATATTGAACAACTCAAAAAACAAATTTCTTTGAATTTAAAAGAGGCTGGAAATTAGTTTAATAGTAAAATAAATATTCAAAAAAACCTTATTTATAATAACTTAACCTTAGTAGTAAAATCGGTCCTCAACCGAAAATAGGCTCACTTCATAATTCGGGTTGGTTTTGTTTTTAAGCATAAATTTTAGCAACTCTAAAAAGGAAAAATTCAATATCCACAACACCTCTTAATGCAGCTCTAAAA
>Ga0209249_1001359_pt1 | contig 23991 bp, 27 predicted proteins | sample SaaInlV_200m_DNA_4_FD_184653 | JGI IMG/M metagenome (GOLD analysis project Ga0209249, IMG submission 184653) | Marine microbial communities from expanding oxygen minimum zones in the Saanich Inlet - SI037_S3LV_200m_DNA (SPAdes) (version 2) | ecosystem: Environmental > Aquatic > Marine >...
ATTGTCATTTTGTTTTTCCTCCTTTTTTAACAAGTATATGCTTGTTATAACTATATAGTGGTGTTTTAACTATATTAAACCTTTTATCAAAACCTTATCTTTTTTACAAAAGATTTATAAATAACTAATAATAAAGATGAATATGATTAAAATAACTAAAGCTGATAAAATCATACTTTCTATGCTAGAAGATGACTCTAGAACCCAAGAGAAAGATATAGCCAAACAATGCAATCTATCTAAGGATTCAGTAAGATATAGGATAAAAAGATTAGAAAATAAAGGAATTATCAAAGGGTATAGTGCATTGGTAGATTACACCAAGATGGGCCATCATTTAGTAAAATTATATCTTTCTATAAACTCGCGTACAGATATAAAAGAAAATTTAATTAAATTTGCAGAAAATAAAAAAGAAACATTTTCAATTTATGAGAGTGTAGGGCAATGGGATATTTGTATGACTTTTTTTGTAAAAGATATGCAACAATATTATACCATAGAAAATGAAATATTGAATAAATGGGGAGGGTACATTTCACATAAAGAATTTTTAATAATGTTGGGATCAGAGTTATATAGCCATAAAATGTTCTTAGAAAATAGAAAAAGTAAAACAAAAAAGATTTTTGGTCCAAAAACAAATCGTAATTTGAATGAATTGGATCATCATCTTATTTTAGAATTAATAAAAAATTCAAGGCAGAGTGTGTTAACTTTAGCAAAGAAGTTTGATAAAAGCCACATAACTGTAACCAATCATCTGAAAAAATTAATAAATGAAAATATAATCTATCCTAGGGCGTCAATAGATCATGAAAAATTAGGATTGAAAAATTATAAGTTATTTATAGAAACTTCAAAATATAACACTCAAATAGAAAATAAGATGATGACATTTTTAAAATTAGTACCGAATACTTTCAATATAATAAGGGTCATAGGGGATTGGAAATTAGAGGTGGAAATACTAACTAAGGATTATAAAGAAGTAGAAGACATAACAAGAAACCTGTATGGGAACTTTCCAGAGAATATAAGAAATGTCAAATTATTTGTCATAAGTAAAGAACAGTTTTATCCGGGGATAAGATTATAACATTCCTTCTTTATCCAATTCCTCTAAAACAGAAATCATAACTAAAGGAAAATTAATTGACGCATCTCCAATCACAGTTACTGCATCTGAATCATCTTTTATTTTTCCCCAAGATTTGGCTTCATTAGTTGTGGCGCCGGACATTGATCCAGAAGAATATCTCGCAGTGGTCATATAAACTGCATAATCTATACCTCCATTAAGTAAACAAGCTAAGATAGCATGATGTTTTGAAATACTTCCGCCCAAACTAATCAATCCTTTTTTCTCATCTTGAGATGTACTAAATAAAATATTTTGAAAATCCTTAACAACATCTACAATAAAATCTTCATGGTCTTGTTGAAACATGAATAAGTGAAATCCAAAAGATCCATCAGTTACCGCTGGACAAAATATCGGAACATTTTTTTTAGCTGCCTGAAATAAAATAGAATCTTCATCTTCCAAAGTTTTACCAATTTCTAAAAATATTTCAGAAGGAGTCCATCTTTTTTTAATAGAATATAATTCTTTCAAATAAGGTCTCATCAAATCCTCAAATTTTGCATAAGATTCAGAACGAATAAACAAATTACCCACCCTATTCACTCCTTTTTCATATAATTCCACATCATCAGAATTAAAGTCCCCAATAACAAATTCTTCCTTATGTGCCTTCATTATATCTTCCTCTATTCCGCCTACGGTTGTTACAACTACATCCACTAAACCTAATTTAATTATTTGAGCAAAAAAACCTCTCAAACCAGAAGTAACCATATTTGAAGTATAAGTTAAGTAAATTTTACAACCATCTTTTTTCATTTTAATAATTGTTTCTTTAGCTTTCTCTAACTCAATAGATTGGAAACCTACATTTCCCAAAGAATTAACTAACTCATTTACATTAATTCCCTTTTTCCACTTCAAATCTTTTACTATTTTCATTAAAATTGAACTAGAAATTTAGTTTTTAAATGTTTCCAATGATTAACGATTACATAAATTCTTGTAATCCAGTGTAATGTTCTTTTCTGAATCATCGATAATTAAATAATCTCCTTCAAACCATGCCCCGGGATTAATTACATGCCTCTTACTATCAACTAACTCAAATTTTCCACCCTCGGTAACAAAAAGACTCTCCGAATATCCACTCTCAACTTCAAATCCATACATCCTTTGATGATCATGGCCCCGGATTAATATATCATATCCCTTTTCTTCCATTTTTTTAAAATTTTTCGGATAATCTACTTGGCCCCAATTCACCCTGAACCATAGATCTTCAATATTTTTTGGACAATCTAGATAGCTGAATGAGTTTCCATCAAGTCCACCATGTACAACATAAGTTGAATGATTCAATCCTATTTTTGTTTCTATACCATTACTTTTTCTATTTATTAAATTGAAAATATACTCTTTTGCTATTGAATCTTCCTGTAATTCTGAATGTAATTCTGAAATTGATTTTCCTTGTTTCTCCAATGTTCTAGAATGAATGTGGTCATTGTGGAATACTGCATAGTCATGATTTCCTGGAACTACAATTATTGGTTTTTCTTCTTTAATGAATTTTTTCTCCAAATCCATAAAACTCCTTATAGCTTTTACTTGATCAAAATCACCTAAACAAATTAATGAATCAATTTTTTCAGCATTGATTATTCCTTCGAGCTCCCCGGATCTCTTTCCATGGATATCTCCGAATACTAAATATTTCATAATAATAAGAATTATAACTTACTTATTAATGCTCTCAATCGTACTTACAATCTCTTTCCAGGAATTTGCATGATACAATCCCGCCTTATTTATTTCTTGATCTCCCCAACCGTAATTTCCATTTAAATTAAATAATATACTTTTGACACCAGCCTCGATGGCCTCATAACAATACTTTGGGCGATCATCCACCAATAAATCTACTCCGCGCTCACTACAAATTTTGGCTTTATTGCTGTCGCTTTTTCCAACCCATTCCCCGGTCAAATAGAGGTCACTTATTGAGTCTCTGAAATATTTATCAATTGAATTTTGAGTTATTTGTTCTAAGTAATCCGTCCGTGCAGTTAATGCAATAATCTCATGTTCTTCACCGAGAAGATGTATACTTTCTACGGCACCGGGTACTGGAGATAATTTTTTCATTATTTTAGTATCATAAAATTCAAAAATCCTGTCCACATATTCCCCATTTGGGCATCCAAGTTTTTCACCCATATCAAAATTATTCAAATCGGTTGGTTTCACGGATGTACCATATGTCAAATTATGCCATTTCAAAAAATATGGTATGAATTTTATGATTGTTTCATCTACGTCTACTGCAATTAACATTATTTGGGTAACTTCAAAACCTTTATAAAAGTTATATTTTCAGGTATTTCTATGGAAATACTAAGAAAGATGGTTCTCCCCTACTTTGATGAGGGAGATGGGCATGGGTTTGATCATGTAGAAAGAGTTTATAATCTAGCTTTGAAAATCTCGGAATCCGAAAATGTGGATGTTGATATTGTTAAATCTGCAGCTTTACTCCACGATATCTGTAGAAAGCAAGGGGGCGAAACAGGCCAATGCCATGCAATTGAAGGTGCTAAATTAACGCCGGAGATCCTTAGAAAAATAAATTTTCCTGAAGATAAAATTGAAAATGTTGTGCACTGTGTAAAAGTTCATCGATATAGCAATGGATTTGTTCCAGAAACTAAAGAGGCCAAGATTCTACAAGATGCTGACAGACTTGATGCGATTGGTGCAATAGCAATAACTAGAATAATTACTCATGGCATAAAACATAATATGCCAATTTATAATCCTAAAATAAAACCGAGTGAGGGATATAGTAGTAAATCGGAAACTTCAATAAATCATTTCTATGAAAAAATACTAAAATTGAAACCTGAAACATTTCACACTAAATCTGCACAAAAAATTGCCAAAGAAAGATATTTGTTTACTCAGAAATTTGTTAATCAAATTATTGATGAATGGGATGGGAAAAAATGAAAACATTCCTCAATCTCCCGAAATTTGAGGAAGCGCAAATTGCGATTTTGCCAGTTCCATTTGAATCCACAACATCCTATAAAAAAGGAACAAAAAATGGCCCTAAAGAAATTATTGAGGCTTCCAATGAATTATACTTATATGATCCTGAATTGAAAATTGAACCATATAAAATTGGGATTACAACCTTGAAAGAAATTAAAAAATTAAAAGAATTAGAAAATTTGAAAAGTGATAAATTTATTATCGCCCTTGGTGGGGAACATACAATCACTTATCCTCTAGTGAAAAAATTTCCACAAAAAGACCTTTCAATACTTCAAATAGATGCTCATGCTGACCTGAAGGATGAATTCGATGGTTCTAAGTTGAGCCATGCATGTGTTATGAAGAGAATTTCCGAATTCAATAAAAATATAACTCAAGTCGGGATTCGAGCATTGGATAAAGATGAATCAGACTATATCCAAAGGCATAAGATAAATACATTCTTTGCCCATGAGAAATTTGATGTAAAGAAAATCTTGAAAACTTTGAAAAAAAATGTTTATGTGACAATTGATTTGGATGGTTTTGATCCAACTGTCATTCCAGATGTTGGGACTCCAGAGCCGGCAGGATTACAATTTAAACAAGTCACAGATTTACTGAAAGAAGTTTTTAAATATAGAAATGTTGTCGGGGCTGATGTTGTAGAGTTATGCCCATCAAAAAATTCTGAACTGTCTGCATATTCATCTGCAAAATTAGTTTACAAATTAATTGGATTTAAAGCTGTTAATTCTACCAAGAATCAATACTAGATTTTACTTTCTCTGACCATGTTTCGATTATCTTTTTTACTATATTTCTTATATTTTGTTTTGAACTAAGTTTATAGTTAAATAAATAGCCACCGTTATCCAAATTTTCTTGAGATCTAATTAAGATATCTCTCTCTTTTAATTTCTTAACTGCTTTTTGAATTGTTGTTAAATTTAAAGATAATTCCTTTGATATTTCTTCACTTGTAAAATAATTTTCTGGATTATCTATGAAGAATCCAAGTATCTTGTATTCGGATTTGGTTAAACCCAAACTACATTTGATTATATTTTCAATATTAAATGTTTTGCATGCGAAATCAATCATTGTCATTATCCTTTCTTTCTATTTTTATTGCTTTTCCATTGATAATTGCATCTGCAATTTTTTCTCTTCCGGATTTTAATATTCTTGAAAAAGTTGGTTGAGATACTTGCATCTGTTTTGCAGCAATTTCTTGGGGAATTTTTTCAAGATCCATAAGCCTTATTGCTTCAAATTCCGAAATATTTAAACTAGATTCCTCTAATTCATTAATTTTTTTTCCAGAAGGTTTGAAATAAGAAGAATTTGGTCGACCAAATATTCTTCTTTGTTTACATGGCCTAGGCATTTTAGTTAATTACATCCTTGGGCATTTCTTCGTTTTTGACCCCTACATCCTTGACCATTTCCTCGGACAATAGGTTCTGCATTCTCGCATTTACCTTCTTGTCTACCGGTTTTTGGCCCTTTCCCATTAGGTCCTGTTCCATCTCTGTTTGGCATTTTTAATTTTCCCCCATATTTAGTTATGAATACATATTCATAACTATTTATAAATCTTTCTAAGTACTTCTAAAAAAAAGAAAAAAAATTAGGATAGACAATCTATCCCATTTTTACTTAATATTCCTGAACATCTACCTTGCCTAATGAACAAAATAGTGAACAGCAATATTGCCACAAATGTTGCCGCCAGTATTGTTAGGTATAACAATAAACTTGGCACAAATACAGCATATACAAAACTACCTAAAACCGCATATGCGACTATCGGACAGACTAATCCCCATTGACTTACATAAAACTCTTTCTTAAAAAAGTACTTAGTGAAGTAATCTTTCAAGAGTGAAAGTCCAAATAGTAAATACCATGTTTCAAATGCAAATGCTAGAGTCATAACTAGTAAAAAGTATGGCCCCATATGCATTGCGAAATGTTGCTCCAGGTAGTGTCCAATTCTGAACGCACTAATAGCTAACAAGGTCACATTAGGTATTACCATTAAAAAACTTGGTAAAAACTGTTTTTCAGGCAATCCTTTTGCTGCATAATGACTCTTGAAGATCGAGATAACCTTGACTGTCAATAAAAATGCAGCCATTGTTCCCGAGGTCATAGACATGAATGCTGCAGTGTGTGCGATACTTGCATCCTTTGCTAAGGCGGCTATTCCTGTACCGGTTACAGTCAACATAGTTAATGCGAATGGATGTAGTAACCAACCAAAACTAATTTTACTAATGTCGAAATCTTCCTCAAATGCGATTTTTAATAACTTTATATCGAACCTCATTAAGGCAACCCAGATTATTCCCCATACAATTAATGCTGGAAGCATTACGGCTTGCAGGTTATCTGCAAAAGATTGTATGAAAAATCGTATTGGACCTATAAATACATTTAGCGTCATAGATATTGCAACAAATGGCGCCAATAGTGCTGTATTTTTTAATGGATCTTTTAACATTTCTTTATATGCGTCTGTTTTTCTCCACTTATTGAATTTCTTGAATAAGCCAACCATTAATACAATGTGAATAATTGCAAAAACAGCCATTGCCACTTCTAAAAATCTGAAAAGTAGTTCGTTAATTAATGATAAACTCCCATGTCCCATCTGAGATATCGTTACTAATCCTTTTCCATGTTCAGTAGTATACTGAAAAATTGCAAAAGGTATTACCGATATTCCTCCGGCACCAAGAGCCATCAAAAACATTAATGGATTAAATTTTTCCCAATTCATTTTTTATAATTCCTCCCTATAAGAACTGATAAAAAACAGAAGTACTATTTAAACCTTTTTGAGTACTTCGATAATTTCAATAAAAATATCAGTACTCTCATTTAATCCTTAGAATTTTTTTCCCAAATATATCTTTAACTGTCTCTGTATAAGTTATATGGTCCAAACCTTCCAGGCATTTCTTTAATCTTGGGAGTTCTTTTCGATACAGGATTCCGTGATAGACTTTCCTTGTATTCCCCAGGTGCGTGTATATCCTCTGAGTTCTTGTAAATATGAATCCTGCACCATTTAATCTTTTGAATAATTCTTTCGAATCTCCCTTTGCCACTTTTATTGTTGCAGTTATGAATCCTAGTGCTATTTTTTCTTCAAGTTTTCCACCCAAAATATATCCCACCATAAAACCAATACTTAACATGACAATGATTGGGATCCCTGAGGCATTACTCATCAAATTCTTAAATACTAATAAAAATAGAAAGGAGTCTATTCCCAAAAATATTACTGCTAGAGTCCTATTTCCCCTCAATTCACTGAGTTTTGAAAAAGTATTAATTATCTTTATTAATACTGCTACTCCAAACATCAATACTAGATCTAATATCATTCTGGTTTTTAGTTAAATATTCACTTTTAAATATATTGTTTTTATTAGAGAAATTCGTCAGAGATTCTGTTATTGATTTCGCCTTTTAAATTTTCAGAAATCAGAGCAATATCTTGTTTTTTACTTAATAAATATGCCAATTTGATAAATGCTACTTCAGTTAACATGTCCTCTCCGGAAAGAACTATCTTTTGTAATTCCCTTCCTGTTGAATAAACATCCATGTTTACTCTCCCAAAAATTGTTTGAGATGTCATTATTAATGGCATTTCCTTGTTTAATTTTTTTAATTCTTTTAATATTTGGGGGTTTTCATTTATGGGAAAATGTCCAAGTCCTGTCCCCTCCAAGATCATCCCATCAAATCCATTGAAACAACTAATCTCTTTTGAATTTAAATTTGGATGCGCCCTCAGAATACCAATTTTTAATTTTTCATTAAATAAATTGGCTTCGGTGTTGGAATCTTGTTTTTTTCTGAACCTATTGTCAACTATCTTAATTTTTCCTTTTGTATTTACTAATGCATATGGTTTTCCATTTACTGCTTGGAATGCATCTCTTCTAGAACTATGAAATTTTCTAGACTTTAATCCTGGTAGAATTGCACATTCCCCATCATCCATTGAAGAATGCATGCAGATTCCAACTTCCGCGAAATCAGAATTTATTATGAATTGTGTAGCACAGATCATGTTTATTGCTGCATCCGAGCTACCCCTGTCTGAACTTCTCTGAGATCCAACTAAAATTACTGGAAATCCCAAATTTTCTAACATGAAGGATAGTGCTGCAGAGGTATAGTGCAGAGTGTCAGTCCCATGAGTTATGATTATTCCCTCGTAATCTTTTGCTTTTTTTATTTCCTTAGCTAAAATATTATAATCTTTAAAGCCCATATCTTCTGAAAAAATATTTGAAATTAATTTTGTTTCAATATTTGCAATGTTTCCCAATTCCGGAATTAGTTCCAATAGTTCTTCTGGTTTAAATTTGGCAATTACTCCTCCGGTTTCATATGAAACTTTTGAAGCGATTGTTCCCCCCGTGTGCAATATTAATATTTTTGGTAATTTCTTATTTTGTTTTATTTTTGTTGATTTTTTAACTAATTTTGTAGCTTTCTTTAAGATTTTCTTTGATTTTATATTTTTCTGATCTATTCCAATGTTATATCCTGAACTTAATTTTAGAACTAATTTTCCAGAGATTGAATCTGGCATTAAAATTCCCTTAACTAATCTGGTAGAAGTCTTAATTTCTATGTGATCGCCTGTTTTCATAAATTTAATTTGACATTGTAATTTAAATAGTTTATTGTTCAGTTTTTCTTTTGAATTAATCTATTTACTAGAACATATACTTTTTAATCTAAAAACATTTATAAACAATTAGAATTAAAATATAACTAGGTCTTACTTTCGAACGGTTTTTGGCGATTCCGAACGGAAAATAATAAATATTACGTATTAAGTAACAGGTCTTAGTTTTTGCTATCTCAAAAAAAGCGTTTTAATTTGGCGATTAAACAACTTTTTCTTAGAATGAAATTAAATTCACACATATATAAAATTTGTTGTGATGCAACATATAAAAAAGGGGGAAATGAAAAAAAATGGAGTTTATAATACAAGACGCATTAAAAAATGTAGACACGAATGATAATGACAATGATTTGCAAGTAGGAAAAGCAAATATGAAGGTAATCGGTACCGGTGGTGCTGGAGGAAATATTGCTTCCTGGTTATATAAAAAAGGAGTAAATGGGGCAGAAGTCATAATCGCAAATACTGATAAGGCACACCTAGATATGTGTCAAGGTGATAGAAAAATACTTCTTGGAAAAGAATTAACAAGAGGACTTGGGGCTGGAGGAATGCCTGCTAAAGGTAGAGAGGCGGCACAAGAGAATAATCATGAATTGAGAGAAATTTTAAGAGATACTGATATGGTATTTATTACTGCAGGAATGGGTGGTGGAACTGGTACTGGTGCTGCACCTGTTATTGCTCAAATGGCTAAAGAAGCTGGAGCGATTGTTATTGCGAATGTTACAATGCCATTTAATATTGAAAGGGCAAGATGTGATAAGGCTGAATTTGGTTTGCAAGAATTGAGAGATGTTTGTGATACAGTTATTGTGATGGACAATAATAGATTATCTATGATTGCTGGACAATTGCCTTTACAACAAGCTTTTGCAGTAGCAAATGAATTACTTTCTACAATGATCAAAGGAATAGTTGAAACAATTGCAGTTCCAAGTTTAGTAAATCTAGATTATGCAGATGTGAAGACTATTATGACTGGAGGGGGAGTTTCAGTTGTAGGAATTGGCGAATCAACAACAGAGAATAGAGTTGAAGAAGCAGTTAAAAAAGCACTTTCAAATCCACTATTGGATGTAAAATACGAGGGAGCCACTGGAGCATTGATTAATATTTCTGGAGGAACAGATTTATTATTAGATGATATCGAAAAAATAGGGGATATGGTCACTGGCTCATTAGATGAGGATGCACTAGTAATTTGGGGTGCGAGCGTAGATCCAAGTATGGATGGAAAATTGAGAGTAATGACCATTGTTACAGGTGTTCAGTCACCGTATATCCTTGGTAAAGTCGATAGAGCTCAACAAACTGCCGAAAAAGCTAGCGAGATGAAAAGTATGCTGGGAATTGACATAATCAAGTAGTGGGATTAACATCATTCATTTTTACCCCCATAAGTTAACTCACTACCTTGACTTTTTTTGAGAGGGAAAGTCCCTCTCCTTGTTTTTTTTAAAAATATACTTCAAACTTACTAAATGTTTATAAATCATAATTCTAAAAATTAAGATGTTGTACTAAAACACAATATGTTGTGTTATAAAAAATAAATAGATACAACATATTGAAAAATGAGGTGTCCATTCTGCAATAGTCAATCCATGAAAGTGGTTGACAAAAGGGACCATACGGAAGATTCTGTACGGCGAAGACGTGAATGTATTGATTGTGAAAGAAGATTTACAACTCATGAACGAATAGAGAATATAGATTTGAGAGTTGTTAAAAAATCGGGAGATCGCGTTACTTTTGATAGAAATAAATTGAGAAAGGGGATAATGCGTGCTTGTGAAAAAAGGCCCATTTCTACAGAACAGTTACAAAATACTATAATCTCAGTAGAAAATGAATTGCGAAGTAATGATACTCCAGAGATTCATTCTAAAATAATTGGGGAATTGGTTATGAGAAAATTAAGAAAACTAGACAAAGTCGCATATGTGAGGTTCGCATCTGTTTACAAGGACTTTGCAGATATTGGCTCATTTGAAGATATGATTAATAATTTAAGAAAGGGGGACTAAAATGACAAAAAAAATTACAAATAATCCGGTATATGATCCTGAGGCGTCAAGGTTGAACACATATGATCCGGAAAGACACATTAGTATAGATGATGCTAAATCGTTGATTCATTCTGAAAGTTTTACAAATTCCTATTTGGATGGCGGTGTTGAAAAATTGGAATCTGCACTTGAATCTGGAAGCATTATTCCTTACGATCGAAAAGATGGATCATATGTAGATCGATTGGCAATTGGAAGGTTATTTCATCAAAAGAATGAAAAGATAGAGGGAATTTCTATGCAAAGATATAATACTGATGAACATTTGAATCCACTAGATAGCATTGGGCCTTATGAAACAAGACATTTACAAACATTGAATTCGGATGGAAAAATATTATTTGATATGGTTGATGCGGAAGTTCCAGTGGATTGGTCAGAGAATGATGCTAAAATTGTAATGAGTAAATATGCATATGTTCCCCGCGGCACAAATGAAACTAAAAAATTAGAGAGCATAATTGGGAATGATCATGAAAATTCAATAAAACATATTTGGACAAGAGTTGCTAATTATGTTGCAGAATCTGGGGAAGAGCACGGATATTTTCCTACTTTAAATGATACGAAGATATTCAGGGATGAATTATTATGGTTGATGGCCAATAGAAAGTTGGCATTCAACTCTCCTGTCCAATTTAATGCTGGATTGAATACTGAATACGGGATTAAGGGTAATGGGAACATTAAATATTGGAGAGATCCTGATACTGGAGAAGTAATAGATATAACAGAGGGAGGAAATATAGCGCCCCAAAATCATGCATGTTTTATTATTGGACCGCGGGATGATTTGACAAGTATCGCTAAACATGCTGTTGATGAGATTGGAATATTTGAATCTGGTTCTGGAGTTGGACAAGACATTGGAATATTGAGGGCCGCCGGAGAGTCTTTGTCATGTGGCGGCGGATCTTCTGGACCTTTGAGTTTTTGGAAAGGCTATGATGTTTGGGCAGGAACAATAAAATCTGGTGGAAAAAGTCGTAGGGCCGCTAGGATGACTACCATGAGGCAAGCTCATCCAGATGTTATGGAATTTATCAAATCCAAAGTTGGAGAAGAGAAAAAAATCTTGGCATTGATGAGGGCTGGATATGAAGGTGGAATGGATGGTGAGGCAGTTACAACAGTCGCATACCAAAATACCAATATTTCAGTTAGATTAGATGATAATTTCTTTGATCAAATAGAATCAGGAGGGACCGTCGAATTAAGAAATGTTAGAGATGGAGATGTTGTTCAAGAAATTTCTGCAGATGAAATGCTTAAGGAAATATCTTTTGGTGTTTGGAGAGTTGGCGATCCAGGAGTTCAATTCGAAGATACTATCCAAAATATGCATACTGTAAAAAATTCAGGTAGGATTAATTCTAGTAATCCTTGTTCAGAATATATGTCGTTAGATAACACTGCTTGTAATTTAGCATCACTCAATCTTCTTGGATTTGCAGATGATGAAGGAAATTTTGATGTTGAAGGTTTTCAACATGCGGCAAGAATATCGGCAATAGGGCAGAATATATTGAATCAGTCTTCTGGATATCCGGTTAAAAGTATTGCCCAAATAAGTCCTGAATTAAATAATATCGGATTGGGATATGCAAATATTGGCGCATTACTTATGAGAAAGGGATTAGCTTATGATTCTCAAAAAGGCAGAGAATATGCTGCAGCAATAACTGCGTTATTGACTGGAACAGCATATGAAACTTCCGCGGATTTAGCGGGTAAAATTGGAACTTTTGAACATTTTGAATTTAATAAAAATCCAATGATGGAAGTTATTGGGCAACATAAAAAAAGTCTTGAATCTATTGTCGTGGATTCAGTACCTTCAAATATTCTTGAAGCTGCTAAAAAATCTTGGGAAAATGCAGAAGAAATGGGGGAAGAGCAAGGATTTAGGAATTCTCAAGTTTCTGTCCTTGCACCCACAGGTACAATCTCGTATTTGATGGGTTGTGAAACAACTGGACCTGAACCATATATTGCGTTTTCAATAGGAAAAGATTTGGCCGGAGGAGGAAGTTTAAAACTCGAGGCAAATAAGGAAATTCCGAAAGGTTTGAGGAATCTTGGCTATCCTGAAGAGGATATAACTAAAATTGCAAATCACATTGCTGAAACTGGGACAACAATTGGATCTCCAGATTTGAAACCAGAACATCAGAAGGTTTTTGAAACTGCAATGGGGAATCAATATGGTGAAGGAAGTATCCCTTTCTCGGGACATGTTAAAATGCTTGGGGCGATGCAACCATTTATTTCTGGTGCAATTTCCAAAACCAATAATTTCCCAGAATCTACAACAGTTAAGGAAATATATGATGGTTTAATTGAATCTCATGCAGAAGGATTGAAAGCAGTTGCTGCGTTTAGATCTAATAGTAAATTGTCTTTTGCACTGTCTTTTGGAAATGATAGAAATTTGAATCAACCCAAATGGGGAGAAAAAGTTGATTTGCCCACAAAACGTCAAGCATATGAATGGGAATTCAAGGTTGGGGAGACACCAGTTCATTTAATTACTAGTGAATATCCAGATACTGGATTGCCAGGTCAGATTGCATTATTGGCATATGATGGCGGAACAACTTTGAATAGTTCTTTAAAAATTGCAGGCATACAGGCATCAAAATCACTTAAATCTGGAACTCCGTTGGAGAAGATATTAGATTCTTGGAAAGGCCATACTATGGAGCCAAGGGGGCTGGTATTTGATAATGATAACATTAAGCAAGCAAGTTCCATTTTTGATGCTGCTCAAAAAATATTGAGATTAGAATATTTGGGCGATGCATCTGTTGCTCAGGAACCGGAAAAAGTCAATTTTTCTAAATTGAGGGGTTCCGATAGTGGTTCATTTAGACACCTGGAAAGGGAAAAGGTAGATGAATGGAAAATTGAGGATGTTTTAAAAGACTCTGAAACTGGTGGATTTAACAATGGGAAAAAGACATTAAAAAAGGCTGAGAATAGCACGAGAACAAGTGGGGCAACATGCCATTGTGGAAGAATTATGAGGCAAACTGGGCCAGGTTGTTTTGAGTGTTCTTGTGGAGATAAAGTCGGAGGATGCGGAGGATGAAAATAAAATTTCAAAAAATACATGAGGATGCAATAATTCCAAAATATGCTAAACTTGGTGATGCAGGGATGGATGTTACATCTGTTGAAAATTATTCAATTAATCCTGGTGAACATGTTTTAGTTAAAACTGGATTAAAAATGGAACTTCCAGAGGGATATGAGGCGCAAGTTAGGCCTAGATCTGGATTGGCATTAAAACACAAAATAACTGTTTTGAATTCTCCGGGTACAATTGATAGTGGGTATAGGGGGGAGGCAGGAGTTATTTTGATGAACCATGGCAAAGAAGTTTTTTCAATATCCAAGGGAGATAGAATTGCTCAATTTGTAATTGCAAAACATGAATCTCCAGAAGTGGAAGAAGTTGAAAGTTTAGAAGATTCTGAAAGAGGGGAGGGCGGGTTCGGATCTACCGGACTATAACTCGCTTTTTCCCCATTCTTCGAAATAAACTATATTTTTTAATTCATTAATTTTTGGTTGCGGTTCTCTACTGTCCGCATATCCCAAAGTTATCAGGGCATCTATTTTCATATCTTCTGGAATTTTTAACAAACTCCTTATTCTTTCTGCATTAAATGTTCTTACCCATGCACTATCAATCCCTAGCGAAGTTGCCCTCAGCAATAGATTCTGGATTCCAGCTGCACAACTTTGTGTTGAATAAAAATCTGCTTTTTTCTTGAACATCCTTTTTACTTCAGATTGATCATTACAAACTACTAATATCGCAGACGCTTTAGAGATCCATAATTGATCATAAGAAAATTTTGCTAATTTTTGTTTTATTTCTTCACCCTGGATAGTTATTATTTTCCAGTTTTGTAAATCTCCTGCACTCGGAGCATACCTTATTGAATCCAATATCTCTGTTAATTTATCCCACTTTATTTTTTTATCCAAATATTTTTTTGTGGTTTCTAATCCTTGAATTGCTTTTTCGACTTTCATATTTCTATATCCCCTATTTTTTCTAATAATTTTTTGTGATTGACTTCTTGTTTTCCCCATTTGAAAAGTTTCTTATCATCTTTTTTTCTCGGAATTAGATGCATGTGATAATGGGGCACATCTTGTTGAGCATATTTTCCATTTGAATTTAAAATATTTATATTATCAATGTTTAATCTTTCTTTATAGATATTTGCTAATTTTTTGGATAGAACTGCAATTTTGGATAATGTTTCTTCCTCTATGTCATATATGTTCTCGCAATGTTCTTTGGGTATAATTAGTGTGTGCCCCTCCGATGCAGGATTTGCATCTAGAAATGCTAATATGGCTTTATCCTCGTATACCTTGTTACTTGGTAGTTCCCCTGCAATGATTTTACAAAAAATACAACTATCTTTCATAGTTAAATTGATAAAAAATACTATATAAATATTTCCACTATAAATTCAAAAACTATATAAAAGCATTAATTTTGTGAAATCATATGGAATTACTAGTCCCGGTGGGAGATTTCGATAAATTGTCTGTGGCAATTGAGAATGGAGCAGATGCAGTTTATCTAGGAGTTATGCAGTTTAATGCTAGACTTAAGGCGGAAAATTTTTCTTTTGAAAAATTGAATGAATGTGTAAGGATTGCACATTCGGCAGGTGTCAAGGTCTATGTTACACTAAATACTTTGATAAAAAACTCGGAAATAGATGATTTTTTCAAAACTGTTGGCAAAATTTATGAGAGTAATGCAGATGCAATAATTTTACAAGAAATTTCACTTGCAAAAATAATCAAAACCAATTTTCCTGATATGAAAATTCATGCTTCGACTCAAGCTAGACTACAAAATCTTGAAAACTTAAAATATATCGATAGGGTTATTTTACCAAGAGAATTATCAAAAAAAGAAATAAAAGATATTAGCAAACATGGTATTGATTTGGAAATATTTGTGCAGGGAGCATTATGTTTTAGTGTGTCTGGACTTTGTTTGATGTCATCCCTTATTGGGCAGAGATCTGGCAATCGTGGAATTTGCGCTCAGCCATGTAGAAAAAAATATAATGGAAGATACTTGATGAGTATGAAAGATTTATCTTTGATTGGAAAGCTTGATTCTATTGAAAAAATTGGTGTTAAATCTATTAAAATAGAGGGTCGCCTTAGAAGTGAAAGATATTTGAGGTTAGTTACTCAGATCTATCGAAAATCGCTTGATGGTGAAAAAATAACCAAGAAAGATTTGGAAATACTTAATTCTTCATTTACACGAGAACTGACAACTGGATTTTTTTCTGATTCTGCAGATAAAACTGGAAAACATAATGTTTATTTTGAAAAAATTCGTGGAGAAATCTATTCTTATGTAAATAATAAAAAACCAATTAATATTAAACGTAAAAAAATTATTCCGAATGTTCCTGAAATTAAAAATTTAGAAGATTCAAAAAAAATAGGTTTTCATGTTAAATTGTATAATATAAAGGATATTGAATTAGCTAATAAATCTGATTATGTTGAAAACGTTTTTTATTACATAGATAATGAAGATGTTCTTGAAGCTAGGAAAATATCTAATAAAAAATTTTATGTTTATTTACCTACTTTGATTAATGATTCTGATATAGAAAAATATATTGCTAAAGTTAGGGAGATTAATCCGGATGGAGTTTTAATAAACTCTCAAAATGTTTCTCAACATTTTTCTGATTATGATGTAATTCATGATTATGGATTAAATGTATTCAATGATTATGATTTAAAATATTATGGAAAAAGCATCATTTCTCCTGAACTATCCTTTAAGGATCTATCTTGCTTTAAGAATAAAAATTTTCTTACTCTTGTTCATGGAAATTTAAATGTCATGACAACGAAGAATCCACTTCCGAAAAAATTAAAATATGATGAGCGGTTTACTTTCCCAGTTGTTCAAGAAAAAGATTATTTTAGAGTGCTTAATTCTCGGCAGATTGGATTGTTAGATAAAATTTTATTACTTAAGGATGCAGGAATTACCCAATATTATTTTGATCTGAGTTCTAGGGCAGGAAAATGGTTGGACATCTATACGAGAATCATTAATGGCGAAAAATTAAATTTTAAAAAAATTGGAAAGGGCTTAACTTTTGGACATTTTGATAAAGGGGTTTAAATAACCGCTAAAGATATCACATAAGCTACAAAAATGAAGTACATGATTAACAATACTGCTGCTTCCTTTTTACAAAGAGTATGATCGTCTCCGAAAAAATATAACACTAACATTGTTGATCCCAATAATGATAAAACAATTTCAATATTTGTAAAGGTAATTTCTACAGCACCCTTATAGAGGGAATATATGAATAATGGCAATCCTAATCCTACCAAAATGTCAAAAATATTTGAGCCAAAAACATTTGAGGTAGCATCATCAATGTTCCCTTTTTTTGCGTTAACCACAGAAATAATTGTGTCTGGAATAGAAGTTGCGGCCGCTATTACTGTGAATGCAATTATTATTGGTGCAATTCCCAATGCATGGGCTAAATTTATTGCAGAATCTGTTAAGAAAAATGTGAATATGCCTATTATTCCAATAAGTGTGAAAAAAATTAAAAGTTCTTTTGAAAAATTTATATGCTCTGTTTTCTTTGGTTTATTTTTTTTCTTATGTTCTCGCGTGTGAATGATGATGTCTTTCACGTAGAGTAAGTATATTACTAATAATAGTAAAGAGATTATTAATCCCCATGTTTTAAAATAGATGAGCAATACTAACAAAGTAAAAACTGAGACCATATAATATAGTGCATCCCTACTTAATACTTTTTTTGAAACTTTGAATGCCTTTGGTGCGACAAAAACACAAATTCCGGGTATTATTAATAAATTGAATAATGCTGAACCGGTGATTGTGCCAACCCCCACCTCAAATTGTTTAAAAATTACTACCGAATAAAGTGCTACCAATAATTCTGGGAGTGAACTAGCTATCGCATCAAATGTTGCACCCTTTACATCCCTAGGTAAATTGAAATAGTCTCCGATTTTGGAAGAACTTTCTGCAAATTTATTTCCTGCAAAATAGATTACGATACTTGTTAGAATTATTATTCCCAATGAAAGTAAGATACCCATAGAATATATTTTGATATTTTTATTTATAAAATTTTTGATTAAATAATATTCTTTATAAAGGATGAGATTTTATCTTGTTATATGTATGACAAAATAAAACAATATTTTCAGGATAATAATCTACCAAAATTTAGAATTAAACAATTTGAAGATTTAATTTTCAAACAGTTTGTATCTTCTTTTGATGATATGACTACGTTTTCCAAGGATTTGAGAGAACAATTAAATGAGAACTTCAATCTATATTCTCTTTCACTAATTGAAACTGAAAAAACTAAAGATACTATTAAATTTATGTTTGAAACTGAAGACGGAGACCACATTGAATCTGTATTAATGATTAATGGGAAGAGGCGTACAGCCTGTGTATCTTCTCAAATCTTTTGTGCAATGGGATGTAAATTTTGTGCAACTGGCGCTAAACCTTTTAAAAGAAATTTAACTGGAGAGGAAATAGTTGAACAAGTACTATTTATCTCCAAATATTTGAAGAAAATGGACGAACGAGTATCCAACGTGGTTTATATGGGGATGGGTGAACCATTCATGAATTATGATAACGTTGTTGAATCTATTAAAATATTTAATGATCGCGATAAATTTGATATTGGTGCAAGGCACATTGTTGTTTCAACTTGTGGAATTATCCCAAAAATAAAAGAATTTATGAATTTAAATTTGCAAGTTAGACTTGCAATTTCTTTACATGCCGCAAATGATGAATTGAGATCTTCATTAATGCCAGTTAATAATCAATATCCTTTGAAAGATTTGATTGAAGTTTGCGATGAGTTTACAAAGAAAACCAATAAAAAAGTTAGTTATGAATATGTATTAATTAAGGGTGTTAACGATTCTGAAAAAGATGCCAAGGAATTGGTGCAATTGTTGGAGGGAAAATTGGTGCATGTTAATTTGATTGCTTACAATCCTCATGAATTTGCTGATTTTGAAAAGCCTGCCAAATCTACTATTATTAATTTTAAGAATATTTTAGAAAATAATAAAATCGAGAGTTCAGTAAGGCGTAGTATGGGTGATGAGATCTCTGGCGCTTGTGGACAATTAGCTGGAAAGAAATGATTATTTCTTTCTGAAATTTTTTAAGGAAAAAACAAGTATTTTCCAGTGTTGAATTATATGTATTAGAATAAGGCCTAGAAAAATTGGTTGAATAATTTTTGTGAAAGGCATAGTGATAAATTTTGATAAAACCATTAATATAAATGTTAAAATTAATAACCAATCAATAATAAATAAACTTTTTTTCATATTATTAAATTAATCTGAGGGTATATAAACCTTTGTGATAATTTATCCAGAAGTTTGTAATGCACCATAGATTAATAAATAACCAAGTTGAACTAAAAAATGAGCCCGCGAGGGTGATCGGATTTCATCCAGGTGGTTTTAATTCAAATCTCAGGGACGGAATAATTAAGGAAGGACACATGAAGCCAAAGGATTTGGCAACATTGATGGCAAACATTTTAGATTTACCAAAAACAATGGAAGTTTCCGAAATTGTAATTAATCGTAAAGTGGAATGATTTTTTGTTTCTTTTTTCTAAAAAAAGAGTTATGAACTTGGGTTTTTATTGGTCATGTTTAATCTACAAAACTATATCTTCATTTTTTCAAATAAAGTTGGCTCCCTAGTTTGATAAATTATTCCTAACGGCATCTTCCCTTTCTTCGAGTTATAATTCCATTGATCCGCATATTTATTTGCATTGGATAAATTTTTATTATCTGGAATTTTATACATAATTTTATCCAATTCATTCATATCTTTATTGAAAATTAAACATTTCTGCATAATTTCGACATAGGAGAATCCTTTATGTTTGATTGCTTTTTTGATGATTGATGTGGTATGATTCAAATCCATTGCATTTGCCCTAGCTACGAAAGTTGCCCCGCTTGCAAGTGCTAGTTTGATTGGATTTAGGGGAGTATTTATTTCACCCTTTGGGGAATCCCCGTTAATATACCCTTGCTGAGTTGTGGGCGTAGATTGGCCAGTGGTAAGAGAGAAAGACTGATTATTATGGACTATTAATGTCATATCTGCATTATACCTAAATGCATGAATAAAATGGGACATGCCTTCAGAATATGTATCTCCATCTCCGCCGAATGCAATTACTTTTAGATTTGGATTTCCAAGTTTTATTCCCAATGCTGTCGGAATGGGCCTCCCATGTAGACCGTAAATTCCAGATAGATTCAAATGATCATACATTTTTCCATGACATCCAATCCCTGCAACAATTGCATAATTTTTTGGATTATTTATTGATTTTTTTACAGCTTCGAGGATCATGAAGTTAGGGCAACCTGGGCACCAGGTGCTTTCATTTTTTGTAGATAGTTTATCTATTTTCATTTTAACATCTTTTCAATTTTTAATTTGAGTTCATCGCGATTAAATGGCCGCCCATCATATCTTAAAATTTTATTATCTATTTTGATTCCTGTTTTTTCTCTTATTGCTCTGCCAAGCTGACCAGTAGAATTATTTTCTACAAGAATAACATTTTTTGAAGATTCAATATATTTTTTTATTTCTTTGCTCATGGGTTTAAGATATAAAACTTGTAAAAATTTCACATCCAATCCTTTAATAGAATCCAATATTACGGATTTGGTAGATCCCCAACCTACAACAAGATTTTTACTTTTTTTAGGCCCATATATTTTGACCATTTGAAATTTATTGCAATATTTTTGGATTTTTTTATAATTGGAAATTCTTCGTTTAGCACCAATTTCTACTAATTTGGCAGATTCAATTGTATTTCCATTAGCATCATGTTCATATCCATTGGATCTTACAATAGATTTTCCAGGAATTTTCCGATTTAGTGGAACTTTTAAAATTGGATCTATTTTTGTATCGAATGAAAATTGAGATTCTGCAATATGTTTATCCGAAAGAACTATTGAAAGAGTATTGAATTTTTCTGCAAGATGTATTGCCTCATTTGTTTTTTCTATACACTCTTTAGAATTCCCTGGTGCTATTACAACCCTAGGAAATTCTCCATGTCCAGATCTCAATGCAATATTTAAATCGGATTGGGCAGTGTATGTTGGGACTCCAGTAGCAGGGCCAGGGCGTGCAGCAAGATAGACAGTTAGTGGAATTTCAGATTGCCCTTGAAGGCTTAAACCTTCAGCCATTAAATCAAATCCTCCCCCACTTGTTCCAATCATTGTAGATTTCCCACTAAAACTACATCCAAGTGCGCTATTCACTACCGCTATTTCATTTTCTGACTGAAATAGAGATGGTTTATTCCCGGAATTAGCAAGTTCGTGCATAACTCCAGATGCCGGAGTCATTGGGTAGGCAATATAAAAATCTAATTTAGAATTTTTTGCCCCTAGTGCGATGCCTTCCGAACCAGACATTAATTTTAAATTATTATTTAATTTTTTAAGTGAAATTTTATTTTCTTGAGAGTTGTATCCATCTTCCAATGCATTGAGAGAAGATTTTGTTTTTAACTTTTTGACTTCACTAATGATTTCTTTTTTAGGTATTCCAAATATTTTTAATAGTGATGCAACTAGTGCAATATTGGAATCCCTCCCTAGAGTTTCAAATTGTTTATAATTTAAAATGCTTCCAGCGATATTTAATTGTTTTTTATGAATTTTTACAGTATTATCATCTAATGCAATGATGAAATCAAATTTGGTAGGATTACTTCCAATTTTTTTATCAGATACTGAAATAACATTAAAATTATGCCCTCCCCTAATTAAGGAAGGATAATCCCTATAATTAAAAATGAAATATCCATATTTAGTTAATACTTGTGTAATGATCTCAGAAATTTTATTAATTCCTTGGCCAGCTTTTCCGCCAATAAGAATATTATGTATCACCATATCCAAATTAAATTAATAAATTATTTAAAGTTATTGGTATCCATTTGTATTAATGGAAAAGTTCTGGAAGAAAAAAGAAGAAGATGTCATCATAAATAATGATATGAATGTTATTGATAGTTGCATTACTAGACATGTTAAAAATAATCCTAAAAAAATAGCTTTCACTTTTCAAAATGAGGCGGGAAAGGTGAAGAACTATTCATATGAAAAACTTGATTCAGAGGTAAATAAGTTTGCAAATTTATTAGTTAGTTTAAAAATTAGAAAGGGGAGCAGAATAGTATTGTTTTTACCAAAGACTCCAGAATTATATATCGGAATTTTAGGAACAATAAAAGCCGGATGTATTGCGGTGCCCATATTCGAAGCATTTCAAGAAGATGGGTTGGCAATAAGATTGGATCGTGGAAATGCAAATGTTCTTGTAACCAATAAGGAATTATCAAAAAGATACAAAAAAATAAATAAGAAATTGAGAAGTTTGAAGGAAATTATAATTATAGATAGTGCAAAATACAAAAATGGAATAAAGAAACAAAAAAATAATTTCGAGAGTATTTTAGTTAATAAACAAGATTCTGCATTCATGATATTTACATCATCTACTGCAGGAACGCCGGTTGCCGGAATACAAATTCCCCATTATGGGATTGTTCAACAACATTTTACAGGCCAATATTCATTAGGATTAAAAGATAATGACAATTATTGGTGTACTGCGCACCCTGGATGGGTTACTGGAAGTATCTATGGTATTCTTGCCCCGCTTTCAATAGGAGTTAGTACGCATGTATTGGATGGGAGATATGATTTTAAAACTTGGATTGAATTTTTAAAAAAAAATAAAATTGATGTTTTGTATACTGCCCCAACAGCATTAAGATTATTAAAACAGAATATTAAAAAAAATGATTTGAAAAATTTAAGAAATATCTGTAGTGTTGGAGAGGCACTAACAAAGGCTACATTTGAACATTATAATGGACTGGGAAAAGAAATAATAGATACTTATTGGCAAACCGAAACTGGAGCAATAATAATTTCTGGAAGTGAAAAACTGAAGGGCCTGCCCGGAAGATTGGGCAAAGCAATACCCGGAATAAGTGTTAAAGTTGTAAAGGGGGAAATTATTATCAAAAAACCTTGGCCAGCAATGATGACTGGGATTTACAAACATGATAAGATGTACAAGAGTTATTTCAAGGGGAAATCATTTTTGACACACGATTTGGCTAGGAAAGATAAAAATGAATATTTTTATTTTGAAGCTAGAAAAGATGATATTATTAAAAGTTCAGGAGAAAGAATAAGCCCCATAGAAATAGAAAGTATTTTGATGAAACATAAGTCTGTTAGGGAAGCTGCAGTAATTGGAATTCCACATAAACTTCGTGGAAGCATACTAAAGGCATTCGTAGTATTAAAAAAGGATGTGAAAGAAAATGAGAAACTTAAAAAAGAATTGGAATTATTTGTTAAGAAAAAATATGCTGGGCACGCATACCCGAAAGAAATAGAGTTTATGAAAGAGTTACCAAAAACAAATTCCGGAAAAATAATTAGGATGAAACTACGGGAATGATATTTTTATAACTCAAATTCATCAATAAAACTGATAATTATTTCATATTTATCTAAAAATTTAAATCCCTTCTCTGTCAATGAGATAAAATTTCCATCTTTATTGCTAATTTCTTTTATGAAATTTCCATTTAAAAGTTCATTGAAATATTCTTTAAATCTATGGGAGGAGATATTTGATTGTCTTAATAGGGGAGTAGGTTTTAGTAAATTATTATGGTTTTTAACTATGGTAAGTATATCTTTTATTATTTCTAATCTACTTCTTTTTACCATTTTAAATGGACCCCACTTTTTTAAGAACTTTATAAAGCATTATTAAAAAAATTCCTGAAGAAGCGAGATAGATAAATAATTGAAATGTTTGGAAAAAATTGGGAATCAATATATCCAATATATTAATTATCCAAAAAAAGAAAATGAGG
>Ga0209249_1001360_pt1 | contig 23989 bp, 19 predicted proteins | sample SaaInlV_200m_DNA_4_FD_184653 | JGI IMG/M metagenome (GOLD analysis project Ga0209249, IMG submission 184653) | Marine microbial communities from expanding oxygen minimum zones in the Saanich Inlet - SI037_S3LV_200m_DNA (SPAdes) (version 2) | ecosystem: Environmental > Aquatic > Marine >...
AATCAACGACAATGTCGACAGCTGTGCGTCCGCTGCGCGCGCTCTGCGCAGTGGGCGCTCTCTGTGTGCTCTGTGGCTCTGTGGTGAAAAATCGGCATCGCGTAACATCAGTATATAAAAAGCGCCTCATTCTTACGAATAAGGCGCTTTTGTCGTAGCGTATCAAAAAACAATTTTTGACATTTTTTACAATATCGTCAGCCATCCAGCTTTCTGTGCTATTTCGTAGGCCTGTCGCCGGTAAGCATTCTCTTTCTTTCTTGTTGCGTCATAATAACTCCTATCATTACAGTCTGTTATATATGATAACTGATGTTACGCGCTAATTTTGCTTTAGTGGTGTAGCGAAAGGGGCAAGATGCAAGCACTTCCGACGAACCAAGCTCCGAAGAGCTGGGTGAGAAGGAATACGCAGCAGATTGTTCCTTGCAGCACGCCAATAAAGTGAAAGTAGCGCGTAAGGTCAGTGATAACTCAAATAAAACCTTTTTACAAGGGGAAGGGCTGTCTTATTAAAAAGAGATGTGCTCATAGGTTAAAAACAACAGAGGTAATTTTTCATGGTTAGAATAGGTAAGATATTCCGCAGGCAAAAGGATGATGACGGCGCACAGCGTCCCAGAGAGTCTGGTTACATTGGTCGCAAGTTGTCGCTTTTGAAGCAGGACTCGATATTACCGCCTGCTGTTCTAGAAATACTAAATGCCATGCCAGACGAAAAGGAAAGAGTGGGTATTAAGCACTCTGTTGTAAAATCTCTAACGTCAACAACTCCAGATGCCGAAGTAAGCTCTATGAAATCGATATTTTCTGGCATTCAAAGAAAAGTCTCATCGCCTCTTCTTAGCACTCAAGAGACAGGGAAAGCTCTAGATGCTCTTAATACAATTCCTACAGAAGATAAAGAAGTGATAATGGTTGCTGTCGCGCCCATACTACAAGAAGGCGCGGCAGAGGCTGTAGTCAATATAGCAACAATACTAAAAGGCGTTACCAATAAGCAGGGAAAAGCTGAATTTCTGGAGGCAGTTCTTGAAATTACAGAAGAAGATAGGGCTCAAATAATAGCTGATGCAAAACCTATACTCCAAAACATTACAGATGGCTATCAAATAAAAGCTATCCTGAAAACACTTAGTGAAATTCCTGCGGAAGATAGGGATAAATTCACGGCTGATGCAGAACCTATACTCAAAATCATTGATGGCAATCAAATAAAAGCTATCCTGGAAACACTTAGTGAAATTCCTGCGGAAGATAGGGCTAAATTCATAGCTGATGCAAAACCTATACTCCAAAACATTACAGATGGCTATCAAATAACAAATATTCTGAAAATACTTAGTGAAATTCCTGCGGAAGATAGGGATAAATTCATAGCTGATGTAGAATCTATACTCAAAAATATTACAGACGGCTATCAAATAAAAACGATTCTGGAAATACTTAGTGAAATTCCTGCGGAAGATAGGGATAAATTAATAACTTATGCAGAATATATACTCAAAAACATTACAGATGACAGTCTCATAATAACTATTCTGAAAATACTTAGTGAAATTCCTGCGGAAGATAGGGATAAATTCATGGCTGATGCAGAACCTATACTCAAAAACATTACAGATGACAATCACATAATAACTATTCTGGAAATATCTAGTGAAATTCCTGCGGAAGATAGGGATAAATTCATAGCTGATGTAGAATCTATAATCAAAATCATTGATGTCTATCAAATAACAAATATCCTGAAAATACTTAGTGAAATTCCTGCGGAAGATAGGGATAAATTCATAGCTGCTGCAGAACATATATTCAAAAACATTAATGACTATCAAATAAAAACTATTCTAGAAATGCTTAGTGAAATTCCTGCGGAAGATAGGGCTAAATTCATAGCTGCTGCAGAACCTATACTCCAAAACATTACAGATGGCTATCTAATAACAATTATTCTGGAAATGATTAGTGAAATTTCTGCAAAAGGCATGGCTCAAGTAATGGCTGATGCAGAACCTATACTCAGGCTCAAAAACATTACAGATTCATGGAAAATAGAAAAAATTCTGAAAATGCTTAATGAAATTCCTGCGGAAGGCAGGGCTCAAGTAATTGCTGATGCAGAACCCATACTCAGGCTCGAAAACATTACAGATAACAGTCAAATAGAAACTATTCTGAAAATGCTTGGTGAAATTCCTGAGGAAGATAGGGCTAAATTCATAGCTGATACAGAACATATACTCCAAAACATTACATTTGACTATCTAATAACAGCTATTCTGAGAATACTTAGTGAAGTTCCTGCGGAAGATAGGGCTAAATTCATAGCTGATGCAGAACCTATATTCAAAAACATTACAAAAAATAGCGATCACATAGCAGATATTCTAAATATACTTAGTGCAATTCCTGCGGAAGATAGGGATAAATTCATGGCTGCTGCAAAACCCATACTCCAAAACATTACAGATGGCTATGAAATAGCAGATATTCTGAGAATGCTTGGTGAAATTCCTGCGGAAGATATGGCTCAAGTAATGGCTGATGCAGAACCTATACTCACGCTCAAAAACATTACAGATGGCAATCAAATAAAAACTATTCTGAAAATGCTTAGTAAAATTCCTGCAGAAGATAGGGCTAAATTAATAACTGATGCAAAACCCATACTCCAAAACATTACAGATGACAGGGAAATAGCAATTGTCCTGGAAATACTTAGTAAAATTCCTGCGGAAGGTAGGGCTCAAGTAATGGCTGATGCAGAACCTATACTCAGGCTCAAAAATATTACAGGTGCATGGGAAATAGCAGAAATTCTGAAAGCGCTTAATGAAATTCCTGCGAAAGATAGGGCTAAATTAATAACCGTTGCAGAACCTCTAATCAAAAACATTACATATGTCAGGGAAATAAAAAGGATTTTAGAAACGATTAGTGGCATTACTGCGGAAAGTTGGGATCAAGTAATGGCTGATGCAGAACCTATACTCAGACTCAAAAACATTACAGATTGCTATGAAATAGCAACGATCCTAAAAGCACTTAATGAAATTCCTGCGAAAGATAGGGATAAATTAATAACCGTTGCAGAACCTCTAATCCAAAACATTACAACTGCACGGAGAATAACAATGCTTTTGAAAACGATTAGTGGCATTACTGCGGAAAGTTGGGCTCAAGTAATGGCTGATGCAGAACCTATACTCACGCTCAAAAACATTACAGATGGGCTGGAAATAGCAACGATCCTGGAAGCGCTTAATGAAATTCCTGCGGGAGATAGAGCTCAAGTAATGGCTGATGCAGAGCCTATTATCAAGCTAGAAAACATTACATTTTACGATCACATAGCAAACGCTCTGAAAGCGCTTAATGGAACTCCGCTGACAGATAGAGCTTCTATTGTCACGTTTCTCATAAAAACATTGAGTAGCCCTAGACGTGACATAGGTATAAGATATGTTCTAAAAATATTTAGTGAAATTCCTGCGGAAGATAGGGCTCAAGTAATAGCTGATGCAGAACCTATACTCAGGCTCAAAAACATTACAGATGGTCAGAAAATAATAGATATTCTGGAAATACTTAGTAAATTTCCTGCAAAAGGTAGGGCTAAATTCATAGCTGATGCAGAACCTATGCTCAAAAACATTACAAGTAACTATCAAATAATAGATATTCTGGAAACGCTTAATGAAATTCCTGCGGAAGATAGGGCTCAAGTAATGGCTGATGCAGAACCTATACTCAGGCTCAAAAACATTACAAATGGCTATCAAATAACAGCTATTCTGAAAACGCTTAGTGCAATTCCTGCGGGAGATAGAGCTCGAATAATAGCTTCTGCAGAACCTATACTCAAACTCAAAAATATTACAGATGGCAGGGAAATAGCAGATATTCTGAAAATGATTAGTGAAATTCCTGCAACAGATAGAGCTCGAGTAATAGCTTCTGCAGAACCTATACTCCAAAACATTACAGGTGGCAGTCAAATAGCAGCTATTCTGAAAATAGCGGCTATGATTTCACCAGAAGGTCTTGCAAAAATGGCTTTATCGTCCACAAGTACCCCTGAAGATTTCGCAACGATATTAGCTGAGCAATTACCATTATTGTCAGCGCAGGGCAACACCGAAAACGTTAGAACTCTAGCTACTTTTCTGATCGATAATAGTGATTTATTGACGCTGCACGATGAACATCGTGCCTTTCAGGAAGCAATTACGTATAAAATATCGGTGGAAAATATTAACGACCCCAAGAATCCTCATGTCGTTTTTAAAAGACACATTGAAAATAGAGCAGAAACAAGTTCTTTTACACCCGGGAAACAGAACGTCGAAGGACAGAGTGTCGGGTTCCAGTTGGAAAAATTCCGCAAGATGTCTGTTTCCACGGTACCACGCAAAGATATTCCTGAAGACGTGAAGTCGGACAGCTGGGAAAACCTTATTGACAGCTTCACAACAAGAATGGGTGGGTTGTCGGACTCCGACCAAGAAAAAGTTCACAAAGAAATTACTCTAACAGCAGGCGCTCTAGCGCTAAAACCCGAAGAAGAGCTTGACTTCGAACACCGCAGTGAAGAATTTAGACATGAGACGCTCAACAAGATCAAAGTCTCTTGTTGGGATAGCACTTTTTTAGAAGGGCTTTTGTCGGAAGACCGTGATCCTGTACCTTTTCTTGAAGCTCAGTTTACATCTATAGTCCATTTTATTTTAGACCAGTCAGATGAGATTGAAGAAGGAAAAGTTTTGAGCCCTAGAGAAGAAGCCATTATAAGCATTTCGAGCGGAATAATGGAATGCGAAGGAGGAAAAACGGCAGGCATCGACAAGACGTACCAACTTCTTCCTAAGGAATACAAGTTCTCACAGTTGTCTCATATAAATTCTGGGGAAATTTCCGACAAGGCAGCCATCAAAAAAAGGGGGGCCTCGTTTGTACAAACGGCATTGGAACAACAATTATCCAATCAGTTTTCAGAAGCCGGAGACCTTATGAAGGAGTTAACGGGAGTAGAGCAACCAGAACAAGGCGTTCATCAGAGAGTTTATCTGGAAAACAGCATAGCACATATTGTCGGGCTTCCTCACAGCCTGAAATTTGATATGCATACAGGGTGTCTATATGAGAAACTCTTAGAGAAATCCGTGCCGGATCTGTTATCTGCTTTTTATAAGCATTTCACCCCAAAATACTGCGTCAATAAGTTGATGACTGCTATAAATGAAGCACTGGCACAAGAAAAAAACAAAAAGTCAAAAGATTCTGTGGAAGAACCACCAAAAGAAGAGGAACAAGAAGAACAAGAAAAATTAAAGACGCTGCATGGAGATCTTAGCTCACTACTCCCACAAGACAGACTGGCAGAGTTCTGGGAGCTTAACGAAACTTATACATCGTTTTCTTTGAATAATAAAGGTGCTATGGAAATTCTGTTGGCTTTGGGGTACTTACAAAAAGCGGACTGACCGGCCTTACGCGATAGCCATTATTATGAAGGAATTTCGGAATAGGATTTTTCACCACAGAGAACACAGAGAACACAGAGAACACAGAGAGGAAAAGAACATGGCTGGGGGATTTCCCCCAGACCCCCTTTTCATTGAACAATGAATAAACCCGGACACGGCAGTGCCCCTCTCGCCGTTGTCGTAAGAGTAAGATTGTATCTTTACGCTTACTATAGGAAAAACAAAGAAAGGAAGTACAATCAACGACAATGTCGACAGCTGTGCGTCCGCTGCGCGCGCTCTGCGCAGTGGGCGCTCTCTGTGTGCTCTGTGGCTCTGTGGTGAAAAATCGGCATCGCGTAACATCAGTATATAAAAAGCGCCTTACCCTTACGGACGAGGCGCTTTTGTCGTAGCGTATCAAAAAACAGTTTTTGATATTTTTTACAATATCGTCAGCCATCCGGCTTTCTGTGCTATTTCGAAAGCCATTATCGCAAAAGATATCACTATAACTATCACTAGTGCTATGCGCCCTCCTGGCGTCCTATTTTCTGCGCCGAGGTTCATACGGTATCGTCCTGACCATACCATTGCCGCAGGCAATAGGCATAGAAGGATTACTACGCCGAAAGCTCCTGCATATCCCAGTGCGCTTAAGAATGCGCGAGGGTATGTTAACACCACTAGTAGCGAAGGTATAAACGCCGCGGCGAGAAGTATAATTTTTCCTGAAGGCGTCTTTTTTACGCGCAAGCCATCTGAGAGGAAGTCTACGAGGCTTATCGCCACGCCTAGGAACGACGTTACGATGACGAAGAACGCCAAGAAGCTCGACGTCAGCGACACCCATGGATTTGCTATTATTGCCTGTAGTGGACGTATTATGCTGTCGCCGGCTTTCCATGCTGCGATGATGCCCGTCTCCCCTTCTATAGGAACTACGCCGAGCATCATAAACTGCCAGAAAATATACGCCAATAGCGGCATAACGCTTCCGATGAATATCGCGGTACGTATTTTCTTTACGTCGCGGTCGAGGTATGTCACCAGCGTAGGTATTATTATATGGAAGCCGAAAGCTGTTACTATCACCGATATAGCAAGCGGTAGGCTAGTGTAGTTGTGTTCGTAAAGCATCGTCTTATCGATATGTGGTGTAACGAACAATATTATCAATCCATATGTGAAGAAAAGCCCCATCATAAAGATACGGTTGAGGTAGTCGATGGCTTTTGTTCCGGCATAGACGAAAGAGCCGAATATTAATAGGAATGGCAGTGCTCCTGCCCATTCTGGGATGCTTATCCCTGAAAAAATTTTTATTGCGTCGGTGAGCATCTTGGAGCCACCGCTGATATATGCTATGTTTAGTAGGTATAGAAGGAAGAGATACGCTCCCCATGCGAGAATTTTCCCTGGAAGTCCCAGTGTTTGCTGTGCCATAGAGATAAGGTTTTTGTCCTTACCCATCCACATCGTTGCTTCGAGCATAAGAAACGCCGTATAGAGCATCAAAGCCCATATCGCCACAAAAATTATGAGCGAAGGAAAAAATCCTGACATCCCAGAAGATACAGGAAGTGCAAGCATTCCGGCTCCTACCGTCGTCCCAGTGACGAGGAGAATCGCGCCGATAAGTTTATGGTGTTTCATAGTATTCATTGTTTTTACCTATTTCATGTGTTTTCTATTGTGGCTTCATCATCGCCAACAGGTGTTTCTTTTTTTGCTGACGGCACGCATTTCTCACAAATTCTCGGAAAAGACAGGCGGTATGTCGCATGAGATTTGTTCTCACTGCCCCGAGAGCATTGTCCAATGCGACAAGGTGAGGGGCTGGGAGGGCAAAGATTATGTGACAGACTGTCAGGTTTTTTCGATGAGGTGTTAGTAATGCGTGCTATTGGTGATTTACCACATTCTTGTGCCGTCTGGAAAGCTATCACTGTCACGGCAAAAGCTATGACGGCGATTAGAGCCTTCTTTCCTCCAGGTAGAGGTTTTTTCAGCGACAGGCCTTTTTTCCTTCCAGACCATACCATCGCCGCCGGCAAGATGCCGAACAGTATTACTGCACCGTATCCTCCTGCGTATGTCAACGCCGTGAAGAATACTGCGGGGTATGATATTGCCAGGAAGTATGGCAGGGCCAAAACCATAAAGCATAGTGCGACCTTTCCTTTGCGGTCTTTCTTTATTTTAAGTCCATCGGCGAGGAAGTCTACGAAGCTTATCCCCACTCCTAGCAGAGATGTTACGATAGCGAAGAAGGCGAGTGTCTGTGCTGCCAATGTGAAATACATTCCTCCGACGACACCTTTAACAACATATGCCGTAGAATGCCCTTCGCGAAGCGCTGCGACGAGACCTTCGACGGGGATGATGCCGAGGATGATGCTCTCCCATATAAGGTATACGAACAGTGGTATAATACTACCTACTATGATGACGGTGCGGAGCTTATGGACATCGCCGCGGAGGTATGTCGTAAGGGTCGGTATGATGTTGTGGAATCCGAACGACGTTATTATCACAGGAACTATCCAGGGGGCGACCCCCCACGAAGCGTGCGACAGCATCTTCCCATCGACGTGTGGCATCCCGAAGACGACGAGTGCGGCGTATGCAATGACGAGTCCGAACATCAGTGTTCTGTTGAAAACGTCGACGGTTTTGGTGCCGCGATATATTATGACGCCGAACAATACTACGAAGAACAGGCTTACAGCCCAGTGTGGTACGGGAATTCCTGTTATATCGGCGATGAAGCCAGTGAAGATTTCCCCGCTAAGTGCTACGTATGCTACGGTAAGAGAATAGAAAAGAAAAAGATATACCGCCCATGCTATGCCTTTGCCATAGCGTCCTAGGGTACGTTCTGCCATAGATATTATGCTTACATCTTTGCCATACCACAGATTAACTTCTGCGAGGAGCAGTGCTGTATACGTCATGAAAGCCCAGATGACGAGGAACATCGTCAACGAAGGGGCATACCCTGCTGCTCCTGTGAGTATCGGCAATGCAAGCATCCCTGCTCCTATGCAGTTACCGGCAATAAGTAGTATTCCTCCTATCAACCTATTCATAGTATTATCTCTTTCATTGGTATTATCTCTCGTGTTGTGCTTTTTTTTCTTCGATGCGCTGTTCCTGGTCGAGCCTTCCTAGCTCATACCCTTCGTAGTCGACGAATTTCAGGAACCTCTCGAACTCTGGTACTGCACTGCTGACGTCTTTAGCAAGACGTTGTGCAATATAGCGGTATGTGGGGTGTCCTGCCGGCGAAGAGCGCAGCTCACAGAGCCACTGTAAGGCGCGGAGGTTCACATGGAAATACCATCTTATGTTATATGCCATTGGCACGACATACTGTGCCTCTTCGGGAAGTTCTACGGCGATGGCGTTATAAACTTCGCACGCTTTATCCATAGCAGCACGGTAATCGCTCTCCATGTCAGTTCCGAGGATCTCGTTAGGGATATAATACCCATAGTCGCATGTTAGCGCCTGTCGTTCTTGTGTAAGCATCCTATGTCGTTGCAGGTCGCGATATACTCCGAAGTCTGCGACGATCTCGAAGGTGAACGCAGCGCGTTCCAGAGCACGCGGAGATTTGTGTCTTCTGTTATTTCTGGCGTTACATGCAGCGTCGAGGATCCCAGCGATATCTTCTTCGGAGAGCTTTCGACAATGTTCTTCTAGCTCGAAAAGGCCTTTGTCGGAATGCTCGTATAGCAGCGCTGCGGCTACCTTGACGACGGCATCGCCGTCGTAGTCGACGAGGCTCACGCTCGATGACACCTTTTCTTTGGCGAAGTCGACATACCGCGACGTCACAAGAGAAAGCTCTTCTGACATCGTCTCGAAAAATTCTGCATACGCCTTGTGATGTTTATGTGTTATCTCAGCACGCCGAACAAAAGAAGGAACGACTTTATGAAGCTCTTCGAAGGCTTTGCCTCCAATATCTTTTAATTCAGCAAGATTATGGCTTTGAAGCTTGTGGATGATGCCTTCGAAGAAACGTCCATTGCCATGGATCCCCATATTCGTCAGCGTCGATGCCGGTAGCAAGCCACGAAGGGCGTCGAGGACCTTCGCCCGCAACGACGACGTATACGCTGCTGTCGAGGTTTCGGGATCACGAGGATGGCGTTCTTGCATAAGCGCTGTAAGGCGTGGTACCAGGTCGCTATATGTTGCGAAGAGCTTATTGCACGCCTCTATATATACGTCGCGATATGCCGACGTCATAATGACGGGCTCGCGGTAGAAAAGATATTCTCCGCGGACTTTCTGGTCGAAGTATATATACCTTGTAGACTTTTCTAGTGGAGACCCTCCGATACGGCTTTCTTCTATAGCTTTGGTGGCTATCATCGAAACGCTTTCGACGGCGAGATGTGCACTGCCGAGTTCTCCAACGGAATCGTCACCATATCCATCGAGGACCCTGTCGTAGAAATTTTGCGCCTTCTTTATCGCCGAGAAGGTATCACCGCCACCACTGGTAACATCATCGAAGCCGACCTCTTCGTTGTCGATAAATTCTTTGATGAGTAGAGTGCGAAGTCCTAAGCTCGACCGTGAATACCGCGAAAACAGCGCTCCTTTTATAACCTCAGGGAGGTTATACAGAGCGAAGACATTGCTCGAAGTGTTAGAGACGTGTTTCTTTAGGGTGTTTATCTGGCTTTCAGTAAGCTTGTCATAATTTTCTTCCATAACGTACTTTTCACCTATGTAATATTATTTTCTCAAATTATTGGTACAAATAGAGTGCCATACTCTTATTCCTTTATCAAGGGCAAAAAAAGATATCTTACTATTAAATACCTATTCGTTTATTATTTGCAACATAACATTCTAATATACAGAATTTTCGATATGAAAACGCAGCTAACAGACAAAGAACTTATATCTTTAAACCACAACGGATTCATCCCCGGCCCCGAGGAAGATACTGCCGTATTCCTCGCCCGCGTTGCTCGTAGCACCGAGGCTTCCACGTTCGACGACGAAGCCATCCCCTCTTCACACTATAAAAAAGCCTTCGAAACGACACAGTCGCTGTTCGACCACTCCCCTTCGTGGATGTCGGGATTCTATAGCAACGAAAGCCTCGCTCCGTGGCATGGCGCTACGACGTGGATAGCTACCGACGAAGAAGGCATAACGACATCATTTATACAGCTACGCAAAGCTTTCCAGCACTCCGAGCGTTTCCTTGGAATATACCATCGCGATGAGATCCTCGCCCACGAAGCCGTACACCTTGGAAGGTCGGCTTTCTCCGGTAGCTCCTACGAAGAAATTTTCGCATATATGACGAGCTCCTCGTTGTTACGCCGCTTTTTAGGGCCTATAGCGTCGTCATTATGGTCGATAATACTCTTCTTCGCCGTAATATTCGCCATCCTAGGAATAGACATATACCTCCTCGCTACGGGGAACTTCGCCACCTACGAGACGATGATGTGGGCGAAGCTACTGCCGATAACAATGATCGCCTCAGCAATAGGGCGTCTGTTTTTCCTTCGTCGGCGCCTAAAAAGATGTGTCGCCACCCTAAAAAAAATCATTACAGACCCAACAAAAGCTCTGGCCGTAGCATACCGCCTCACCGACGACGAGATTGCAGCTTTCGCAAAGAACTCTCCTGATGAAGCTACTACATACTCTCGCGATCAAAGATCTCTGCGCTGGAAGATGATTAATGTTAATTATCTACAGAATAAGGAGGAAATATGACCGGCCCTGTAAGTAGAGACTTGGGAGACATAAATATTGTTCATGCTTTGAGAATAGATGATCCAGATGTTGTTGCAATATCGACAGACGACGACGGTACGGAAAGAAGAACGCTTACTGACCTTATGATTAAAAACCTAACGCCTACAAACGCAAACCAACAAAGGCTACTAGGAACAACAGAAAGATTAAAATTTTATGAGACCAGAACAATATACAGCATCGCTTACGGGTTTGTGGGAGCTTTAATAACATTTTTTGCCTTCTACGTCTTATTAGAAGATAACAGGCCTAAAAAACCCGTAAAAATCGCTTTTATAGCAGGCGCATTATTTCTTTTACCGCTTTTTTTTCTTAATCATTTCAAAAAACATGCAGGCCTGTTAAAAAAACAAAAAGAACGTTTAGAAACATGCATTCGTCATTACAGAGCAAAAGAAAGCGCCGTTATCACAGATGGAAAGATTCAAGCTTTATGCGATAGAATAACTATTGCACAATACACTCTCGAATTATTTCTAGACCGCGTCGCCTATGACCTTGTCTACAATAACGCCGTTCCGCCTCATCCTGAGACCTCTGAGGTGCCGACAGACCCTGACTTCGGAGCCGTTGAAAATATAGTGTAACCAATAAATTTAGGTGCTGATATGCCTCCACAAAAAACATCTTCCCTTTATGGACAAAGCCTTGTTGAAGAGCTTTTCAACAGCTTAACGCATGGCTTTGGCCTTATTTTGAGTGTTATTGGCCTGCCGTTGTTGATAACTATAGCGTCTTTGTATGGCACGGCGATGCATATCGTCAGCTGCAGCATATACGCTACTACGCTGGTGATTTTATATGCCTCTTCGACATGTTACCATCATAGCCGCTCGCCGCGACGCAAGCGCTTCTTCCATATCATGGACCATATCAGCATATACCTTCTAATTGCAGGGTCGTATACACCTTTTGCTTTGGTGACGCTACGCGGACCTTGGGGATGGAGCCTCTTCGGTGTCGTATGGGGAATAGCCTTGACAGGGACCATTATAAAAATTTTCTTCACGGGACGCTTCGACCTGCTTTCGACATTGCTATACCTCGCTATGGGCTGGATAGTCGTCATCGCTGTGGTGCCTCTCGTACGGAATCTCGCTCCTTCTGGGCTCGCTTATCTTATAGCGGGAGGCCTGGCATACAGTCTTGGCGTCATCTTTTATCTGTGGGAAAAGCTCCCTTTCAGCCATGCCGTCTGGCATCTATTCGTCCTTGCTGGCAGTGTCTTTCACTACTATGCCATCATGTTCTATGTCGTGCCTCTGTCCCATTAAAAACAATAACTTTATAAAGGAAAATACAATGACAAAACTTACTAAGATTAGATCATACGAAGATTTTTACCAACTTGCAGGACAAGTTGTTGCCTACAAAATTACGAAGAAAGTCGTGAGAGCGCCGGAAGGCGCAACACAGAAAGAAACAAAACGTTTCCGTGTCGCCAACATCTATTTAAAAGATACATATAGGATATCAAAATTAGCATTTGCATACATAACGCCCCGACGTACTGTATCGACACAAAAAGAAGGCTGTCATCATGGTGTATATCGTATCGTCAATCCAAACAGCAAAACGCTTCCTGTTTGGTTCAATTTAGATCATATCCTTTGTGGCAACAGAACATTTTCAGTAAGAAAGGCTACAACAGAAGAATTAGACCATATAAGCTCAGCAATTCAATTAGAGCTGGCTCAAATGGAAAGCCATAATCAGGAAGCTGCTCTCGATCTTATCCGGGCATAGGCGCTGCCAAAGCTTAAAAAATGATGTTTAATACATTAATCTTTCCAGTTCCACCATTTTAGCAGGCGTGGCTCGTGTTTTGTTTCTGAGGCGTAATATACTGCGCAGCGAAACACGTATAGGACACATCGATCTACGTGGCATCCTCGTAAAATCTGAAGGCTCTCGTATAGCTCTTCTGGCAAGGTTTTTTTTAGGTCTTCGGTACTCTTTATGCCAATATCGAAAAGGTCGGCGGCGATAGAGGGTCCGACACCGGGAATTTGTTGTAAAGATCGTAAAGATTGTTTTTTTATGGTGCTCATTTTTAGGCTTCTTTTATGCTCTACGCTATACGCTATAACTATACGCTATATAAGGCGCGGAGCACCCTTAACCCTTAACAATAGTTTTTGCGTTGTGAAGCGCTGGCGATGGAGAGTTCGTAGCGGTATTTTGCTACGGTACGGCGAGCGCATTCTACGCCTTCGTCTTTTATTGTTTCGGAGATCTTTTGGTCTGACAGTGGTTTTTTCTTATTCTCTCTTTCGACGATTTTCTTCACCATAGCTTTCACTGTCTTTGCCGAAATTTCTTCGCCTTGTGTTGTGGCGTATGCTGTCGTGAAGAAAGAGCGCAGTGGTATTATACCTCGTGGGCTGTCGACGTATTTGTTTGCTACGGCGCGAGCTATTGTCGACTCATTGACGTCGACCTCTTCGGCGACGGTTTTCATTATAAGGGGCTGTAGTTTCCCTGTCGGTTCTGTGAAGAACTCTTTCTGTTTCTTTGCCAGGACGGTAACGATGCTGAACAGTGTTTTGTTACGCTGTCCTATAGCACGGACGAGCCATCTCCCAGCGGTGACCTTACCGTTTAGGTATGTCTTTGTTTCTTCTGGCGTAGTCTTATCGCGGAGCATTGCGAGGTATGTCGTATTTATTGTTATCTCTGGGATATCGTCGTCGTTGACGACGACGTGCAAATCATTCCCTTTTTGTTGTATCGTTACGTCTGGTGTTACGAAAGGTACTGTTTTCTTTGAGAAGACAAGCCCTGGATGTATATCGAGTGCGGCGATATCTTCGTGGATAGCATTGTATATCTCTTCGGCGGAATGATGAAGGTTTTTCTGTATAACGGGGACCCTGTTGTGTAGCATATCGTCGTAATGGTTCTCTACGATGTCGTATGCCGTCGTATTTTCTTTGTCTTGGCAACGCAGCTGTATCAGCAGAGACTCTTTTAAGTCTTTTGCGCCGACGCCCTGCGGCTCGAAATCCTGTATCGCTGCGATGATATCGTGAAGTTTTGTTTTTTCGATGTCGTATATCGCCGAGATGTTTTCCGTCGGCATCTCAAGGAAACCATAGTCATTGAGATTACCGATGACGACCTGTGCTATGGCGCGGTCTTCTTCGTCGTCGAAGGTCTGTGCTGCCTGTTCCATAAGGTGTTCATAAAGCGAAGGCGTCTCTTGTATCAGGCTTTCCATGAAAGCAGTACGCTCGGCGTCGTCGGAAGTCATTGCTCTGTGGCAGTTCTCGTATTCTTCGAAAGCCGTCCTGTCATCGGCGGCAAGCTGTTCCAAGATATCAAGCTCGCGGTCTTCTTGCTCGTCGACAGCCTCTTCTTCGTCGTCAGGGCCATAATTTTCTTCGTATTCTAAGACAGGATTCTGCTCTAACTCCGTGTCTATCATCGCCGACAACTCCATGACAGGCATCTGTAACAACGCCAAAGCCTGCTGCATCTGCGGAAGCATCATCAGCTGCTGTGTCTGCTTAAGATCTTGCCTTAGGTCCATCGTCATAATAGCACCTTTTCCTTATCTCCTCACTATAACCACTGCCCACTAAAAACCAAAGATTTTTTTATCTCTTGGAGAGGGACCCTGCCCTCTCCAAACCTCTCCCGCCAAAGGAAACGAAGTTTCCTCTGGACTCCTGTTTTACTCCTGTGTCGCCACAATCTCGTCGTCCGTCGCCTCGTTACTAAGAATTGCACCAGCTGAAAAAGCGCTTAGCCCTCTAAGGAGGGCTCATTTTCGGCTTACGCCAAAAATACCTGCGCTTTATGACTGGTGCAATTCGCAAGCGAATCCCGCCATCGGCGATTTTTGCTAATCCGCAAAAATCCTCTCCTCGCCGGGATATTAGGAAATGTGACAGATATATATTCACACGTTCTATCTCAGCGCCATCAAACCCGTGATTGCTGCCAAATCTTTGGTTAAACGCTACAGATGGAGGTAAAATTTTATATATTTTGACAAGGGCATGTCTTGAGACATGGCCGAGGAAAAACATATAAAAGGTTGCCTTCAGCTGTAGATGGTTGACCATGGATTTGGTAATAATCGCGGGTTATAACGATAGCGATGAGATCAAAGGCAAAGCAAAAGCCACAGGCGTTTCGCCTGTAGCTTTTGCTTTGACGCGGGTTTCCAAAGGGATATTTCCCTTTGGCGGGGATTGTTAAGGGCGCGAAGCCCTTAACTGTATCCAGGACATTATTTGTTTTTCTGCGGAGGCGTTTATTGTGGTAGGCATTGGTTTTACTCCATTTTCTGCGAGTTCGAAGGCTTTGAAGGTGTTGCATATATTTCCGAAGATTTTTATTCCTACGCCTTTGATACCGACCATATTCCCCCAGTCGCCGAACATTGTGAGGGCGAGTTCGCATGACGTCATTATGAAGACGACTTTTTTATCGGGGTTGTTTTCTATGAGTTCGAAGACTTTGTTTCCTATGTAGTGTGCTGTCGTTATCACTAGTGGTGTTACGTTATCTTCTGGTAGGGCGTTATATGCCTTTCCTATGAAGCATTGTCGGCATTTGGGGTTTTCGGGGTCGTGAAAGCATTTGTCGTTGAACCTTCCTGCCGGACATTCTAATGGTTTCTGACAATATGAAAAGCCCAAAAGGAGGATGGTGTCATCGGCGTCGAGGAGTTTCTCGAATTCTTCGAGGTCTTTGATGTTATACAAGAAAAAGTTGTCTTTTCTTTCGAAGGCTTTTTTTCTGAAGAGGGATTTTATGAACTGCCATGAATGTCGTAATGGATGTTTTAGAAGGTTTTTTCTTAGTATTCCATCGGCGTCGTGCGAGAGCATATACCATAAAGTTTTACTTTTAAGGTTTTTTGCTGTGGCGGAGGCTATTCCAACGCGTGAGGTCGCTGGTTTTATCGTTGACAGCGGTGAAGATATGGCAGCTTTTTCTGCTCCGGCATCCCACGCTTTCTCTGCTTCTTCCCAGGAATTATAATCGCCCCAAAATGTCTTCATAAAAAATTATACCTTTTTTTCTGTTATGCTCTTATTATAATATGTTGTTAATTCTTACTACAGGAGAAAATATGGAAGTCGACCGTTATCATTTCGATACTATAGGATCAACGAATTCCTGGGCCAAAGAGCATGCTTCCGAGCTTGATAAGAACAAGATGTCTGTCATCACTGCTTCTACGCAGACTGGCGGTTATGGACGCTTCAAGCGCAAGTGGGTATCCCCTCCTGGCGTCAACATATATGCCACCTTCTTTTTTCGTATCGACGCCGAGCATCCCGATCTTATCAATGTTCCGCAGGTGCTTTCTTTTTCCGTGATGTCGCTGTTGGAAGAGAGCGGCGTTGACGTCAAGATCAAATGGCCTAATGATATTTTAATTGAAGGCAAGAAAGTCTCTGGCTTCCTCTGTGAGACGTCGCGATACCCTAGCTATACTGAGGTTATCTTGGGTGTCGGTATTAATATTAACATGGAACGCGATGCTCTCGATGCTATCGACAAGCCTGCGACGTCCCTTAAGGTCGTTACTGGGAAATCTTGGGATGTCAAAGAAATAATATCTTCTCTCGAGGAGCGTTTCTGCGAAAACCTTGAACTTTTCTTAGAGCAGGGCTTGTCACCATTTTATTTGTATCTTAAAGACAACCTTGCTTTCGTCGAAGAACCTATACGTATAGAAGACAGCGTCGCTGTATGGAATGGTACGTTGAAGGATTTAAACCCTGACGGCAGCATAGCGATCCTTCTCGACGACGGCACTATCAAAGACCTTTATTCTGGAGAAATATCATGTTGATACTTCGGAGTTCGGAGCAGGAATTCGGAATAGGATTTTTTACCACAGAGACACGGAGAACACAGAGAGGAAATAGGACAGGCTGGGGGAAAATTCCCCCAGACCCCCTTTCTGATCGGTAAACTGTAACTAAACGTTATAAAAGTGGTGGTTAAAAATTCCTAACAAGAATAAGGTTAGTTTATGAAAGAAAACATTGCAAATTTTATCGACCATACGCTACTAAAACCCGATGCTATTCTCTCGGACATCAAAAAGCTTTGCAGTGAAGCTCGTGAATACCATTTTTATTCGGTATGTGTCAATCCTTGCTGGGTTTCTGTTGCGAAAGATCTTCTTAAAGATTCTGACGTCAAAGTTGGTGCTGCGGTAGGCTTTCCTTTAGGAGCTTCGACGTCTGCTGTCAAGGCTTTTGAGGCCCGCGATGCTATCGGCAATGGTGCCGAAGAGATCGATATGGTGATGAACATCGGCGCTGCCCTTGAAAGGCGCTGGGATTACGTCGAAGACGACATAAAAGGCGTCGTCAGCGCTGCCGACGGACGTTGTGTCAAAGTCATCATTGAGACGTGTCTTCTTTCCGAAGAACAGATTATCGCGGCGTGTCATGCTGCAGAGGGTGCAGGAGCGCGTTTTGTCAAGACCTCGACGGGTTTCAATGGCGGAGGTGCTACCGTCGAAGCAGTAAAGGTCATGCACGGAGCCGTTTCTGATGACATCGGCGTAAAAGCTTCTGGCGGGATAAAAGACGAAAAAACCGCTCTCGCCATGGTAGAAGCCGGCGCTACACGCCTCGGAACATCTTCAGGAATCGCGATAATTCAATGACCAATTAACAATTATCAATGAAAAGACTCCGAACTGTTCACTGATCACTGGTCACTGATCACTGATCAATGAGTTGTGGGACGACGATGATATCGGCGGAGACTTTAGCGCGGAGGGCTTGTTGTATATATGAAAGTGTTGCACCTCCGGCGTGCATACATCCTGCGCATGCTCCGCTATATTTTATTATTACGCGGGTGTTGTCGATGAGGTCTATGACGTCGACGCCACCGCCGTCGAGTTCTACGTAAGGTCTGACGGTATCATCTAGGGCATTTTCGATGACGGCGATCTTACTTTTTTTGTCGAGATCTTTCCATCCGGGATATCCTTCGCCTTCGACGACATTCTTTGTAGGGTCGAGGATTGGCGCTGCGTGTTCTTCGGCGACGGTGATATCTTTGCATTGCTCATATGCTTGCTGTACTGCTGTGATGACGCTGTCGACGTGTTTTTTTGCGCCTTCGGGGAATGCTGACATCGTGCTGTCGCGGAGGCTTTTGTCTAGGGTGGCTGCTGTAATTTTTCCGGCACGGACATAGCTACTTCTTATTGATAGGCGGCATGCCCCTTCTGCTGCACCGATTAGTGCTGTGCTGCCATATGCTTGGAATGCGGCGTCTATGATGATCCCATCTTTTTCGTCGACGATCCAATATATTGCTACTGCTGAGCCTTCTTCGATGTTTCCGGATTTCCCTATAACGAGTCGTGTGCCTTCGGCGACATCTTCAGCGGAGAATTTCCCTACACATCGTGGACGCTCTATCGCTGCAGAAAGTTTTCTACTGTATTGTGTCCATGAGTGTCGTTTTGTCTTCATAATACACCTTCCGACATCTTTCGTAGTTTATCTACAGCATCGACGAGGGTTTCGATGGCGTAGTCGATATCTTCTTCTGTGGTATATCTCGACATTGAGAAGCTTATTGCCGAGCGTGCTGTTGTTTTATCTACTTCTTTTTTGGTAAGGACGCTATGCAGCTGCTGGAACTTCCCACCTCCGATGGTGGCGTATACGTTTTTTTTGTTGAGCTTATATAGTAGCGCTTCGTTATGGACGCCGGAGAATGTTATACAAGAGCAGTGTGGAACGCGTTCGTCTTCGTGGAATAGCACTTTGGAATCTTTTATTGCTTTTGTTGCTTTATCTTCAAACATATCTCGAAATCTTGCTATTTCTATCGACATCCCATCGCGATTTTCCAGGGCTTCTTTAGCGGCATATCCTAGTGCTACGAGGTTTGCGACGTCGGTGGTGGCGCCTGCTATAGCAGGGACGAGAGCGATTTCTTTCTTTATAGCGATTATTCCTGAACTTTTCGTGGAATGGATAAGGTCTCCTGCGAAGGTTATTATATCGATATCGTCGATGTCGAAGAAGCTCTTGCCCGCGACGTGCGACACGTCGACATGAAGAAGCGCTCCTTTTTCGCGGCATTTCTCTGCGATTTCGGCGATATTGTTTATGACTCCTGTCATGCCGTTGGCGTACGACAAAGATACAAGAGCGGTATTTTCCGTTATCGCCAGCGCTATAGCGCCTAGCGGTGCTTGTGTCATTGTTCCAAGCCGTTCTGCTGCTTTTACGTGTGGTGCTTCGGCGTCGTCGCTGACGATTATGTGTTTTCTGTCGCTGGCTTCTACTGCAGAGATTATCGCCGTAGTCACTGCTTCTGCTCCTGAGGATACGAATGATATGTTGTATGTGTCTTCATCGCCGAGGAAAGCTTTTATGGCGCTATAGGCTTTATCGATGTGTGGTATAAGGCGTTGTCCTACGTCATGAGGGACGGCAGGAGTTCCCCATCTGTCTGAGAGGAACGGCATCATTGCCGTAACTGCTCCTCCTGAGGGCTTCGTTGTGGTGCTGTTGTCTAGGTAACAAAAGTTTGTCATTGTAAATTATAATATTAAGTTTTCTGCCGTCATTTCTTTTGGTATCGCTATTCCTAGGAGTGACAACGCTGTTGGCGCTATATCGGCGAGCTTACCATGAGGTATAAGCTTTTTTTCCGGGGAGTCGTTAGCGACGTATATACATTCTACGGGGTTTAGGGTATGGCTTGTCTTGGTGCCGCCCTTTTCATCGAGCATCTGCTCGGAGTTCCCGTGGTCGGCAGTAATGATAACATAGGCGTCGATTTCCAGCAATGCCGTAACGAGTTTTCCTACGCATTCGTCGACGATTTCTATTGCCTTCTTTGCGGCGTCGAAATCTCCGGTATGCCCTACCATATCGCCATTGGCGTAGTTTACTACGATTAGAGAATACGGGTTGTTTTCGAGTTTTTTTATTAGGGCCTCTGTGACGTTATACGCCTCCATCTCGGGGTGGCTGGCGAAGGTCGCGGGGTCGAACCTGCTAGGGACTTCTACCTGCTCTTCTCCATCGTATGGCGCCGTCTTTTTGCCGTTGAAGAAACTCGTGACGTGTCGGAATTTCTGTGTCTCGGCGATACGCAGCTGCCGAAGTCCTGCTTTGGCGATGACTTCTCCTAGGAGGTTTTCCATGTCGCCGCCGGCATCGATAGCTTCGAGGAGGTATTCGTTAAACTCGTCATAATATTTTGTGAAACCTAGGTATGTGACTTTGCGTTTTGCGGTGATGGTTCCTGGGTATCCGTCGTCGACAAACGCCTGTGTAAGCTGTATAGCGCGATCTTGGCGATAGTTGGTATGGAAGACGCAGTCGCCATCGGATATGCCGGAATATTCGCCGATGATATAAGGGGGAATATATTCGTCGAACATATCGACGCCGTCAGGGGTTTTGTCTTCGGCGTATGACTTCTCGATAGCGGTTACGGCATCGGGGGCTTGGCGCCCTTCGCACGAGACGATGGTGTTGTATGCTTGGTCTGTTAGCGTCCAGTTTCGTGACCTGTCCATAGCATAATATCGTCCCATGATGGTTCCTATGGAACAGCCACCGACATCATCCATGACGTTCTGTAGTGTAGCGATATATTCCAGGGTGCTTCGCGGCGGGGTGTCGCGGCCGTCGAGGAAAGGGTGTATGACAATATTCCCTTCGGGGAATTCGCTGCGCGCGCGATGCATTATCTTGAAGAGGTGTTCTTGGTGTGCGTGGACGCCTTCGTCTTGTAGTAAGCCAAGAAGATGCAAGGTGCTGTCGCTTTCTTTCCACTTTACGACGAGGTTCTGCCACCTTTCGGACTCGAAAAGCTTGCCTGAAGAAAGACCATCATCGATACGTTTGAGTTCTTGGATGACGATACGGCCAGCGCCCATATTTAGATGCCCTACTTCCGAAGATCCTTGATATCCTTTGGGAAGTCCTACTGCTTCGCCGGAGCAATCTAGTAATGTCCACGGATATTTTTCTTTGTATCCGTCGATATTAGGGGTATTCGCCGCAGCGATGGCATTGCCTTCGATGTTTTCACTGACACCCCATCCATCACGGACGATGATACATACTGGTCTTGTCATATTTAAGCTCCTCTTTCGCACTACCTTTTTTCATCATACTACACCAAAGCGCCTAGTTCCCTCAATCAGAATCGATATACTACCATACCATCTATATAAAATTTCTTTGAACTTGCTTTTTATGCGCCTTTTGTAATATACTTATTATCAATATAGTAACGAAAAACTAAGGAGAATTATACTATGTCACCTCTAACATCATCGGATCCAGCCGCAGTTGCCGGCGCCGCACGCGTAACAGAAGCGACAACACCAGAAGAGCTCCCAACTTCTCAGCTTCATAAGGATTGCCTCGGAAAAGTAATGGATTTAATGAAATACGTAGATCAACGAACCAAATCCCATACCCCAAAAAAAATGCTCCTTATCTACACGCCTTCTGCTTACACAGAGCACCAAAAAACAATCACTCAATTCGCGCAAGACATTATCGCGATACTGGGCCCTGAAGCATTTACCACACAGCCTCTTACAAAAGATAAGGTCTCTAATCTCGCGGACTATACTCATCTATTCCTTTTATGCACACAAGATTTTTCTAAGCCATTTCACGACAGCGAACTCAATGATCAATGTTGTAAATTAAGAAGAGAAATAAAAATAATCCCGACTTTTCCACTAGAAGCGAATCGTGATCACGCCCACATTTCCGTAAGTATGAATAAGTTCATAACTGGAATAGCAAATTCCGACACCCTTCATTATTTTGAGCTCCTTAAAAATCTTTGTTATAAAGGGCCAAATACTCTAGCATTTTTCGGGAGGTGTGTCGATCGTGCAGGCAATGTACGCAAATGCGAAAAAATCCTCGAGGATGCTTTCAAATAATTTTTCAAAAGCCGGCTTTTGCAATAGTATTTTCGTCTATTTCAACAAAATACTTAACAACAAATACTTATTGATTTTTTTGTTCTTCTAGGCTATCATTTTTATAATAATTTAACAAAAAAGCTTTTTAAAGGATAATTGTTATGTCTTTCTTCACACCTAATGCGGCTTCTGGTGCTCTTTTCGCGCCTCCTCATGATGGTAATTTCGGAAATTTTAGCACTATCGTCCATTTTAGTGATAGCGACGACTCTCAAAGTGATACAGAATGTTCCTCTCTCAGCGATAGCGGACATTCTGCTTCTTGTGATATTAGCTCTGTCGAGCATCAATCTACTTCGTCAGGTTTTTTAAGTGGCGATGAGTCCACTTCTGTATATATCCCTCAAGTATCAAGATCATCAATTTTTTATAGAAGTCCAAGAAAACATCGTCCTTTCTTGCCCAAAGGAACTAGCAACAAGATTATCTCCATATCTCTTAAAGCCATTCGCTTAGAAGGTCGCATTTCAGAATGCGACAGAGATCTTAAGGCATTAGATCCTAGCTTATCTCTCTTCTCTGCAGCTCGTCAGTGGGAACGTCTCGTACGTCTCTTAGAAACGATGGAGCCTAATTCTCAATATCCTCTATATTCTCTATGGCGGTTATAATATGACAACAAAAAAACAACGTCTCAGTAAAGTCCTTGCCGCTGCTGGCATCGCTTCGCGTCGTGGCAGTGAGAAAATTATCTTCGAAGGCAAAGTTTCTGTCAATGGCGTAAAGACTCTCGTGCCACAGACGATGGTCGACAGCGATATTGATAAGATCCGCGTTGGCGGCAAGCTTCTCAATGCCGCAGAAGAGAAAAAGATCTTCATCCTAAACAAACCTTTGGGCTATCTATGTTCTAGCCGTCGTGTTCGCGAAGACCATCGTCTTGTCATCGATCTTTTCAGAAGTACTGGTTTGCGCCTTTTCACTGTAGGGCGTCTTGACAGAGACACTGGCGGTCTTCTTTTCGTCACTAATGACGGTGCTTTCGCCAATGACATCATACATCCAAATTCTGCTATAGAGAAAGAATATTTCGCTACCGTCGACAGGGCAATATCGAAAGATGATATTGCAATGATAATGCGTGGAGTACATCTCGATGGAATCTTCGTCAAGCCTTTAGAGGTTACGAAAATAAACAAAAACACTATCTCTGTCATCGTCAGCGAAGGAAAGAAACACGAAGTACGCATCCTCGTCAAGAATGCTGGTTTTAAGATAAAGTCCCTTACGCGCATACGCATCGGCGGGCTAAGTCTTCCCAAGAACCTCGCCCCTGGAGACTGGCGTGAGCTGACAAAATACAACAAAAACGCTATCTTCAACAAATAATCAATGCATTATATAATGTTTCCTCAGATAGAATCTCTATCTACTCAAGCACGGATAAGATATCAGAATCAACCAATTTTACGCGAACAATACAGTCATGAAAGCTTGAAAATTCTCGACCAGCGCATCGCAGTGCTTAAAGAGAAAATCCAAAAACAACAAACTTCTATTATGAAGTCTCAAAGCTACCACAATAGACTACATACTGCAACTGTTCGTGAGCGTAAGCACCATAACAAAAAAGGCATCATTAAACACCTCATAAAGATGAAAACATTAAATAGTCAGCTAGAAAATAAAAGAAAAGATCGGCATGGTTCAAAGTGGGGTAACAGATGATAGAGTTTGCGAAGGTGAAGCGTCCTAAAAAGTTCGGAGTAGGACATTCTACCACAGAGAACACAGAGGACACGGAGAAAGAAAA
>Ga0209249_1001363_pt1 | contig 23931 bp, 17 predicted proteins | sample SaaInlV_200m_DNA_4_FD_184653 | JGI IMG/M metagenome (GOLD analysis project Ga0209249, IMG submission 184653) | Marine microbial communities from expanding oxygen minimum zones in the Saanich Inlet - SI037_S3LV_200m_DNA (SPAdes) (version 2) | ecosystem: Environmental > Aquatic > Marine >...
TTGAAAGAAACATCTGCACATTGTTTTTCCGGTTTTCAAGACCTAATGCAGTTTATTAACGAAGGGTAAAGATTTTAATAAAAGTGGCTCGGGCCGGAATCGAACCAGCGACACAAGGATTTTCAGTAGCTTAAAATAGCACCGTTGTTTAAAGGTATTCTGTTAATAATTACTGTACCAAAGTAGCATAATATGCTACCCAAGTGCTACATATATGCTACCTATTTATATCTAAGTATCAATAAGGCTTATTCCTCCAAAAATTATTCTTGTAAAATAAAACATTATTGTAATGCTTTCGAGTAAGAAGCTTCCTAATGTTTGAATCTTGTTCGCTAAAGAAAGCTAATTCTTCAATTGGTATCATGGTGCCAACAATTTGATATAATGGATTTACATAATAACTATACCCAAAAGGGATAATTGCCTTTTGATTTTGTAGTTTTTTCATAATATCAGACACTTGTGTAATGGTAACTTTTAATGAATCTGAAAAGACTTTGTGTCTTGCAGGCTCCCATTTTCCATTTAGTTCCATTTTCTTCAATAGCATTGACCCTCTAAAGAGAAAATCTCTGCAAATAATCATAAAATGACCTTCTAATGTTGGGTTTCTTAACGTAGAAGCCTTATTAACTATATTAAATTGTTTATATCTGATTGGGTAGGCCTGTAATATTTCTATACGTTCATGATTATCTATGAACATTTGTTCATATTTTGTACTCTTTTTCATGAATTATACTTTATATAATTATATGTAAATCGCTGAATATTGATCTTCATGATTGATAAACCAAAAACATTATCACAGGTTTGATAAACTTAATTTATTTTGACAGATGTGGCACCAGTTTCCACGTAAAAAACGCCCTTATCATCAGTGATTGTACATTTTGAACCTGACATTCGTTCAAGCGACCTTCGAGCTTCCTTGGGCGAATAAAATGAAGCTTGGTATACCCATAGATCAGTGTTTATTCCTATTACTACTAACTTGAAGTATCGACTCCTGTGCATTCGCTTATGGAGTTTTGGATCAGTAGTCTGAAACCTAAATTCTGGTTCACCATGTAATTCCTGCCACATATAGTTCAGATGTTTTTTTGTTTTAATTTTCACACACTTATATTAATAATCAAAATGCTCAAAACCCACCTGACCAGTAAGGGATTTTGATGGTATTATCAGCAATGGAATTTTTTATTTATTTACAAATTGATGATGGAAAACTATATCTTAAGACAATGGAGCCTAAGGACACGCTTAGCTATGAGTTTGTTCTTTCCGATAAGATTGAAAACGATCTACCAGAAGGATTCGATCAAGAAGGAATGGAAAAGATTAACAAGGTCCAGGCAATGATCTGCCATAGCAAACTGATGGAACTACGACTGAATATGAAACAGTATAATGCTCCTGGGGCCAAGCTTATAACACTAGAAAAATATTATGTAAATGTTTTCAACGCTTATTTGGACTTCTTCGAGGGTAGGGAATTTCAATTACCTCAGTGGCGACTTGACGAAAAAAACTACATACCTGGATTTGCTCTCAATCTTATTAGTGGAGAAAATATTCGCTTATCAAGGAAGCAGGGGAAATTTGTGAAGCTATTCTATAAACACTTTGTCAATAGCAAGATTGGCGATGAATGGATGTGGTTTTCTGAGGCTTACAATAGATTAGAAGAAAGATTTAAAAACCCTAAATGGAACAGTATGACCGACATCTTTGAAAAAAGAGAAGGAAGGGAAAAGCGGAATAAATTGTTCGATCTTAAAACAGAGGGTAGTAAAAGATACTACAGAATCAAAACAGTCCTATAAACAAAAAAGCCCCCGTGAGGAGGCTTACAATGATTTATTGCCAAAAAACTTTTCTTTCTTTAATGTAAAGCTTTGTAAAGGCTTTATCTGAAATATTATTCTTCTTAATGATCACCAAAGTAGAGATTGGCAATAATGAGACGAATATTTGATCATCTCCAATCTGTCTACTTGGACCACCTTGTAGTCTACGAACTATATTCTGTTTAATTACATTCTTATTTTTAGTAAAACAATCTGCATCAATATCAGTGCAATTAAATGACTTATTAATAAAACTCATTAATTCTTCATTAGATTTTGGAGTATTTGGTGAAAAAAATAATGTAGACCATTTATCAATATTTTGAATATCACTTTGTAAATCTTCAAAGCTATAGGTTGATATAAGATTATATTTTTTTAATAGCTTTTCAAGCTTAATAGATCTGATAAATGAAGCATTATCATAGATTAGTGAATAATCAAAATTTCTTTGATTTAGTTCTACCCAATACTCCTCGGGAATGCCTTTTTTAACAAATTCAGTTACATCATTAACCGTTAATCCAAAAGATTCATACTTTGCTAATTGTTCATCAGAAACAACATATTTTTCTGCATTGTCACCCAAATACATAATTGAAAATAGTCTATAGATGTTATTTGGCTCAGCATTTGTTAAACCAATAACTTTTGCAAAATAAGGTTCAGAATAATTATTAGATTTTGCTTTTTCTGACCAGAATTGTGAATCACTTAATTTTACAGCCCATAAGTAATTCCACATAATAAATTCGGATTTATTAACATCAAATTCACTAGTTAGGTTATTTTCCATTGCTTTTAGCTGGCTCATCGCTTTTTGAGTAAATTGTGCTAAAGTTAATGATTTATATGGATCAGCTGAAGATGTAGCCCCATAAGTTGATTGATTTCCCAAACCAAAATCATTTTCGTTAAAGCCTGCAAATAAGGCAAATAATCTTACAGAAATTTCAAATTTCTTATTTGGGTCATCATATTTGTCATATAATTTTTCATAATATTTAGCAGCAACACCAGCATCTTTTAATTCGCCATATAATAATTTAGAATCAGGGTTTTTATAATTCCAAAATAACAAACCGAATTCCTTATCATCTGCAAATTCTCTATTTTCTTCTTTAATCGATTCTCTTTCATCCGCAATGCCCCCCCATCTTTCAGCAGTACGTGACAATTCCAATGAATGTTGATTGGTAGGAAATTTCCTTATTAACATTTTCCATTGAATTTTAGCATCTGAATAATTTTGTTCATAAAAAGAAGCCAAGCCTAAATGATATCTAATTTCAGCTTCATACTTTTTTCCTTCATCAGAGTATAAAAGATCGAGGAATATTTTTTTGGATTCCTCGTACAATGAAAGATTATAGTAATCAATTCCTCTTTTAATCTCTTGTTGAATTTTGGCGGGGATTTTGTCTTGTGATTGAGAGTAAGTAGATGAGCAGAATAGGAAAATAACTAATAAAAATTTCATAAGGTCATTCCTTTTGATTATGAAGCCAAACTCTATAACTAAATGCACCATATGGTAAGTAAAATTGCACTTTTCTTATTTCGTTTTGTCGTAACCTTTTTTCCGTATACCCTTTTTCGCCGTTAATTGGAATATCATCAGAGTCTAACCAATCAATCATAACTTCGGTTTGGGTATAAGGCTTTATTTGCTTATAAATAACGGAGACTACCTGATCGCCATCAGGTCTAAATTGTTTCTTGATACTTAATACTTTAATAATATCATTCCGAACTATTGATTTATAATCTTGACGATTTTTTATTCTTTTTACTTCACGAGCAATAGATTCTTGAACAACATCTGGTTCAACATAGGCTTCTACTTTATAATAAATATTTCTTCCTTCAATTTTTTCTTCTACAATCTTTAAATCTTGCAAATAACCAGAACTAATAGTTTGAATTAAATCATTTAATTGAGAATGAGTAACAACTGAGGTAGAAGATATAAAAATGGAGTTACTTTCAATAGCCTCTCTTACAGCCATTGAATAACAAATATTTTTCGCCTCTAAAAGTGTTTCACTATCTCCATATACATAAGAATAATCACCTGTAACTTTGACTTTTTCAGATTGTGAAAAACAAAGTGTAATTGATAATAGTAGATATATGAATCTCATACAGGAACTTACACAGAATTCACCCAACAATGCGGGTGTCTCTTTTATAAACAAAAAAGCCCCAGAGGCTATTCATTACTTTGTAATTAATTTTAAATAAACCAATTTCGCAGCCCATCAAATGTATAATCAGATACATTACCCATAGAAACACCATAAATCGGAGATTGAATGACCTATGAAGAAAGGATTTTTTCCAATGAACCAAATTGCATTTCATAAGCATCCAGTTTGACATTTTCAAACCCTTTATTCATTACATTTTTTATGGTTCTTTTCCATAGCGTTTTTCAGCTAAAAATTTACTAAAAATTCTTGTCCCCGTTTTAGTCCCCACTTTATTGCATAATATCTGCTAATATTTGATATTATGTATAATTACAAGGCTTCACGTTTTGAAGGGTTTTTATTTCCGCTTCTTGACGAGAAACCATGTTTTATTTATAGTGGCTCGGGCCGGAATCGAACCAGCGACACAAGGATTTTCAGTCCTCTGCTCTACCGACTGAGCTACCAAGCCAACCAACTATCAAATTTACTTATCCGGAATATGGATGAAAAACGTCGTGAAAATTAGTCGTGAGTTTTTCTCAATGCAAACCGAAACTCAGCTATTTTAACATCTTTCTTTATTTTCTTGTTTGAAGACAAGAAAACTCCTATGTTTTCCAACGTTTCTCTCTATCCGAGGTAACATATCAAATGGACATTATTTTAGCAACACATAATCTACACAAAGTGGAAGAAATTTCTTCTAGATTAGGGGACCTTCCTGTAACGTGGATGACGTTGGAAGATTTCCCTCACATTGGCGAGATTGAAGAAACTGGCTCAACATTGCTTGATAATTCTCTGTTAAAAGCTCGGACTGTCAACGCAATCACTGGTTTGCCCGCATTAGCAGATGATACGGGGCTTGAAGTTGATGCCTTGGATGGTGCACCGGGAGTATATTCCGCGCGGTGGGCAGGAGAAGACGCCTCTTTTGAGGATAATATCAACAAATTATTAATTGAAATGAAGTCAGTAGAACTTGAAAAAAGGACAGCCCGATTCAGAACAGTGATTTCTCTTGTGGATGGTCCCACAGAAAAATGGGTTGAAGGGTGCGCCGAGGGAATCATTGCCGAGAAACCTAAAGGCAATGATGGATTTGGATATGATCCTGTTTTTTTTCTTCCACAAACAGGGAAAACATTTGCGGAACTTTCTCTTGAAGAAAAAAATAGAATAAGTCATCGGGGAACCGCTTTGGAAAAATTGAGAGATGTAATTAAATACCGGCTGGTCGATCAGCCCCAACACCAGGAGGATGTAAGCCTATAAGTAGACCGCTATTGTTTGATGTACCTCTTTGAGGTAACAATTAAATTAAAAAAACAGAAAACAATCATTGACTAATAAGTTGATAGCAGGTCTTTTTATCCTCCTGACCATCGGGAAATCCTACGGGCAGCAGGCAGACTCCGTCCAAATTCCTTTTCCCCATCTTGTTTCGCGATTTGTAGTAAACCCATTTTTCGAAACGAAAAAAACTTTCCCTCTTTTTGCTGATACTCTTCTTATCCCCACAGATTTGATTCCTATTCCATTTGCAAGAAAGGGGAGTGAAATCCAGATAGATAGGGAATTCGAATTCATCACAATTATACAAACTGTAGATGGATTTATTAACAAAATTCCATTTACCGCCCCTGTGGATTGGTACGTTACGCAGATGTTTATTTCAAAGAGAAGAGAGAGTTTTATCCAAACATTTACAAGCGTAACTAAATCTGTTGCAAGCAGCACAAAATCTGGACATGGGCAGGCAATGGAAGTAATAGGCGTGGATGTTGGTGATCTTGGCAGAGTTTCTCTTCATGCAAGAGGGAATGTCAATATTTCCGGAAAAATGGTTTTCCAAGATCAGCAGCTTGTTCGATCCAGTATTAATGAAACGCAAAACACACATTTGGAGTTTGATCAAAAAGAAAATTTTAATGTCCAGGGGAAAGTTGGAGATCGCGTATCTGTATTTATGGACCACGATTCGGAACGGGATTTTGATTGGGAAAACAATATCCGGATCAAATATGAAGGCAAAGAAGATGAGATTGTTCAAAAAATAGAAGCCGGGAATGTGTCTTTAAGTTTACCCGGTTCGCAAGCATTGATGGGATCTGCCGGACATTCCGGACTTTTCGGGATTAAAACTATTTCCAAGTTTGGCCCCCTGGACGTAACTGCCATTGCGTCAGTGGTGGAAACGAAACGCGAGCAACAAGAATATACCGGAAATAATGAGGCGAAAACTCAGCAGATCAAAGATACAGATTATGTAAAAAATAAATATTTTTTCATTCACGAGTTGTTTCGAAATGGGATTGATACTACGTTATCTGAAAGTCACCGTGTTGTTGTGCCACCGTTTTATCCACTAAATAATGGGTTACATAATATTGGATCCGTCATTGTACGAAATTTTGAACTATATAAACTTGACAATACAACCAACTCCGAATCAGAAGAAGGAACTGCTCACGCTGATCTTAATAATCCTGATGAAAGTTTAGATCAAACCGGGAATTTTAAACGGTTGGAACTGGCACAAGAATATTCGATTGTAGAAGATCTTGGATTCATTCGGCTTCGTCAACGTGCTCAAGATGAAGTGTTTGGATGCTCATATATTTTAGTTGACCGCTCTTCTGGTGATACAGTTTTGACCGTTGGGGAGCCCATATCTGTAGACAATGAATTACTAAAGCTTAAAATGCTTAAACCTCGATCTCTTACTCTAGATCATCCCACATACGATCTTATGTTTAAAAATGTGTATTACTTAGGCACAACCAAAATAAACCGCGAAGGATTTGAAGTTAGAATTGTGAACAATAGGTTGCCCGTACCAAGCCATTTAGATCCATTGGGTACACCATTTATCACTCTATTCGGGTTAGATAGTGTGGACGAAAGTGGGAATCGACAAGCCGATGAACTTATTGATATTTCTAATCCGAATATTATATCTCTAGATAATGGTGAATTGATTTTTCCTACATTTTTCCCATTTGCCAACGACTCACTTTCAGGTGGAACGGGTCATCCTGATTTGCAGGAAGTCCTAGGCACCGGTATTATGTACACTACAACCGATAGAACGCAGATTGATAATGACAGCAGATTTACAATTGAAGTGGACTACTCCAATCAAAGTTCCACTATAAGTCTTGGTTTCATGATTGTAGAAAATAGTGAACAAGTATTAAAAAACGGTATACCACTGAAAAAAGGAATTGATTATTCTGTCGATTATTTTTCAGGAACATTGGTTTTACTAGATGAAACCGATCCGAATGCTGAAATTCGTATTTTGTTTGATAAACACGAATTGGTTTCCTTTGATAAAAAAACCATTCTAGGCGTACGAGGACAGATGGATATCAATGAGCATTCTTATCTTGGATTGACTGCTTTGTATTTTAATCAATCGGTTATCAATGAAAAAATAGAAGTTGGTTATGAGCCAATGCGGAATTTTATGTGGGGGATGAACGGTAGAGTAGAACAGCCGCTGGATGGACTTTCTCGCTGGCTGGATAAACTACCTGTCATTGAAACGGATCGCCCATCTAGCTTTTCGGTGGAGGGCGAAATTGCCCAAATTATCCCAAATCCAAATCCTATCAATAATTCGGCGACAGGCGATCCGGATGGAGTGGCATTTATAGACGATTTTGAAGGGGCCAAGCGGACAACCACAATTCCTATCCAGCGAAGATTTTGGAAAGAATCCTCAGCGCCGGTAGATCCAATAACCGGAAATCCAATGCGGCAGTTCAACCGCGCCAGAACCAATTGGTACAATCCATATGGGCAAGTTCGTACGAAAGATATTTGGCCCAACTTATCTACTTCTATCCGGGCTCAAAATGAAACAACGGATATTTTAATCATGAAATATACACCGCGGACGGTTCAGGCAGATACAGATGTGGATTCCATTTGGGGAGGGATAATAACTCCTCTGTATTCTGGAGATAATGACCAAACCTCCACGAAATTTTTTGAAATTTGGGCGAAGGGATCCGGAGTCAACTTATCTATAAATCTTGGACAAATAAGTGAAGATAGAGATGGAAATGGAGAATTAAATACGGAGGATATTCCGGCTGGAGGACTGAAAGGAGATGGGATTTTACAAGATGCAGAAGATGTAGGACTTGATGGATGCAGTGATGCGCAGGAAGATGGTTGGGGCGGATGCTTACCAGACAGTATGAGTTTTTCTGATCTTTTTACATCAGGCGATACCATTCTTATCAATTCAAAAACAGTGGATGGTGGAGGTGATGTGGACCCAACGGACCCGAATGGAGACAACTGGAGCTATTCCGAGGGTAGCATCAATTACGATCATATTAATGGTACAGAGGGGAATGCATTGGATGCCGGAAGATATCCTGACACCGAAGATTTAGACCGGACGAATTACCCGGATATGACAAATGATTATTTTACAATAAAATTTGGGCTGGACGATGAAACGTATTTTTCCGGTGAAACCAAGGATAACGGAATTGCAACAGGATGGAAATTATATCGGGTTCCACTTGTTGATTTTTCAAAAATTGATTCATCAAAAAGTCAGGAATGGAACAACATTCAGCATATGAGGCTGGTTTTAACCGGTGGAGACAAAAATTCCACTTCCATCGTCCAAATTGCAAAAATTGAGCTGGTTGGAAATGATTGGAAAGAAATGGGCATTGCGGCGGACACGGTGACTACTTTTTCCAAAACGGATAGTGATAGTATTTTTGCTATATCAGTAATTAATACAGAAGATAACGCCTCATACCAACCGCCCAGCGGGGTTGAAGGTGAATATGATCGTATCAATCAAATCCAATCGAAAGAGCAGTCGTTGGTTCTTTCTTTTACCGATCTTCCTGCAGGGAATAAAGGCGCTGCAATGAAATCCGGCATGACGCTTTCAGGTGATCGTGCCAAAAGTTATTTGACATATGATAGAATGAAAATGTATATCTACGGTCTTGAAAGTAATTGGGTAAAATCTGTTGAAACCGATGTAGAGTTTTTCCTTCAGTTCGGATTCGAAGGAAATTATTATGAAGTGACTCAACCAGTTTATGCCGGATGGGATGAAACGGTTGGAAGGAATTCCATTGATCTTGATCTCAATTGGCTTTCAGCACTCAAATTGACAGATGCTGAAACTAGGAAAATCAGGGATTCAGATATTATCACAGATTCTTCCGGCGTAAAGGAATACCAGTTTACGGATGAGTCCGAAAATCCAACCGGGAAGCGAATAAAAATTGTCGGTTCCCCCGCCCTAAATCGAATCCAATTTTTTATTGCAGGAATCCAAAACAAATCAGATGGACCCATCACAGGTGAAATTTGGATAGATGAACTCAGGCTGAGCGGGGTAAAAAAGGATAAAGGTGTTTCTTTGCGGCTATCTTCAAAATTTACATTGGCAGATATTATGAATACTTCTTTTGCCTACAACAGGCAGGATGCAGATTTTCATACGCTTCAGCAACGGCTTGGATCTAATAATACTACGGAACGTATCAATGTTAATTCCAGTTTCTCTCTTCACAAATTTTTACCAAAAACATGGGGTATCAGTATCCCATTATCAACCTCTTTCGCACAATCAGTAAGCACTCCCAAATACTTTCCCGGCCAAGATATTCTCGTGGATGAAGGCAGTCCGCCGGATTCCATTTTATCTAAATCTCAATCTGTGAATCTGAGCCTAAAACTTTCCAAAACTTCCCGATCGGATAATAGTTTGGTTAAGTACACGCTGGATAAGGTGACAGCGTCCATCAATTCAGCAAAGAGTGTTTCCTCTGATGCCATCCAGAAAGAAGTTTTAAATCAATCTTATTCCGGGAAAATTAGTTATGCGTTACCCTTTGGTAGAGATAATTATTTTTCACCATTCAAATGGCTTGAATCAATTCCATGGGTTGGGGGCAAGCTTGCCGAAACCCATATTTATTATACACCAACCTCCGTCAACACGTCTGCTTCCTTCAGTGAAAAGTTGACCCAAAAAACTTCGCGCGTCGGTGGAAAGTCTCCCGATATTTATAATCTTGGGTTGAGCCGTGATTTTTCAGTTGATTATTCTTTGACTGACAATATTAGAAATAAATACTCTTGGAATGCCAAAAGTGATATGGATGATTATCGTGGGTATGCGTGGCTTGCCTTGAAGAATACTGATCCTGGGATTGTTACGGATGTTACTGAATCTTTCACGACATCCTTTTCGCCCACTATTTTTTCTTGGCTAAAACCCAACCTGAATTATTCTGCCGGATATAGATGGAATCAGAACCTTGATAGCAATGTGGATGGTGCGAATATTGGAACTCAGTTGCGGTTTTCTTCCAGTGTCAGCCTTACACCCAAAACGCTAGTTGAATTAATTTACAAACCCGGTGGTAAAGCTGCAGCATCCAACCAAAAGAGAGGAAGAGGAAGACCTTCAGAAAAAAATGAAGAAACAGTTTCAGAGCCCGAAGAACCGAAAAAGGATAATATTATTTTAGCATCCATACACAAATTTATGGGAAGAATTAATCCAATTAGTGTCAGCTATACAGAAAATCTGAGCCGGACTGGACAGGGTGTGCAAGGCGAAGTTCCGCTTGGATATAAATTTGGATGGCTGCCGGATCACGGTCTTTCACATTCTGAAAAGGTGGGAACAAATATTGGAAGTTGGACTCATAAAAGAGACTTAAGTATGCGAAGTGGTTTCAAGTTTGGGAAAAATATAACGACCAGTTTTAATTTCACTCAAAATCTTGGTAGAAGCATTAGCGGTGGCGGGGTCGAACAGCAAAATTTAACTCGTGATTTTCTTGCTTATGGAGAAAGTTTGGAAAATGGTTTCCCATTCTCAGGCTGGAGTCTTCGGTGGTCAGGTGTTGAAAAATGGCCCATCATTAACAAAATTGCCAAAAGCGCTTCATTGGAGCATGCATTAACAGGAAAAGAAACTCGCTCTTGGCAGTTTGATCAGGGGACACCCATCGCAACGTCCTTTTTAAAATTGAGTAATTATATTCAAGCAAATAAAGATTTTGAAAGAACGTCAAGAATCAGTCAAAGTTTTTCTCCTTTGGTGGGTTTAACCATGAGCTTGAACCACGGTGTATCTATGTCGTTACGCCACAATAAATCTCGATCGGTAGAAGGATCCTATAATGGTGGGCAAAAAGTATTCAATGATCAGTCCGTTACAGCAACAGCAAGCTACAGCCATAGAGGCGGCTTCACCATTCCTTTGGTGTTCTTTCGAGATTTCAGTATTCAAAACACAGTAAACTTCAGTTTAAATTTTGATATGTCAGAAAGTGAAATAAAACAGAAGACGCTGACTGCAGAGAAATTTGCGCTGACTGCTTTTAATACCAGTTGGCACGCTGCTTTTAGAGTGACTTATACCTTTAATTCAAAGGTCACAGGTTCGATGGTTTATGAATATCGGGAGTCGGATTCCATGACGACCGGAAAAAAGGTCGATCGCGATTTTGGTTTTGATGTTAATATAGCAATTACGGGTTAGCAGGGTATGAAACACATTTGGATCACATTATTTTTTATTTGTTCAGCATGCACAGAAAATAAGCAGGTATTCTCGGGTGAATCTGCTTTTGGGTATTTGGAAAAACAGTGTTCATTCGGACCGCGAAATCCAGAATCCGTAGGTCATTCAGCGTGCAGAGAATATTTGACGGAACAACTTTTAGCTACAGCAGATACGGTTTGGCATCAGAATTTTATGTTGATGGTTCCGGGTGAATCACAGAAATCCAACCTCACAAATATTATTGCTAGATTTAATCCAGATGCAGAAAAACAAATTTTATTGGGCGCCCATTGGGATACCCGACCCTGGGCAGATCAAGATTTTGAATTACAATCCAAGCCGGTACTTGGCGCAAACGATGGAGCCAGTGGTGTAGCTGTCCTTTTGGAATTAGCAGATATTCTTTCCAAGGCGCCAACCTCGGTTGGAGTTACAATTGTGTTATTCGATGCAGAAGATTTTGGTTCTGCCGGCAATCCAAAATCATTCGCTCGAGGTTCGCAATATTTCGCAAAACATTTGCCGATACCAAAACCAGAGTATGCAATAATATTGGATATGGTAGGTGACGCAGAACTTAATTTATTAATTGAAAGAAATTCTTTTAGACAAAATCGCCAATTGGTTAAAGAACTATGGGCGCTTGCAAAAGACCTTCAATTACCGGCATTCCTTCCTTCCATCCGCCATACAATTTTTGACGATCACGTTCCGCTTTATGAATTTGCCGGCATTCCAGCCATCGATATAATTGATTTTGATTATCCCAATGCACATCAAAATTATTGGCACACGCATCAAGATACTCCAGATAAGTGTTCGCCAGAGAGCCTAGAACAGATTGGCACACTTTTAGTGCATCATATTTATGGTATCAAATAATGGATAAGGTTTACTTTCATTGCATGCGTATTTGGGTAACTGCGGGGTTCCTATTATTTTTCAACAGTTGCGGGAAGACCGATCCGACTGTAGAAAGTAACCCTGTAACAAATGTCACCTTTTCTTACATCCAGTCTGCGAATAAACTTTATTTCTCGGCTGAATGCGCGTCTGCTTATTCAGGATCTTCGCTTGATTCGGTGAATGTTTATTGGTTTGGTACGGATTCTTCCACTACTGCCGATACTATCCGATTAATGGATAACAGCATGAGTGGAGATATAATTGCCAATGACGATGTGTATGCTGTTAAGGTGCTCAATGATACTACTTCAATAAAAAATACTATTTCGGTTTCAGATACGCATTCAGTTTATTTTTCGCTGGTAGCCGGGTATGGTTCGAATATTGATTTAACGACATTTTCGACATCTATTTCTAATTCCGGGCCTTCGATTACATCGGTTTCAATGCCGGATTCTTTGAAAAAGTTAGGTGGTGACAGCTTGGCAATATCAGTCATGGTTGTCTCCGCAGATGACCCTGACGGTTATGAAGATGTCAAATCCTGCTATCTAATGTTTCAAAAACCGGACGGGACTTATTCTAGCGGGAGCCCTATTTCTCTTTACGATGATGGTGTAAGCAATCCGACATATTATTTATGGGACGAAACAGCAAATGATGGAAAATTTTCACGATATATCACGATTGATTCAGGGAACGCCTCCGGAACTTACAATGCTTATTTTTATGTTCGCGATTATGCCGGGATAGAATCTTCAGCTTATCTCAAAACGCTTGTGGTGTACTAATGAGATTTTTTCTACTTACTTGGTTTGTTTGGGTGACATTGGCAAAAGCATCTGATCCAGTTTTGGCAAAAGAATTCAAAATTGATAACAGAGTATTCAATAAAATATCTGTATCGGTTGACAGTCTAACAGAAGGGTTACAAAGTAACGTGATTGCAGAAATTCAATTGCAGGGAGATAGTCTTGTTTGGATCGGAACAGGTTCAGGTTTGTCATTGCTCAGGGATTCTGTTTCTGTGGTCACATTTTCAACCGGATCGTCATTTACCGAAGGTGGTTCAACTGATTTTCTTCCTTCAGGTGGAATATCCGCGATAGCCGCATCTAACGACACACTCTTTGTTGCCACAGCAACTACAAGTGGATCAAATAATCCAATGGGTAACGGGTTTGTGTGGTCAACAAATTCAACGGATACAACTATAACTTGGACCTATTTCAGTCAGCCGACCGAAGCTGCTGCAGATTCTCTTCCACCATTTGCAGGAAAATTTTTCAAAGCACTTCCTGTTACTGTGGAAGAATTTAATGTGACTTACGATGCATCTATTGCAGGGAATTATATTTGGATTACAAGTTGGGCCGGTGGACTTAGGCGGTACGATATTGTTAACAATTCTTGGGGACGCGTTCCGCTTCCAAAAGACAATCAAACCGATCTGAATACTTGCGACACCACTTTATATGGAAAAACAGGAGAATTCACAATTCTAGAAGATTTTTATCTCAATCCTCGAAATCCCTCAGAGGGTGGGAATCATAATCATAAAGCATTTTCCGTTTTGGCATATTCTGACACAATATGGGTTGGAACAGCAAACGGAATCAACCGAGGTATTTTAGGGACAAAAGGGTGTGTTGATTGGAACCATTATGCATACCCAATGGAAAACTTGACGGGGAATTTTGTAGTCTCATTGGCTCGGCAGGATTGGAATGGTCAAAGGATTATTTGGGCAGCGACCTTAAATGCAGATGATCCTACTGAGACGAGAGGATTAAGCTATACCACGAACGATGGCGGGACGTGGATTACTACGCTGATCGATAAGCGTGTTTACAATGTTATAGCACATGATTCCCTGGTTTTCGCTGTTACCAACGATGGAATTTGGAAATCGGAAGACGGAAAAACATGGGCAAAGTTCAAAGGAATAAATCAGGCAACTCCTATTAGTGTATTTTATTATGATCTGGATGAAATATTGACAAGTGACATGTTTTCCGTCGCGTTTGACAGCCGATCGTATTATCCATCCCATGCTTTGTGGATTGGGTCCATGGATGGATTAGCTAGATCATCAAATTTAGATGGTTCAAATTGGAAAATATACCGAGCAAATTTTGACCCGGCTGATGTATATGCTTATCCGAATCCTTTTTCTCCCGATGTCCATAATGTGCTTGATGGCGACGGGTATGTTCGGTTTCATACCGATGTTAAAGAATCTTATGTTATCAATGTGTCTGTGTATAATTTTGCAATGGAATTGGTTTATTCGAGCGAATACGATCGCAGAGAAAATAGTGGAGCGTTAAAATGGAACGGACGCGATAACCGAGGGAATTTGGTTTCAAATGGTTCATATTTTGTCCGCCTTGAATACGATTCAAAATCTGAATGGGTTAGTTTGATTGTGATCAAATGAAGATTCCAAAAAATCAGATTTGGTATTTAATCATTTTCGGCTCAATTGCGGCTACGGATTATTCAGGATACAGTGGATCCTTTCTAAGAATGGGAACAACCGCAAGGGCGATTGCAATGGGAAGCGCATTTACTGCAGAACTCGATTATGGGTTTTCTGCTTATTACAATCCGGCAGCAACAGCTTTTGTAGAATCGAAAAGAGTAAATTTTGCGCACCAGTCGCTGTCATTGAATCGAAGATTAATTGCCGCATCTTATTCTATGAATCTTCCACCAACTGCGGGCATTGGAATTTCGTGGGTTAGCGCCGGGACAGATAAAATTGATGGCCGTTCAACCTCTGGACAGCACACCCAATATTTATCCACAAGTGAAGATGCGCTCATGGTCACCTTTGCTCAAAAACTGCGATCGTGGTTTGCCATGGGAATCAATGTGAAGATTCTGTACCACCAATTACCAATGAATTCAGATAATTTAACTGGTAGCGGGATTGGATTTGATATGGGCGTGATGATTCGTGGAGGGAATATGCCATCGCTTGCTCTTATGGTTCAGGATTTGAATTCAAGTTACAATTGGAATACTACAACCGTATTTGAGGAACAGGGAAAATCCTACAAAGAACAGTTTCCGACGATTTACAGAATAGGATCTACTTATACGCTTGGTCAATTTTATTTTGTTGGCGATTTAGGTGTTGTTACAGATTCAGAATCACTGCTTGGTTATGCAATGAGAGTTGGCACAGAATATACTTATAAGGATCGGTATTTTTTGCGAGCTGGGTACGGTAATTCGAGAGCTTCGCTTGGTGCAGGTCTGAATTGGTCTTTTCTCAATCAAAATGATGCATACCTTGATTATGCATTTGTCATAGAATATCCGGCAGGCTCTGGACATATATTTACGTATGCGATTCATTTTTAATTCACTGATTTTCTCAGGATTCCTTTTGTCCGGGGCAGGATCGATCGGGACAGGATTTTTATCGCTTCCTACATCTGCATCCGAACTTTCTCTTGGTCAAAACCCCGTTTTTGGATTAACCAATTGGACAAACCCGGCCATTGGGGCCAACCAAAATTCGCAATCTTATTTGAATGTATCGTACGGAAGTTGGTTAAGCGGAGTTCGATCTTTCAAGCTGAGCGTTGGATCAAATTTGGGGAGTTATAAATCAGGATATAGGATTAGGCATGTCAGTCTTAATGATTTGGAATATCGAACCGACCGACCAACCGATGAACCATTAGCATCTTTTGGTGCGAGTGGAACTGCAATTGATTTTCATCTAAACAAATCATGGGAAAAGTTAAATGCTGGAATAGCATTGCGGTGGATCTATATGGATATGTACACAGAAAATTCGCAAGGAATTTCACTGGATATGGGTGGGATTTTCTCAATCGGGAAAAAACTAAAAATTGCCGTTAGCTTGTTAAATCTTGGAACGATGAACGCTTTCAAATCTGATAACCCTACTCTTCCGACCCGTATTTTGGCAGGAATTTCAACACAATTAAACCCGGGATTAATGTCGATTGAAATATCGGCTAGCGGAGAATACAATTCTCATGTTTCCGGAATCATATCCGGATTAGCAGGACAAATGCGTGTGGGGAAACTCATTATTAATTCAGCGGTTAGGTCATCGGATAATGTAATAACACTTTCCGGCGGTGTCGGGCTCTCGCTTGGGATGTACAGTCTTAACTATGGATTATTATACGGAACCCATCAACTTGGTTTACCCCAAATGATTGACCTTTCTATAAGGTTGCCATAGGTTATGGGAAAAACCTCGGACAATCAGAAAAAAATTATTTATTTTTTAGCCGTCATTGTACTGGCTTTTGGAGTTAAATATGTATTATCCATTCGTGACGAACCAGTTCGTACTACTGATGAATCCCCCGACATATATATAAAAGGCCAAGTGTCTGTTGATTCAATAAGGCATCGTGGATCCATTGCCATAATTATTGATGATTTTGGTTACCGAAATGATAAAGTGTCTGAAGGGTTCTTAAAGATAGATGCGTCCTTAACTTATGCGATTATCCCCGGGCACGAATATAGCCAATCGTTTTCCTCAAGAGCGAAGCAAAAGGGGTATGAAGTTATTGTTCATATGCCTTTTGAATCCCGGTTTAAAACCAAAGGTGAAAGAGAGTATATTCTTGAAACAGATATGACAAGTGAGGAATTGGAAATCAGAATAAATAAGGTACTTCGTCATTTGCCGGAGGCAGTAGGAATGAACAACCATCAAGGGTCAAAAACCAGCGCAGATAAACGCGTGATGGGGATTTTGGCTTCTATATTAAAACGAAATGGGAAATATTTTATTGATAGCCGGACTACAAAAGAAACCGTTGCAGAAGTGACGATGCGAAACCATCAAGTCCCGACAAATCGTCGGCACGTATTTTTAGATAATCAGGATAATATTGATTTAATAAAAACTCAATTGAAAGAACTTATTCAGAAAGCGGAAATTTTAGGAGTAGCTGTTGGAATTGGACATGCAAAGGAAAAAACCCTTACGGCGCTGAAAGAAATGATTCCTAGGATCCAAACTGAAGGCTACGATTTTGTTTTTGCATCGGAAGTGACAAACTGATGGGAATTCTTTGCAAAGTATTAAGAAATGATTACACCGAAAGCATTCATGTCGCATACGCTGTTGCGGTGGATGAAAATGGTAAGGTTTTATTTGCATCGGGCGACCCTGATTATATTACTTTCGTTCGTTCATCTCTCAAGCCCTTTCAGGCAGCAGCAGTAGTTGAGAAGGGTGCAACAAAGGATGCTAATTTTTTGCCGGATGAATTAGCGCTTATGTGCGCTTCTCACAATGGCGAGGACATTCATGTGAAAACTGCACAATCTATGCTGAATAAATTAGGACTTGATGCATCAGCCTACGAATGTGGAATTCATCCGCCGTATGATCAAGACACCCGCAATCAAATGTTAAAGGATGGGAAAGAATGGTCCGCGCTAAATAATAACTGCAGTGGGAAACATGCCGGAATGCTTTCACTTGCATTGAAGTTGGGTGTAGATCCGGCAGGATATACGAAAAAAGATCATCCGGTTCAGGAAAAAATATTTGAAAAACTTACAGATTTAACCGGAATACAAAATTTTCCAACCGGAATCGACGGTTGCAATGTTCCTGCACCCATGTTGTCGTTAAAAACGATTGCCGGTCTTTTCCAGAAATTGGCATCCGGAAAAGATGCTTCACTCAACACTTTATTTGAAGCGATGACTTCCCATCCTTATCTTGTTGCCGGAGAAAAAAGATTTGATACGGATTTTATCACCGCACTAAATGGACGCGCAGTTACCAAAGTTGGAGGAGAGGCTATTCGCGGTGTGGGTATTCAAACTCAAAATGGTGAATCAATCGGTATAGCCATAAAGGTACTGGATGGAAATCAAAGAGCAGCACCTGTGGCGACAATGAAGTTTTTGGAGCATCTGAAACTTTTATCTAATGTAGAAATCCAATACTTAGATACTTACAGGACAAGTATATTAAAAAACCATAAACAAATTGAAATCGGCCGAATTAAAGCTGATATAGAATTCTAGATGAAAATATTTATTTACGTTTTTTTGACTATTGCCATCCATGCTTCCTCTGCCAGGATAATGACGTATAATTTATGGGAATTTTCTGGCAATGATGATGATCGTGAAGATGACATCAAAATGGTCATAGAGGAAATTGATCCTGATATTATTGTAGCTGAGGAATTGGATGACATAGAAGGATTCAATGCTTTGGGATCTGATGTGCTAGATCAAATTGGATCCAATATTTACACCGGCGCACCTTTCATAGATCAATCAACGACTTACGCGGATATTGGATTATATTATAAGCATGATATTTTTGAGTTTGTCAGCACAGCCACGATAAACACTACTAACAACTGGGGGCACCGCGATGTGATCGAATTTGTTATGCGCCATATTTCTTCCGGTGTAGAAATTCGTTTATACGGTGTCCATTTGAAGGCTGGTACCGGTAGTGATAATGAAACAGATCGAGCAGAAGAAGCAGAAGCGCTCCGAAATTATTTAAATGAATTATCCGCTGAGGATTTCATATTTGTACTAGGAGATTTTAATTTATATAATTCCAGTGAAGATGCTTGGACAAATTTAACCGGGTCTCAAACGGACAATGACGGTCGGTTATTTGATCCAATTGACGAGGTAGGCTATTGGCACAATAGTTCCTATTTTGAAGACGTTCACACTCAATCGACTCGTAGTTATTATAATGGCCAAAATTATGGCGGAATGGATGATCGCTTTGATTTTATTTTAACCAACGCCACTGTGTTGGATGTAAACAGTTCCGAGTGTTATTACGTAGAGGGTACCTACACCGCCTTTGGAAATGATGGCAATCATTTTAATCAAGCAATAAACTCTGGAAATAATTCTGCTGTGAACGTTGATATTGCCGATGCGCTGGTGGTGGGTTCCGACCATTTACCGGTTTATATGGACGTGTGGTTTAATGACTTGGTGTACAGCGATACGAGAATTGTCATTACCGAAGTGATGCCAAATCCGAGCGCCGTTTCGGACAGTTATGGTGAATGGTTTGAAGTGTACAATGCTGACACAGTGTCTCTGGATTTAAACGGCTGGATTATTAAAGATGATGGCTCGGACACACACACAATTTCCGTAACTGATTCACTACCAATTCTTCCGGGAGGATACCTTGTGTTTGGCAGGAACGAAGATTCAACAACCAATGGTGGGTTTACCGTTGATTATGAATATTCAAATTTCACACTTGGAAATTCTACCGATGAAGTTCTCCTTGTGGACACAGAAAATGCCATTGTTGATCAAGTTGCCTACACTACTTCTTTCCCTTTTGGTAATGGTGCATCGATGTATTTAATAGACATGACAGCAGACAACAATGATGGATCCAACTGGACGGTATCCACCATGCCATTTGGTGATGGTGATTATGGCACTCCCGGTAAAGCATGGAATGATTCGACGTTAATGTCTATCGGCGAACAAGAAATTATTCCAAAAATGTTTCAGTTGTATCCGGCATATCCCAATCCGTTTAATCCAACCACGACGATCCGGTTTAATATTGGTGTAGCGGACGCAATAATGCGTCAGCCTACATTGAAAATATTTGACATTACCGGCCGTTTGGTGGAAACACTTGCGGAAGGAGAAATAAATCCCGGTCAGCATGAGTTTCAATGGAATGCGTCTCAACATCCCAGCGGTGTGTATTTCATTACGCTGAAATCGGGAAATTTTACCCAAACACAAAAAATATTATTATTGAAATAATCCCTATTCCAAGAAAGTGTTAATAAAAAAAATGAAAAAATGTTATTTAATTGCATTGTTATTTACAACAACTACCTTCTCTCAAACAGTAATTGGGGAAGGACTTTTCGAGCAAAATCTTCTTGATTATATTGTCGCCAATTACAAAACAACTACCACGCTTGGGTACGGTCCGGCAAGGGATATTCTTTATGGTACGATTGATTTAAAAGAAAACAATCAGTTATCCTGCGTTTATTCGGGATATACTATCACGCTTGATGTAACTCAAGATCCAAGCACCAATGCATACAATCAGGGAATAAATTGCGAACATAGCTGGCCTCAAAGCATGGGCGCCGGCGATGAGCCGCAAAAGAGCGATATGCATCATCTTTTTCCCTGTAAATCAAATGTGAATTCGTCTAGGGGAAACGATCCGTTTGCCGAAATCCCAGATTCCGATACCGATAAATGGTACAGAAATGACTATTATCAAGAAACAATTCCGACTGAATATATTGATGAGTATGCTGAAAAATATAATCCACCTAACGCCAGCGATGAGCAGTTTGAGCCCAGAGAAATTCATAAAGGTGATGCTGCCAGAGCTATGTTTTATTTCTTTGCTTTGTACAATAATGTGGCGGATACGAATTTTTGGAACCTACAGAAAGATGTTTTTTTAGACTGGCATTATTACGACCCCGCTGATACTTGGGAAACAGATAGAACATGGGAAATAGCTGGGTATCAGGAAAACAATCCCAATCCATTTGTTATAGATTCTACCTTGGCGAGAAGAATCTGGTTTTATGATTCAACAGGTGGCACTGCTAACCCAAATGTTAATATTGTCATTACCGAAGTGATGCCAAATCCGAGCGCCGTTTCGGACAGTTATGGTGAATGGTTTGAAGTGTACAATGCTGACACAGTGTCTCTGGATTTAAACGGCTGGATTATTAAAGATGATGGCTCGGACACACACACAATTTCCGTAACTGATTCACTACCAATTCTTCCGGGAGGATACCTTGTGTTTGGCAGGAACGAAGATTCAACAACCAATGGTGGGTTTACCGTTGATTATGAATATTCAAATTTCACACTTGGAAATTCTACCGATGAAGTTCTCCTTGTGGACACAGAAAATGCCATTGTTGATCAAGTTGCCTACACTACTTCTTTCCCTTTTGGTAATGGTGCATCGATGTATTTAATAGACATGACAGCAGACAACAATGATGGATCCAACTGGACGGTATCCACCATGCCATTTGGTGATGGTGATTATGGCACTCCCGGTAAAGCATGGAATGATTCGACGTTAATGTCTATCGGCGAACAAGAAATTATTCCAAAAATGTTTCAGTTGTATCCGGCATATCCCAATCCGTTTAATCCAACCACGACGATCCGGTTTAATATTGGTGTAGCGGACGCAATAATGCGTCAGCCTACATTGAAAATATTTGACATTACCGGCCGTTTGGTGGAAACACTTGCGGAAGGAGAAATAAATCCCGGTCAGCATGAGTTTCAATGGAATGCGTCTCAACATCCCAGCGGTGTGTATTTCATTACGCTGAAATCGGGAAATTTTACCCAAACACAAAAAATATTATTATTGAAATAATACAATTGAAAATTGTACTGAGTTTTATTGGTTTATATATTGTCATTTCCTAATTTGGGCGCCCACGATCCAAAGGTATTCAATTAAACTAGTACCTCTAATACACTAATAATATGTATAAGAGGAAAAATATTCAACTTGGAAACTCGGTATCCCTTTTTTGGATGGCGCTTTTTTCCGTATCCATTCTGTTTTCACAGGGTGCAGTAACCAACCAATACACATCTGTGAGTCAATTGGGACTGACCATCACTAATTTTGGAATTCTCGGTAACGGATGGAATAAGCAGGATAATAAAATTCTTCCATCCTGTCAATACAAACAGCATACAGAAATACTACGGGAACAGGTTGAACATTTTTCGTACGCAGGCCTTTGGATTGGTGGAATCGTTGATGGTGAAAAACGGGTGTCTACCGCTATTGTGGATGGCGTATTTGAATCAGGGCAAGAAGGATTTGAGTTTATTGAGCAATCCGGAGTTGATATTAGATCATCCATCGCATCCACAGCCGATGATTCCATGGCGCGGTATTATTCGCCTTACGCCGTTTCTCATCAAGATTTTTTAATTGATTTTAAAGATTACGGTGTGAACACTGCGGATGGAAATGGGATTCCCAATCATCATGATCCCACAGCTGAATATCCAAACGCGCGCCCGCCGCTTGGAATTGATGTCCATTTAGAATCATACGCATGGAATTTTACTTTTGCAGACGCCTTTGTCATTTTGAATTACACAATCAAAAATTCCTCTACTGAAACTATCGATGACCTGTATGCCGGTTTCTGGATGGATGCGTCCGTTGCCAATATGAATTATACGAACAAGTATGAACCCGGCGGCGGATTTACATGGTACGACAACTTGGATGGATTTGATAATTCCAGTGACGTTGCAGGCTACGAAAGAGACATTGGCTACCAATACGATAAGGATGGCGACGACGGATGGGCGCAGTCTTATATCGGACTTTCGATGCTGGGTAGCACAACTCCACGGCCCTACATCGATACGTATTATAATCAATGGGTTTGGACCAATTCCAACAATAGCGATTTCCCTGATTTCAGTATGCCGATAACAGATGACGAAAGATATGCAAAAATGTCATCCTCTGCGACACTCGGACCGGGACCGCCGAATTACACGGATGACGGATACCCGGCTATTGCCAACAGCTGGATTTATCTCTTAAGTGCCGGGCCATTTGGTAGAGAACCATCCAACGCAGATTCATCTAGTTGGATTTTGGGACCTGGAGAATCCTGCACGGTTGCGTTTGCTTTGGTGTGCGGACTTTGGGATGGGCCGGGCTGTGGAGAAAATTCAGATGAAGATTGTGCATCGCGCAGAGCTAATCTTCATATCAACCATGACTGGGCGCAAAAAGCGTATGATGGAGAAGACATCAACAGAAACAATATATTGGATGAAGATGAAGATTTAGATGACGACGGTATTATTGATCGGTATGTGTTACCCGCACCACCACCTGTTCCGAATATGGCGGTGGTTGTTAAAGATCAAGAAGTCACCGTGTACTGGCAGAATAATGCAGAAGATTTTGTGGATCCGATTAGCCGCGAACAGGATTTTGAAGGATATAAAGTGTGGGGGGCGCGTAAAACATTGGACAGTAATGAAGAATTTTCCCTTCTTGGAGAATTTGACCGAGATGATTCGGTATCCGAAACGATTGGTTACAATACGGGTTTTGAAGCAGTACAGATTTTGAATAGTGAAGGGAATCAAGACAGTGTCGAAGTGAATGGAAGATATTATCATTATAAATTTGTGAATACCGGTGTTCAGAATGGCTGGCTGAATTATTATGCCGTTACCGCTTATGACCGCGGTGATCCGGATTCAAATCTTGAAAGCTTAGAAAGCTCGGTATATTCAAACAGGAAATATGTGTATCCTGGCGTTTCAGCATCGCAGGAAACGTGGGCAAATGATCCCAGCGTGTATCCAAATC
>Ga0209249_1001365_pt1 | contig 23905 bp, 29 predicted proteins | sample SaaInlV_200m_DNA_4_FD_184653 | JGI IMG/M metagenome (GOLD analysis project Ga0209249, IMG submission 184653) | Marine microbial communities from expanding oxygen minimum zones in the Saanich Inlet - SI037_S3LV_200m_DNA (SPAdes) (version 2) | ecosystem: Environmental > Aquatic > Marine >...
CTGTCCGATGACGAGTTCGCCAGCCTGACCGAGATCGAGGAGCTCACCCCCTCCGACATCACCAGCGCCGTCGCCACCATCACCGTGGCCCGCCGCGGCCTCGAGCGCGACCTGGGCGACTTCGCCGCGGCGCTGGACGGTACCGGAGCCCTGGACGAGATCGCGCTGGCCGACGGCATGATCGTAGGCGCCAACCTGACCAGCCTGAATTTGCTGGTCACCATGGGCATCACCGCCACAACCGTCGCGGGCGCGTCCGGCGCCACCATGACCCACGCCACGATCCGCAGCGCCAAGCAGAGCCTCCGCAGCGCCAGCGTCCAGGGTCCCTACATCTGCATCCTCGGCCAGAAGCAGTACAACGAGTGGGAGACCGACTTCGAGGCGCTCGGCGGCGCCATCCAGATGAAGACGGATCAGGCCCGCGAGATGGCCCGCCTGACCGGCAGCTCCTACCAGGGCACCTGGGACAACATCGACTTCTTCACCACCTCCAAGGTCGTCACCGACGGCACCGACCTGAACGGCTGCATGTTCGGCCGCGGCTTCGCTGGCTGGCAGTCCCTCCGCACCAAGCCCGCCCTCGGCCGGCTGACCCTGATGGACGCCGGATGGGTCGTGGTCGAGGTCGATCGCCAGGGCAAGAAGGCCCTCAGCGGGCTGGTCGGAAACATGTACATCGGCTGGGGCAAGATCCAGGATTCCGGCGGCGTGCGCCTCCGCTCCGTGGACTAGCCCGACCCACCACCCGAGACCTGAGGAGGCCTCCGAATGGCAGTTCCCACCCTGAGCACCACGCGAGTCGGCCCGCGGCGCCAGCGCGCCAAGCGGTCCAACGCCATCAAGCACGTACCCACCAAGGACTTCGTGTACCTGGTGTCTCCATCCGAGATCGACATGGTGGCCGGCGAGGCCCTGCCACGCCTGATCCAGTTCCCGATCGACGGCGGCGTGATGGGTGTTCCTGGCAGCGAAGACGGTGACTTCCGCTGGAGAGCCGCGGTGGCTTCCGAGTGCGAGCGCTACGGCCGAATCCTGGTTGACCCCAAAGCTCAGGGCCTGACCGTCACCGCGTGGGGCGAGACCATCGAGCCCGACGAAGACGACGACCCGAACGATCCGCGCAGCTGGTACGTGGCCCGCTTCCGTGGCCACAAGGGCACCATCCACATGTCGCCATGGTGCAAGCCGCGCCACGTCGGATCCATTGTGGTCTGGGACAAGGATCCAGCCGGGAAGGTGGACTTCCAGCGCCAGATCCGCGACAAGGTGCTCGGCGGCATCGACGGAGAGGTCGAGCAGATCGTCCGCATGCACGCCGAGAACCTGGCGATCCAGACCGAAGCGGAAGCCAAGCACCGGCCGATCCAGGCCCGGAACGCCGAGGTTACCCGCGCCGCAGTGACGCCGCCCAAACCAGAACCGAAACCCAGGGCCAAGCGCGCACCAGCCAAGAAGAGGGCGCCCGCCAAGGCCAAGACCGACACGAACACCCAGGGGGCCGGCAAGGCAGACGACTAGCCCGCCAGCTCCCGGATCCTCGCCCGTGAGGGCATCGGAGATTTTCGATGAGGCCGTATCAGAACATCACGCGCAACGCGCATCGCGCCCTTGGCATGCTCCTCAAGACGGCGATCGACTCCGAACTAGGAGACGAGATCGCGCACCTCGGCGGAACCGGCGTCCCGACGAGCGGCACCTACGGCGACCAGACCCTCGAGACCGGCCAGGTTGGCTTCTTCTGGCGCCAGGACGCGCCCAGCCTGGACGAGATGATCTATGTCACCTTCGACGGTGGCACCACGATCCAGCCCTTCGCTCCGACCGGCGACCCCGAAGAGGTCAGCAACAACAGCGGCGGTCCCTACGCGGCCGGCGATCAGGTCTACATGCCGACATGGGACGCCACCGCTGGCGTCCGCGAGGCAGTGCTCGCCGACAGCGACGACCCAGCCAAGCAGGCGACCCACGTCATCACCGAGACGATCGCCGATGGCGCCACCGGCATCGCGCAGAAGCACTGGATCCAGCGCGCGGTGAATACCAGCGGCTACAGCGCAGCCGACGTGCTGCTGTACCTGACCACGACCGCGACGACCACGAACACCTCCAGCGAGACCATCCCCACCGCGAAGACCGACTTCGGGCAAGAGATCGGCCTGGTGGCCGTGAAGGACGCCGCGGCCGGCATCATCGTCTGGTACCCCGGCGCCGCCCTGATCAACAAGCATGGCAACGCCAGCTTGCAGGCCGACGTCATCAGCGCCGACGCCACCGGCCGAGCCCTGCTCGAAGACGACCTGTTCGACGCCGCCACGCTGGCCGCCAAGGTGGTCCTCCCAGAGGGCAACATGCTGGTGGGCAACGCCACAGACGGCGCGGTAGCCTTCGACGCGTCCGCCGCCGACGTGGTCCCCAGCGGCAACGGCACGACCCCGGTAGCCATGGCCCTCCCCACCCAGGGGATCGTCTGCAAGACCGCCCTCAACACCGCCGCGGGCCGAACCCTGACCAACGCCACCAACGGCGGCACCGCCATCACCAACGGCGACGGCGTGTCCGGCAATCCAACCACCGCCGTGGACCTCAACGACCTCGCAGCCGCAGCCGTGGACGTGGCCAATGACTCCCTGGCCATCATCGACGCCACCGACTCCGGCAGCAAGCAGGAAAGCCTGGCCGACCTGGCGACCGCGCAGAGCGGAAACGGCCTTGGCGCTGCCGCTGGCGTCCAGTCCGTGACACCCGACGTCACCACGGGCGGCACCGTGATCCCCGTTGACGTGGGCGCCAACGGCGTGGGCCTCGACGTGCAGGACATCGCCCCAGCGGTGGCCGCTGCAGTGGTTGACCCCACGGCTGATACCGTGCTCATCGGTGACGCTGACGCCGCTGGTGTGACCGCCCAGGAGAGCGTTGACGACCTGGTGACCGCGCTGGCTGGCGCCGGGCTCCGGAACGTAGCCAGCCTGTTCGCCTTCGATCCCACGTACTCCCCCACCTTCGCCACCATGACCCTGACCGGGGATCTGCTGGTGCAGGGCTCCAGCGTGATCGGCGACTTCGAGCACTTCGACGTTGACGCCAACTACATGGTGCAGAACACCGGGTACACCACCGCCGTAGCCGTCACTGGCGGCCGTGTGGTCAACTACCTGCCGACCGCCACCGCGGACGACACGGTAGGCGCTGGCGTGTTCGTGGCCGGTATCGCCGCGACCTCCGATCCCACGATCACCACCCAGGGCGCCGCCACCTTCGCGGCCTCCGACATCGTTATGATCGACGGCGCCGAGGACATCGACAACAACGGCATTTTCGAGGTCGTGAGCCACGCCGCGAACCTGCTCACCCTGCGCTCCACCGCGAACGGCGTCACCAACCGGATCGAGGCCTTCACGCTCGACCAGATCACCGCCAACGGCGGCGACGTGGGCGCGACCATCACCAAGGTGACCGTCGCGGTCGATCGCGCTGGCACGGACGGCCGCTTCGAGGCTGCTGCGGGCGACGCAACCGGCCTGGTGTTCTCGGACTACCAGCTGGCGAGCGACATCGGAACCACGCTCCAGGCCTGGGATGCCATGCTTGACGCGCTGGCTGGACTCACCAGCGCCGCGGGCGAGATGCTGGTCTTCACCGGGGTCAACACCACCGCCGTGCTCGACGTTGGCGGCGGCGCTGCCTACAGCATCCCCTACCGCTCAGGAGCCGGCACGGTCGGAGTGGGCACCATCCAGGCCCACGGCGCGAGCACCTCTGGGGCCCCCAGCGCAGCCGACACCGCGAGCGGTGTCACCGGGATCGCCACCGTGGCGGACGGCACCGGAGCCTCCGGAGCCCCCAGCGCCGACAACACGGCGAGCTCGACGGCGACGGTCACCGAGAACAACCCGACCACCAACACCGAGCGGTTCACCAACCCGGACGTCTCAGTGGGAATCATCGCCCAGCAGGCGGTTGACTTCGACATCACCGCTGGTGGCAGCATCACCCAGCCTGGCACCTCCGACAGCGGCAAGGGCGGCCAGCAGGTACAGGTAGTCTTCTCCGGGACCTGGGACGGCGGAAACGTCGAGATCTCCGGGCTGCGGATGAATGGCAACATCGCGTCGGAGGAGATCGTGGTGGCCACCGGAACGACCGTGCAGAGCGTGTACGGCTACTCGGCCATCACCCGCGTACGCAACCTCGGAAGCCGGTCCGCTGGCACCGTGGACGTGCAGACCGGGCTCAAGCTGGCTGTCCCGACCGGCGCCCTGGCCCCGACCCTGAACATCATCCTTGAGCTGTCCGCGCTCACCGACATGACTGGAGCTGGCGCGATCGACGCGAACGGACTGGTTGATGTCAGCGACGACCCGATCGACGGCGGGAACGACTACCTGGTGTCCTACACCTTGGCCAACGCCTACACCGACGCCGGCCACGTCCACGGCCCAGGCACCCACACCCACACGGGGCCGAGCCACACCCACGCGATCACCGACACCGGCCATGTCCACGGACCCGGCACCCACACCCACGACACCACCCCCGACGCCCACACGATCGCCTGACCATGAAGCGCATCCCCAACCTCGCAGCCATCCTGGCAGCCTCCCTGGCCGCCATGGTGGTTTGCGCGGCGGGGCGCCCGAGCTTCTCGCCGGACACCTGGGACGATCTCCGTCTGCCCCTCGAGGGCGTGGGCTTCGTCCCTGGCGGATCCCCTCCGGACTACGAGGTCTTCCGCGGCAACGTCCGCGCCTACGCCTTCGCCACGGGTGCAGACGAGGAGGTCTTCTTCAGCTTCCAGCTGCCGCACCGATGGAAGTTCGGCAGCGAGATCCGGCCCCACGTCCACATCGGGTGGCCTGCCGCACCGGTCAACGGCGAGACGGTCACATTCGATCTGGAGTGTACTGTCCAGAGCATGATGGCTGGCGTCTTCGGGGCGCCAACCACCACCACCGCGACCTACACGATCAACACCGCGAACGCCTACGACGCGCAGTACGGACACACCCTGCTGTCCCTGCCAGCGATCAGCATGACCGGCCACACCGCTAGCGCCATGGCGCTGTGCAGGCTCTACCGCGACGTGTCCGAGGACAACTACGGGCAGGACGTGAGCGTGCTCGAGTTCGATGCCCACTTCCAATCCGACTCCTTGGGCACCGTCCAGGAGTTCACGGTCAAGCCATGAGCCCAGTCCGCACCGACACCCGCGCGCTCACCATCCCGCACAGCTACCTGTTGCGGCGGGAGGTCGAGCAGACGATCGCAGCCCCGATCAGGTACGGGGCGGACGGGTCGCTGGTGTCGCCGGTAGAGGCTGACTCCACGATCACCATCGAACGCCCTGACGGCACCAACCTTGCCTCCGCGGCGGCGGTGGTGGTCTCCTCCTCGACCGCGACGTATGACGTCACACCGTCCGCCTCGGAGGCCTTGGGCGAGGGCTGGACCGTCTATTGGTCGCTCGTGTTCTCGACAGGCGAGCCCGCCGAGGTCTTCCGCCACGAAGCGATGCTGGTCGAGTACCACATCTTTCCAACGGTCAGCGCCAACGAGATCTACATCCGCGAGCCCGAGCTCAGGTACAAGATCCCCCAGGCCCAGGGCGCGAAGGGCACGGACGTAGGCTGGCAGCCCCAGATCGACGCGGCCTATCACTGGATTATCCGCACCCTAATCGAGCGCGGGGATCGAGTGTGGAAATGCCGCAGCGCGGTTGGCCTCCGAGACGCCGCCCTACTGCTCTGCCTGCAGCGGTGCACCGGAGCCGTCAAACAGGACATGGACGGTATGTGGCGCGAAAAGAGCAAGGGCTACGGCTTCGACTTCCGGGCCGCCTGGGGCAAGGTCCGGCTGCAGTACGACGACGACGATCCGCGCGTCCGCAAGGGCGTTAGCGCCTTCACTCGGATGGCGCCGACCGGGAGGCCTTGGATCTGATGATCAGCTATCAGGCCATCCTGCAGAACCTCTCCGCTGCGATCGTCGCGCTGGACACGGCTCAGTACCAGTCCGCCCCGTCTGACGCCTGGCACCCGACCCGCAACCTGGGGCCGCTCAGCCAGGACTGGGAGCACCTGCAGTTCGCGATCGACTTGGGGGGCGCCGCCACCCAGGGCCGAGCAAACTGTCTCGTGCACGAGGGCTGCGTCATCGAGTTCGCCTACCGAGACAGCTCCGACGGCGATTTCACGACTCAGGGCGCCATGCTGGACGCTGCCCGGGACATCGCCGACCTGATGACCACCTGGGGGATGTCCGGCGTGACGTGCCGCACCGTGCCAGAGGGCTTCGGCCCCATCCTGTCTGACGGCGAGTTCGCCAAGGTCCGAATCCCGTTTCACATGCAGATCACCAACTGGAGGGCCTGACCATGGCCACCAAAGCAGACGCACTCATCCGCATCCTCGGATCGGCCAACATCACCGCCACCAGCCCCTACGAGCAGCCAGTCAAGGCCGAGCTCGAGAACGCCACCAACGGTCGCCGCTGGAAGAACGGTACCGGCTCTGGCCAGATTGACCGGGTCTACATGACCGACGGCGTCCTGGGCGCTGGAGCAACCGACGACTACGACCTGTTGGTGGCAGGCGCCCTGAAAGACGTCTACAACCAGGCGATCGACGCCGATGAACTCAAGGGCATCGTGATCCGCTGCGAGACCGGAGAGATCGAGTTCCGCGGGGACGCCGCGAACCAGATCAGCCTCTTCACCGCCGTCTCGGAGGGCATCACGCTCGCCGCTGGCCAGTCAGCCGGGTTCGACCTGGGCGCCACCGGGATCGACGTCACCACGGACAGCAAGTTCGAAGTCTTCGACAGCGACGGCGGCGGCAGCACCTACACCCTGTGGCTCATCGTCGCGCAGTAGCCCCTACCAGCCCAGGAGGGCTTGACCATGTCCACGATCCCAAGCAGCTTCATCGACGGCGTTTTCACGATCACCGACGACGGCGGCAACTCCGAGATCCTGCAGTGCTCCAACGGCGATCAGGCCCTAACGGGTGTGATGCCGAACGGGCGCGTTGTGACCCCCTCGGAGTCACGCGGGGCTCTGTGTGGCCTGCGCCAAGCGGCCCGCGCCTTCCCCCAACTCACCGTCTCGGCCATCCTGAGCGCGCCCGCCTCCGACTTCGTCAAGCTGGCGCTCGGGCTCACCGCAGGCTTCACCAGCGTGGCCGCCGACATCGGCGACGGCGTGGCTGTGGACTTCGACATGAGCTTCGACTACCTGGCCGAGTCCCGCGACTACAGCGGAGAGGACGCGGTCCTGACCGGCTTGGACTACAACGAGGCCGACCCCAGCAACATCTCGTTCACGTTCACGATCTACGGCCCGATGGACATCGACGGCGAGGCCGTCATCCCGCTCCGCTAGACTGCCAACCAGCGCCCACCTGAGGAGGAACCATGGACGCCCCTGTCATCGAACTCGGAAAGCACCCCGTCACCCTGGCCAAGCCGCGAGCGATCGCCGCCTACGCCGTGCAGTCCCGCCCATCGATCGGAAACATGCTGGCCATGTGGACGAAGCACGGCCCGGACGAGGAAGGCGAAGAGCGCGAGCTTCCGCCCGAGCTGCTGGCCGCCATGCAAGACCCGGACTGCACAGCCACCCGCTGTGCCGCCCTGGCCATCTGCTGGCCCAAGGGCAAGGCGTGGCCAACGAAGAAGCGCCCCCGCCCGTGGAAGATGCGTCAGCCGATCGAGGAGTACGGCGCTGAGGTGTTCGACAACCTGCTCGACGGCGGGATCCTGCCCGGCAAGGTCATCACTGCCAGTTGGCCCGCCCTGTGGTGGACCCTGAGCAGCCTGCCGACCGCCGAAGATCGGAAGGGTGCGCGGGATTTCTCCGAGGCCCCCTCGGGGGACTGATGCTCGATGTCCTGACCATCTGCCGCGAGCATGGTCAGGCGCCAGCCTGGTGGGACGAGCAGGACACAGAAACTCAGGCCCTGCTCCTCGAGGCCCTGATCAAGCGCACCACGAAGGCAAAACGATGAGCCGAAACCGCATCGTGATCCGCGACGGGCCCGTATCCATGGAGATCGGGCCTGAGCTGCTGGACGCGGTGGAGGAGATGCTGACCACGGCTCAGCGGATCGTGCTGCGCGAGTTCCAAGCCACGGCAAACAAGGTGCTCGAGGCAGCGAAGGAGGACTGGCCGGTCAAGTCGAGGCGCAGCCTGCGGGCCTTCCGAGTCACTACGCGCCTGTCCGCCAAGACGGCCGAGGTGGTGATTGAGAACCCGATCGCCTACGCCTACAAGGTCAAGTTCAGCGCATACACGAAGGCCGAGATCGAGGCCATCGCGAACCCGAGGTCTCGGGCCTGGTTCATCAAACGCCATGGCCTGGGGGCTCCCGACGGGCGCCTGTCCGGCCGGGGCGCCTTCGCAGCCATCGTCCGTACCCCGCTCCGGAAAGAGGAGATCGAAGCGGTGCACGCCATCCAAAAAGCACTGAATCGGGGTCGCTGATGCCCACCGCCACCGCCAGCCTAAAAGCCGACTTCTCGGAGCTGATCGCCAGCATCAAACAGATGCCGACGACGACGAAGGCCGAAACCAAGCGCATGGTCGCCTCGATGAGAAAGGCTCAGCGCGAGATGACGAAGCAGGCGAAGGCGCAGGCGAAGGCGCAGAAGGCAGCAGCGAACCAGACGGGGGACGCTTGGGTAGCGGCATTCCAACGGCAGGCTGAGGCGGCGCGCAAGGAAGCGCAGGCCGGGGCGCTGCCCGGCATGACGGCTCAGGGCGCGCTCGGTGTGTCTCGCGAGCAGATGGACGACTTGAGCAAGCAGGCAGGAAAGCTGTCGAAGGCCCAAGACGGAGTAGCCCGTAGTTCGAGCAAGATGCAGCGCGGATTCTCTGCCGTTGCGATGCAGGCGCCCGACCTGTGGACGCAGATCGCGGCCGGAGGCGATCCGCTTGTCGCCATCCAGCAGCAGGGCCTACAGGTGGTCCAGCAGATGGGAGATGTCGGCGGACAGCTCAAGGCTGTAGCTGGATTCATGACAGGCCCGTGGGCGCTCGCTGCAGCCGTCGCCGTCGCCGCTGGGATCAGCCTAGCCAACGCCTACCACTCTGCCACGGACGAGGCCCGCAACCTGCAGGCGTCGATCGAGCAGGCTCAGGCAGCCATCGATCCTGCCGTGATCAACTCGGCGACGGCAGCTTGGGAGCGCTTCACCGGCGCCATGGAGGGCGCCAGGGTCGAGAGCCTGGAAGCCGCTGGTGAGATCAGCTCAACGCAGCTTGCCACCTCCGACCAGATCGAGATGATGCGCGCGGCCGGGCGCGAGCGGCTGCGCCTCACGGCTCAGGAGTTCGCTCAACTGGAGATGGAGCGCCAACTCCTCAACCAGCAGCGGGAAGCGAACACGGCCAACTTCGCGGAGAGCCAGGCCATCGAGGATCGCCTGACGCAACTACGCGAGCTGATCCCACTGGCAAAGGCTCGCATCGCAGATCGGCGGGCCGCTATCGCGGTCGGGATCGAGGGCGTCAACATGCTCGGCGCCGAGAAGGTGGCGACCGAACAAGCCGACCAGGCCGAGCGAGATCTCACGGAGGCGATCAGCGAATCGACTAGGGCCAGGGAAGAGCGGGAGGCTGTCGTAGCGGCAGAGGCCTCAGCGTTCGCCGCAGCTCGCAACATGGCGATCCAGTCGGCCTCAGACCTGTACAGCAAAGAGACGCAGCTTCAGCACGCCCTCTCTGCCCAACTCGCAATGATTGGAGCCCTGCAGTCAGAGTACGAAGAGGGCTCTGCCGTGTTCGTGGCGGCAGAGGAGGCTAAGCGCCAGGCCATCGCCAGAACACGGCGTGACCAGGACGGCGCCGCAGAGGACCGCAGGGAAGATGCCGAGAAGGAGATCGAGGAGGCCGCGAAGAATGCCAAAAAACTGGCAGACATCGCCGAGCTAGAGGCGAAGAAACAGGCGGCGTTCGACCTGCATGTCAGCCAGAGCAAGATCGCCCTTGCGGCCACCACGGCCGGGGCGCTCGGCTCGATGGCAACTGACCTGGCAGGCGACAGCGCACGCGCCCAGCTCAAGGCGTGGCGGTTCAGCCAGGCCGCCGCGATGGCAGAGGCAGCGCTCAATACCGCCCTGGCCATCTCCGAGGCCAGCACGAGCGCCCCGCCGCCGTACAACCTGATCCCGATGGCGTCCGCAGCCATCCAGGGCGCCGCCCTCGAGGTGGCCATCGCGTCCAGCCCGCCGCCCCAGGCCTACGAAGGGATCAGCGTCGCGAACAGCGCGAGCACCGGCACCGTTACCCCGATCGTCACCCACCCAGGCGAAGAGGCGCACGTTTTCAACCGGTCGGAGGTGGAGCGAGGCCGCAGGGGCACCACCACGATCACCAGGGTAGAGATCCGAGGGCGCGCCGTCGCGGTCGCTACGGCCCGCGAGGTTAGGAACGGCGGTTCGCTCGCAGCGCAGATCCAGCGTAGAGCCCTCCGCGCCGGACGCAGCGAGCCATACAGGTAGGAGCGAGCATGGGAACCCTTCACACCCCGGACCGGATGAGCGGGATCCTCATTCCAGACGACAGGCTCGAACTCTGGGAGGACGAAACCGGCATCTTCGACTCGGGCGGCACGAAGGAGTCTGAACTCGGGCAGGCATCGCCTATCGCCAGCCTGCCGGCCAAGACGAGCACACCCGCTACCGATCTCGGGCTGCGAGCGACCGGCCGCCAGAGCGAGTCCATCGAGGTGCAGTTCAACCGCGGCGGCCTCCCTGTGCTGGACGTCGCTGGCTACTGCGTGCGGGCTGCTGACGGCGACCCCCAGGACTGGATGGGGTGCGATCTCCCTGTGCCCCTGACGGGCTTCCAGAGCGTCTCTGGAGCGGGGCAACGCTTCTATCCGCATGTCGTAGCGGTCGGGACTGAGCTGTCAGATGTGGCAGCGATGGTCGTCTACGCAGACGTGTCGGGCGCGATCCACTCAAGAAACGTGAGCGACGCCGGGGCGTGGAGTGGCGAGTCTACGATTGACAGCGCTGTTGTCGCCCCTGTCCCCCAGCCGTGCTTGCTGCGGATCCCAAGCACCGGCCGCGTGTTCTGTTTCCGCTGGGCTGACTCCGGAGCCGACCACCAGATCCGGGGCTGGTTCACCGACGACGATGGAGCGACGTGGACGGCGATCGGCCCCGTGCTGTCCGCCGTCCTGAGCGCCACCACCTACCCCACGCGGCTGAGGCTGCGAGCGGTGTACCTGGACGGCAAGATCGGGATCTTCGGGCACGTACAGACAGCCGCCGTCGCAGCTGGCGTCTGGCGGGATCGCATCATCCAGTGGGCCTCCTCTGATGGTGGCTACACCTTCGACGTAGTGGTAGAGCCAGACGGCAGCGACGAGGAGCACGCGGGCGGCTACCACGACGTGTGCGTGTGGCGCGGAGAGATCGTGCTCGCCCGGCTGGTCTACGGCACAACTGGAGTAGAGGCCAGGGTCCGGCGCCTGGCTTCACCGTGGCAGGCCTGGACGGCCGGTGACGAGTTGTCCCAAACTGGTGCAATGACCAGCGGCAACAACCTCGGGATCCGCACCACGGGCGGCGCTGGGGACTACTACCTGACAGAGGGAGAGTTGGCGCTGTGGTGCGACGACGACGGCGCGCTGTACCTGACCGGCCGGCACTGCGCAGGCGGGCAGGATGGGGCATCCCCAGTGCTGCGCTCGCCCAACGGCGGCGAGGACTGGTACGCTCCTGGGTCGAGCCTGCTCTACGCCGGCCGCGGTCAGGCCTGGATGTGGACTGGCAGCAACGCCGAAGAGGCCAGGGGGATCACCGCCTGCGCCACCCAGGGCCGATCCGTCGTGATCCACACCGTGACGAGGACAGGGGCCGCCACCAACCTGCTTTACGCTGCCTGGCTTGGCGGCTGGCAGGATGTCCCGATGCCATCGAACGGGCAGGACATCAGCCCGACGCGGAGGATCGGCTGGCACCACGTAGGGACCGCTGCGCAGCTGCCCGACGAGTGTGGATGGGCGCTAAATACAGGTGGCGCCCCTACGATCGTACTCAGCCCCGGCTACCTGCACATCACCACCGGAGGGGCGGACACGGCCTGGTACACCATCAGCCCCGCTGGGACGCTGCTAGAGGGCATCCTCGACGAGCACGCCTTCGAGGTGGTGAGCGGAGAGGCGCAGATCCGGCTGAGGCTACAGGACGCGACACCAAAGGACTATGACTGTGAGGTCAGGGTCACGCCGACATCGATCCTGCTCTGGGACAACAACCTGGGCAACATCGTAGGGAGCGCCACCACCTACACGGGCGGCCCGGTAGCGATCAAGATCAGCATGGAGGGCGACGATGTCCGCGTCTTCGCCCACATCCCGGGCGATACCATCCTGCTCGCATCGTCCGCCGAGCTGTGTGGGCAGGCTCACGACTACGACGAGATCGCCAAGACCGCAGCGCTGACAGCTGGCGGCGGCGGCGGCGTGAACCAGATCATCTGGACTACCACCGCGTCCAGCGAGGTCTACTGGTACTGGTGGTGCCACGCCTCCGACGCCTACTGCGGGGATCACTGGTACACCCAACCGATCTCCGAGAAGTTCCCGAGGTCGATCATCGAGAGCCCGAGCAGCGCGATCCGCTCGGTGCGCATGTCGTCCGTGTCCGGCCCTGCTGGTGTCGGCGATGCCTTCGGCATTGACCAGGACGCGCTGTACCCGTACACCGCTCCACTGCCACCAAGCGATCCAAGCCCACGCCATCCGTGGCGGGACGACGGATCGGCCCTGGGCGCCCTGGTTGGCGCTGTGGGCCCCACGGGTCGCCTGTCCTACAAGGTGGCGGACGTGGTCGAGCTGTCCATGTCGAAGCTGTGGGGGGCGCTGCTCGACGGGCTGAGCATGGGCGGCGTCGAGGTGTACCTGTACTATGGTGCCGCGTGGAACCTGGTTGGATCCGTCGGGTATTGGGAGGCCAGCGTCAGCTGCTACGGCAGGACCCTCGAGGTGGCATCGGGCGGCATTCTTCACTCCGCAGAGCTTCGCCGAGACGAACTGGCCGGGTGCCTGATCGAGGTGGTGAGCGGAGGCCCGCCAGCAACCCAGAGTGACGAGCAATTCACCGTGGTTCGGAACGACCCGGGGCACATCGACACGACCGCGGGGCTGAGCCTGCCGCTGCGCATCGAGCTCGACGATGCGCCCGTGACCGCTACCCCGTTCACCGTGCGGATCTACCCGCGGCGAGCCCTGCTGTTGATCGACCTGGCGTTGTACCAGGCGAGGTTCAAGGCCATCCAGATCCGCTGGCCGATCCCACGCCGCGGGCTGGGCAACCCGTACCCCACCCCAGGGCCGAGCCCACTGGGCTACCACCAAGTCGCCACCCTGGCGGCCGGCTCTGTCTACCCGTTCGGCCGTCGGCAGTCGTGGGGGCGCCGCCTGGCCCTCGAGGTGGACACCGAGCTGATCACCATGGAGGACGGCACGAGGAGCGCCTACGAGCGCTCGCCAGTTCGGCGGCGTGTCTCCTGTTCCTGGTCTGACTTTGTCTCCATGCACGACATGGACGACGGGGCCCCGGACACCATCGGGTACGGCACCGGAAAGCCACCGCTGGCCATGCTCCGACGGACCCCGGTAGACCTCCAGGACATCGTGAGGCGCCTCGCCGGATCCCACACCGTGATCGGCTGGATCGAGTCCATCGACAGCGAGGGCACTGGCAGGCCTGACCATTGGGCGGACGGGGCGTTTCTGGGCCGCATCACCGGCCCCATCGAGCGAGACCTCGTCCTGGGCGACGAGGAGCGGACAGCGGCGGAGAGGGTGCAGGACTGCACGGTAGAGGAGGAGATCTAATGCTCCCCTCTGTCGGCACCGGGCCACCGATCGTGCTGCTGGTGCTGGAGCACGCCGGCCGGGAGTGGTACCACTCCGCGCACCCCGTGGACGTGCTCGACGGTACCCGCTCGCTGCACTTCCGGGGTGGCATGGCCGGGATCGATCTGTTCGTCGAGGCCGTGATCGGCGGCGTGTCTCCACAGCAGAGCTATCCGATCGAGATCGCGCCCCAGGCTGACCTCGAGGCGCTGGTGGCCCAGGGGCACCTACTCTGGGAGATGCGCGCTGAGGTGTCCCTGTGGCGCTCTGGCGCGTCCTGGGATGACAGGCAGGTATGGTTGTCTGGCTCGGCCGAAGTGCGAGATGGCGGCCAGCTCGGGCGCGTGCTGCGCCTGCAGGTCACCGCCGACGACCCTGCAGCCCAGCCCGGAACATGGCCGAACCCCGAGGCCCGGATGAACGAGGACACGTGGGGTCCGGTCAACCTGATCATCAGGCGTCCAGCCGAAGACGGATCGGTCTATCCCACCATCGTCGGGCAGCCTGGCCACATCCTGGACGCCGACGGGAGCCCAGCCGTGATCGGCGCGTGCCCCGTGCTTCCGGTGGAGCTCGATATCGCTGGCGGCGGTGACTACGAGTGGGTATTCCAGAGCCCCTGGGGAGACATCCGGGTAGCGAACGGAGGGTGGTGGACAGAGCCAGGCGGTGGAACCCTCGGGCTCCCATACGGCATCATTCACCAGGGCTGGCTATACCCTGGCCCCGTCGGGCACGCAGCGCGCGGGACCGTGACCGGGCTGTGGCGGCAGACTGGCACGGCGACGTGGACCAGCGGCACATTTCAGATCGCCTACGTGCGGGATGGGCTCGGCCAGTTGCTTACCGTGGTGGGCCCAAACCTCGTCAAGCACAACGCCGGCACCCATGCACTGCTAGAGGACTACGAGTACGCCGTAGCAATCACCCCTCCCTGTGTGGGCGGCGCCGGCCGCACCTACCAGAGCGGGTTCTCCACCGCTGGCGAGATCGTGGAGTGGGCCCTACTCCAGAGCGCCGTCCGTGTGGACTGGCGCCGGACGGGCGCAGCGCTCCCAAGCCTACGCCTACCGCTAGGCGGCTTCTGGGATCGGTCCTGCTCTGAGTGGGACTGGTGCGTAGACAACGTGATCCCAATGCTTCCAGCGTCCTGGATCCCTGGGCCCCATGGCGTCTACCCTGTCGTGTGGCGGCTCGACACGACCGCCGAGCAGGCGGATCTCGAACTGGTGGACGGGCTCAACTGCACGATCGAGGGCGAGATCGAGGAGGACGGCGGAGACGACCTGCTGACGCTGATCACGCTGGATTCGGCCCGCGCCATCGTTGACGGGATCTGGCGACGCCGACACGTATGGAGCGGCGGGCAGACCCGGCGCCTGCAGCGCGAGTACACGTCCCTCCACTCCAGGATTGCCCAGCAGCGCTGGGGCAGCACGAGGGGAGCCAGGATGCTGGCCCTCGAGCGCGTGATCGAGTCCGATCTCATCTACCGGGACGACGCCGCGATCCAGTACCTAGCCATGCTGATCCGGCTGCACTGCCAGCCGACGAGAACCGTCAGGGTTCTGGCCCCGTGGTACTCGATCCTGAACAGGGCCGAGCCCGCCATGACAGCATCGATCACGTCCACCCGGCACGCTTCGCTGGCATCCCCCCGCGTCGCCCACGTTGCCCGCGCAGGCTGGCTCGGCGGTGCGTGCTATGCTGACCTCCTGATCCTCCCGGAGCCATGAGATGCCGACCGCCCGAGACCTGATCGCAGACTTGGTGGAGCGCCTCCACGCGCTCGACCTACGGATCACGGTGCTGGAGTCCAACCGGCGAGCGAACGCTGCCATCTTGGCGGCCTGTGCTGCCATCCTCACCGCAGCGGCACCCCTCCTGCTCCCATACTGCCACACCCAGCCCGAGGCGCCCCATGCGGCCGATCCCACGACCAGCCCTTGACCCTTCCGTGTACGCCGAGATCGACCTTGACGAGCCGTTCACCGACGAAGACGAGGACGCGATTCGTGAGCAGTGCATCGGGTTGGGCTGCCGGCCGCTACCGAGCCTGGAGAGGCGCGACAGGCAACCTCCCGAAAATCGGCGGCAGCTTCGAGGACTGGTACGATGCCTTTGACAGCGGCGTGCAGGCGGACATCAGGACGAACATGGTGGCGCTCAAGGCTCTGTAGCCCTCAACCGCCGCTCCATCTCCGACGCCCAGGCCATGTCCATATGGGCGTCTGACTTGGCCACGTAGAGGTTCCACTCCAGGGCCAGGACGAGGGGCTCTAGGTCCGCCTTGCTCAAGGTCTTGTCGGCCGGGATCTGCTCGTACCACTCTTGGACGGCCAGGCGTTGACGGCCTGCCTCGACCATCTTGCGGTACTTCCAGGCAACGAGCGATAGAGTGTCCACTCTGGCCTCCATGGGAAGCATACACCCGCGGGCGCTTTTGCAGTGCTCACAAACGGGACAGGCTACCCGACCACCGCCCGGCACTCGTCGGCGTTGATGTAGGGGCCGCTCATGGCTGGCTCCCCATCTCCGGCCACGTCCCAGCGCCAACGTCATACCCCAGCGCCCGCCACGCCGCGCGTAGCACCCTGGTTGGCTTCCGGGCCCCGCGCCGGTAGTCGCTGGCCTGGCGGACCGTGAGCAGGCCCTGGGCGCGCAGGGCGGCCCAGATGCAGGTCGAGGGGTCGTAGTTGGGTTGGCCTTTGGGGCGGGTCATCGCTTCGCCCACTTCCCGAGCAGATCGGCGTAGAGCTTAACGGCGGCGGCCTCGATCTTGATGGCCGGGTGAGCAACGACCGAGCCTTTCGGGTCGCGTACCACCGAGCCCTCGGCGGCCACGCGAGCGCGCGCCTCTCTGGCCAGGTAGAGCTGGCCGGCGATGCTCTCGACGATGGCCGCCGGACAGGAGCGCCGAACCTGCTCCTGAGCTTCGTCAATCAGCGCTCGTGATGGTGTGGGTGGTGTGGACTTCATGGAGGGACTCCTGGGGGATCGGTTTGGCGAACAGCGGACGGAAAGGGATCGTCTCTTGGATGCCGTGCATTCCTGGGATGCCTTCGAGGTTTTCTCCTGGGGCTACCTCGGCGAAGACTTCATCGCTGACCGCCTGGAAGAACTCGGCTAGCTCGTGGTCTTCGCTGATCTCGATGTTCTCGAGGCGCGGGTTCCCGTTCAGGTTCATGGATGTCCTGACAACCACGTTCCATCGCTCGTTGCGGATCAGCATGAACTTCGCGTGGGTCTTGATAGCGCGGACCGACTCGGGCCCGAAGAGTTGCCGCATGTGGTGGGCGTATTCAGGTTGGCGGGCTTCGAAGCTGCGGTCCACGATGAGCCGGAGCGTCCGGATCGCTGCCGACTCCATGAGCTCGGCACTCCGCTCGAGGTGGGCGTTCGCAGCGGTCCATGTCGAGATCGTCACATCCGCGGGCCCTGTCTGCGCGAGGATGGCGCAGAGCGCGTCGATGAGCGAGAACTGGCCATAGGTGAGGATGAAGGTGTCGGTACCCTTCTCGATCTCGCCGATGGCCTCTCGCGCGCTGGCGTGGCGGGCCATGCGGATCCGGCGCTTGGCTGGGGTGGTGATGGCTTTGGGAGCGGTCACCGCCTACTCCTTGTGTGCGATGGTTCCGACGCTCTGTCCGTCGGCGATGTAGCGCGTGATCTGGGTGTCACCGTCACCGTGGCTGCGCTTCTGGGCCCAGGCGCGCTGGGGAAGCACGGTCAGGCTCGCGACCTTGCGTCCCTCGATCGTGACATGGTCGCAGTCGGCGCGGTACTTGTAGCTGTTGGGAACGAAGCCGCCCGTGAGCGTGGTGCGGACCACGGAGCCTTCGGGCGCCTTGCGGGAGAGGCGGAGGTGGGTGCGGACGGCGTGCTCTATGTCGTCGGCGTCCAGTGTGCGGCTGCGGGCCTTGGGCGCGCGTTCGCGGAGTGTGTTGGCCGCGGCGGCGGCGATCGTTTTGATGGTCTTGCTGCTCATGTTCTCTCCTCGCCCGGATACGCTCCGGGCGGGCGGTGGGGGTTGACTTCCCAGACCCCGTAGGGTTTCGGCCCGTGTCACAGGGCCTCATCAGTGGGGCTATGCAGCGTTCAGACGGGCGCGAAGCTCGGAGTCTGCGGTCATGTAGTCCATGACAATCAGCTTGCGTCGGGCTTCATGGGCTTCGTGGATGGCCATGCACTCGTCGAGGATCTCGGTGTTGGTCTTGTCGGAGTTCCGCACAATCTCCATCGCGGCGGCGCAGCGTGCATCGTTCGCGGTGTGGGCTGCGGCGCTGGCTTCGAGGTTGGCGGCGAGGGCGGTGTTGATGTAGCTGCGGGTCATGGTCTTTCCGGGGCTTTTGGGGTTGGGGTGATTCCCTTTCCACACTCTCAATATACACTCGTGCGGTATAGCCGTCAACAGGATCCGGTATAAATGCCAGAGAAAGATCGGCCCGGGCGCTGGCGTGGTAGACTGAGCGGGAGGTGAGCATGCCCAACACCCCCATCCGCGCCATCGTCATCCACTGCACCGACAGCCCCACGACAACCACGGCGGCCAACGTCAACGTGTGGCACAAGGCGCGCGGGTTCAGCGGCATCGGCTACCACTGGCTCGTGCGTGAGAGCGCCGAGGGGCCCGTGATCGAGGCAGGCCGGGCCGAGTCCGTCCAGGGCGCGCACGCTGTGGTGGGCGGCTACAACGTCCGCACGATCGGGATCTGCTGCGCTGGCGACCCACGCGGCGGGCACCCGTGGAGCCCCGAGCAGAGGAAGGCGCTGGTTGCCCTGATCGCCGACCGCTGCCAGGCGCACGGGCTCACCAGCGCCGACGTGTACGGGCACTGCGAAACCGACCCCGAGCACCGCCCGGACTGCCCGGGGGTGGACATGGACGCGCTGAGGGCGGATGTCGCCGTGGCGCTCGGTGAGAGGTGAGAGCATCCCGCCACGTCCGCACCGCCCTCTGGGGGCTCGCCATCTACGCCGTCCTGCTGGTGGACCTGACGTGGCTCGGGGCGTCCCCGGAGGCGTACGAGGCTGCACGGTGGGGAGGCGCCGCGTTCTTCGGGGCGCTGGGTGGGTCCTCGTTGCGGCACCTACCGATCCCTGGTAGCAAGACAGAGGAGACACCGTCATGATCACCATCCCAGCCTGGATCCTGTGGCTGACTCTCGGGCTCGGCGCTGGCGTCGGTGGCACCATCGGAGCCCGCGCCATCTTCGCCGACGACGACGCGCCCGAGACGATCGAAGCGGTCGCTACCGTGGTCGAGGCCGTCACCGTGGAGCACGTCACGGAGGCTGAGACCAAGCAGATCGTGGCCAGCATGGACGCGGCATCAATCGCCGTGCAGGCCGCCCTCGAGCACGACGCCAAGCCGGCAGACGTGGCGCTGGCCATGTACGCGCTGGCGGTTCAGGGGGCGATGGCGAAGGAGGAGGGGGCCAGCGCGCTCGAGGTCAAGATGGCAGCCGAGGCCCTGGTCAAGGAGATCGGCGAGATGCAGGAGATCGGGCCCGTCGTCGAGCGCCCCACGCTACCGATTGAGACGCTCAGCCTTCTACCCTGATCCAGATGTCACGGTCCCTCACAAGGTAGAACGCCGACAATCGCCAGAGGGGCCGAAACCACGACACCAGCGCCACGGCGAAAAGTGACGTTGGCCCGTAAACCGTGATCCGAATGTCGTGGTTTTCGCGTGGCATGGTCTGTGCAAGGGGTGGCGCCGCTGGGGATATGCGGCGTTGGTTGGTGGTGGCATGGTTGGTGCAGTAGGTGTCGGCATGTCCTACAACCTCACCCCAGGCATCCGCAGCACCCACCTAAAGCTGCTGGCCAAGCGCACGCCCCTCCACTACCGCCACGCAGCGGCCAACGAGGGCACGGGATGGGGTGACACGGCGTCGCGGATCTTCCTGCGTGCGGTTCACTGCGCGGTGCTGGAGCCTTCCGTTTTCGCGTCCACCTACGAGATCTGTCCTCACAAGCGCGGCGCTTTGGAGACGCCGAGCGGGAAGCCCACGAAGTATGGGCTGTGGCAGCAGAGCAGGCCCGGAAAGCTGGCGCTGAGTGTTGGGGAGGCCACGTCGATCCGGGCGATCGTGGTCTCCCTCCGCGCCCACCCTGACGCCGCCCGCATCCTCTGGGGGCCTGGCTGGTCCGAGGTGGAGCGGACGTGGGTGGATCAGCCCTCGGGCCTGACGTGCAAGCTGAAGGCCGACCGGCTGATCATGGCAACGCTGCCCGGCTCCGAGACGAGAATGATCGAAATGTCGCAAGGGCACCCGCCTCTCCACTGCGAGATCTGGGACCTCAAGACCCTCGGCGACGCCTCCGAACACGAGGTGCGATGGATGCTCAAGAAACTGCGCGTCCCCCTCCAGCTGGCGCACTACCGGGCTGGCATGCAGGCCCGCGGTGCAGTCGTGACCCGCTGCGGCGTGGTGGTCGTGGAGGACCGGGCGCCCCATGATGTCGGCGTGTACGTGCTGGACACTGGCGACCTTGACGACGCCGAAGAGCAGCGGCAAGACCTACTGGCACGTGTAGCCGAGTGCGAGCGCAACGACTCGTGGCCAGGCGCGTGTCCCGAGATGACCACCCTTCCCCTGGACCCCGAAGACCTCGGGGACATCGACACCGACGACGAGGAGATCTGAATCATGGACAGCGACCTAAACAAAATCAACCGCATGATGGGCAAGCTGGAAGGCATGGCTAGCGTGCTGGCGCACAACGCCGAAGAGGCCAACACGATCGCCAACTTGGTGATTTCAGCGGTTCACGCTACCGTCGACACCACCCGCGAGGAGGAGCGCGTCAAGCACGCCGAGACGTGCGGCATGTTGCGACGGGCCGAGACTGAGATCGCCACCCTGCGCGCCGCCCTCGCCGCCAAGCCCAGCGACGAGGATCTTCGGTTCCTGGCGCGGTGCAGCATCTACGGGCCTGACAATGGCGACATCGCCGACATCAACCACACCGACGCCGTCCACGCGCGGCTGATGGCGAACCACCTGCCAGACGACCCCCCACAGGCCGAGCCCCTGGTAGGCCCCGAAGACGCTGCAGACCTCGAGTACCAGTACGACGCGGCCACGATCGCCGTCCACATGACCGCGGCCGAGTTGCTGGCGCGGGACCTCGGCGGAGAGGAGTAGGTCATGGCACCCACCGACGCCGAAAACATCGAGGCGGCCATCGCGGCCAACACCGATCAACTCAACGCCGAAGACCTCGTGGGCTCGCCGCTCACCGGCCAGATCAAGCGGATCAAGACCACGCGGGCCCGCAAGAAGGGGGATCAGCCCGTGCAGGTGTTCCTCGACGCCTGGGAGCACCCGTGGAAGCCCTGCAAGACCATGGTGCGCCTGTTGGTGGAGCTGTGGGGCAAGGATCCGCGCTCGTGGGTCGGGCAGTCCGTGACGCTCTACGCCCAGGACGGCGTGCGCGACCCGACGGGCGGCACCACGATCGGCGTGCGCGTCTCACACGCGAGCATCCCCCATCAGCGCACCGTCCATCTCACCGAGACCCGCGGCAGGAAGAGGGCCTGGCAGGTTCGCCCCCTCGACATCGCCCCCCCCAACCTCGCCGCGGTGCTCGAGGGCCACGGATGGACCGTCGCCAAGCTGGACGAGGCCCGCAAGGCGAAGGGCAAGGGGACGATCGCCAGCCTGACCGACACCCAGCGCCAGCAGCTCGCCGTCCGCTACCAGGATCGCGCCGTGCTGGACCGCGACACCACGAAGACGGAGGGCTGATCCCGTGCCCATCTACGCCGAAGACCACAACTGCGACACCTGCCGTCACGAGGACGTGAACTCCTACGACGACCCATGCGCCGATTGCATCCCATGGATCAACACCACACCGCACGGCGACGACAACGGTATGCGTTGCGAGTGGGAGCCAGTCACCGAGCCAGAGGAGGGCTGAACATGAAACCCCTCAGCGCCATCCTCATCGCCCTCTCGGCCGTCGCCTTCCTGCTCTGGCCCGCCCTGTGGACCTGCGTAGCGTTCGCGCTCTCGGTGGGCCTGCACATCGCCTACCGGGTTTGGGCCGAACGATGACCCCCCAGCCATCCATCGACGGGATCGCAGCCCTGGGCAGAGACGCCCTGGAGACGCTGCGTGAGGTCGCTCGGGTGGCTGCCATCCATCTCGCCCAGGGTCACCCAGACCCACGGCTCCACCAGCTGGCGCGCATCGTCGCCGCATGGGGCCCCACATGCCCACGGTGCTCGTGTTCGATCACGGGCACATCCCCCACCACCTGCCCCGGCTGCGGGGCGCGAGTGGCCTGGTCTATCGAGACCCGGCTGATTTGAGGAGAGACATGAGCGGACACATCACCATCACCGCCGACGAGTGGAAGCTGCGAGCGCTGCAGGGAGACAAGCGCCAGAGGGACCGCTGGATCGGCCTCTGGCTGGAGAAGGGCCTCTGGGTCGCAACCGACGGCTCCATGCTCGTCACCCGCAAGACGAGCAACATCGACGCGCCCGAGGGTTGGCGGTTCGAGTTCCAGCACCCGGCCAAGCTGCGGTCCGGCGAGATCATCGAAATCCCGCGCGAGCCTGGCGTCCACGCCGTGCTCCGCTCCTGTGGCCGCGCCGCTGTCGTCGTCATCCACTCCGGATGCGGCGCGCCTCCGAACTGGCGTGGCATGACGAATGAGTGGAGGAGCAAGGACCGAAGCAACACCATCGGGCTCGATCCGGCACTGATCGCAGCCTTCGCAAAGGCTTCCGGATGCGGCAAGCACCTCCGGTTCTACCCTGCCGATGGCGAGCAACTCAGCGGCGCCACCTACGAATCCTCCGATGTCTTCGGAATCATCATGCCAGTGAGGCTCGACTAATGCCCCCCATCACCCACATTTCCGCCCACCCGATCCGCGGTCGCCACGGTGCCGGGCTCAAGGGCCAGATCTTCCAGCACGACCTGAGCGGCGTCGATCTCTTCGTCGGCGACAACGGCGCGGGCAAGACGACGCGGCTCCTGTCCATCGTCTGCGGCATCGTCGGGATCGCCTCCACCCCCACCGACACGCGCCGCCCCTACCTGGAGAGCGTGCCCACCGATACGGGGGTCACGATCACCACCAGCGACGGCAGTTTCACCCGCGAGCTGGACCAGAGCCCAGCAACCGGCCACCACAAAGAGGCCAGCGCCGAGGCACACAAGCTGCTCGGGTCCCTGCCGGTGTCCTGGGATCTGCGGGACTGGTCGATCATGACGAAGGGCAAGCGCTCGTCCGTGCTCGACAAGATCGCGCGGGCTGGAGGGGCTATCGAGGCCTGGGACGTCGCGCGGGCACAGAAGGAGGCCAGGACGGCCGAGGCTGGCCCCTGGCATACCAGGGCGGTCCATGCCCTCCCGAGCGCAGAGGACGGCGCCTCGTGGCTGGCAGCGGCCATAGCGTGGACGACGGACCAACGGCTGCACGCTGGCAGGGCTGCGGAGGACGCTGCAGCGACCGCGAAGGAGCGGCGGTTCAGCGGGGATCGGCCCTCGGGTGAGGACGACGACGCGCGCCAGGCTGACGACCTGCACGACGAGCGGGCCAGGCTGCGCAACGCGGGCCGCGGCCGAACCAGGGCTCTCGCGGCCGTCGCCGAGCACCAGCAGCGCGGCGCCGGACTGCAGGCCGACCTGCAGCGCCTCACCGACGAGGGCAAGCGGCTTGCCATGGCCGAGCCGGGACCATCCGCGGAGCGCAACCCGGCGCTCGTGCAGGCGGTGGAGCGGGCCAAGGCGTGGGCCTCAGAGATGGAGCAGCGCAAGCCGGCCGAGCAGGATCCGAAGCTGGTCGAGGCGCTGGAGCAGGCACGCGCGCAGCTGGCGCAGTGTCCGGACGTGGACTGTGGGCCGTTGACGCAGGCGCACCTGCAGGCCAGGGACGATCTCGACACGGCCCGCGGGCTTGTGAACGTCGCCGAGGCCAGGGCGCGCATGTACGAGGGCGCCAAAGCTGACGACGTCTGTGCGCACTGCGGCAAGGCTGACCCGCTGGGGATCGGCCCTCTGCTTGACGAG
>Ga0209249_1001371_pt1 | contig 23851 bp, 23 predicted proteins | sample SaaInlV_200m_DNA_4_FD_184653 | JGI IMG/M metagenome (GOLD analysis project Ga0209249, IMG submission 184653) | Marine microbial communities from expanding oxygen minimum zones in the Saanich Inlet - SI037_S3LV_200m_DNA (SPAdes) (version 2) | ecosystem: Environmental > Aquatic > Marine >...
TCATCAGTTGATGGATGATATTACTCAGTTATTGAAAGTATTGGGTGTCAAATCCCAAGTAACTAAGTTGTCTTATGCACAAGCTTTTTTCGAGTACGGCGATATTGACATTCTTAATACTGATTTTGATGCGCTTAAAATAATTGCCAGAAAACATGACCTAAGTACTGATTTCGAATGGATTGAAGATTTGCAAATTTTGCTGTTTACGCATTTGATTGAGCCAAAATTAGAAGAACTACCACTATGTTTTATTTACGATTATCCTGCCACACAATCCGCTTTGGCCAATGTAGAAGATAAAGTAGCGCACCGATTTGAGTTGTATATGAATGGCGTGGAAATCGCCAATGGCTATGATGAGTTACGCCATGTTGATGAATATAAGACCGTATTTAAGCAAGAAATAGAGAAGCGTGCCACGCTTAAAAAATACACACCTGATTTGAATAAGGGTTATTTAGAGGCTATTCAATCGTCATTGCCTAACTGTGCCGGTGTGGCTATTGGAATGAGCCGATTATTCAGCCAAATAGATTAAAATAAGTCATGATTAAATTTATTTCACTGTTGTTACTTTTAGCGCTACCTGTGCAAGCGTTGCAACTACTGCAGCCAAAAGAAGGCCATGATACAATCAAACAACACTTAGACGAATCTGTTGATGAGCGATCATTGTCTGCCGAACAACTACACACAAAATTAAAAAAATCTGCCAAAAGTGGCGATGCCCGATCACAGTTTAGCCTGGCTAACATGTATCACAAAGGTATTAATGTTAAGCAAGATGTTAAGCTGGCTTTTTATTGGTACACCCAAGTTGCTCAACAGGGTTATGCAACAGCTCAATTCAGTTTGGCTGAAGATTACTATCATGGCATAGGTGTTGATCAAGACTTAAGGCAAGCCTTAATCTGGTATGAACAATCTGCCCGACAAGACTTTGTAGATGCACAATATAAAGCAGCCAAAATGCATCACCAAGGTGAGGCGTACGCAATAGATTACGATCAAGCTTATTACTGGTATGAAAGGGCGGCTCAGCTTGGTTTTGCACCAGCACAATTAGAACTGGCAAAATTTTATGAAGCCGGCTTAGGCACTGAAAAAGATTTAAGATTGGCACAGCATTGGTATGAAAAAGCAGCCATACAACTAGACGCTGAAGCGCAATATTATTTGGCAGATTTTTTTGAACGCAAGGGCGAGCCAATGCAGTCGTTGCTCATGTATCGAAAGTCGGCTAATCAAGGGTTCACATTGTCACAGTCTCGTTTATCAAATTTTTATAATCGAGGCTATTTGGTTAATCAGGATGATGCATCAGCACTTAAATGGGCGCTTTTAGTCGCTGAAAAAGGCGATGTTGATGCTCAGTTTTTATCAGCACAAATTTATCATAAAAGCACCCAGGTTAAGCAAGATCTACCGCAAGCACTAAATTGGTACAACAAAGCCGCTGAACAGAATCACGCCCAGGCACAGCATCAATTGGCAACGTTATACGCAAAAGGCAATGGTGTAGATAAAGACGCTAGCCAAGCTTTACAGCTCTACCAAGCCGCGGCCAATCAAGGCTTAGCCGTATCACAACACGCATTAGCATTGCACTACCTACGAGGAGAAGGTGTAGACAAAGACAACATAAAAGCAGCTGAGTGGTTATTGAAGTCTGCCAGAGGTGGTTATGCGCCAGCGCAATATTTATTAGCGCTTAGATATAAGTTAGGTCAAGGTGTTGAAAAAGACGCCAAGCAAGAAGCTTATTGGTATCAAAAAGCAGCCAGCCAAGGCAATATAGAAGCTCGTTACCACCTGGCTTTATTACTGCTAACAGGCGATGGTATTGAGAAGGATCCAGAAAAAGCACTTTCGATGCTGCTCAATTTATCAGTGCAAGAGCATGCATTGGCACAATATCAACTGTACAAAATCTACAATCAAGGTGAGATTGTTGGTCGAGACGAAACCTTGGCTAAGGTTTATTTACACAGATCTTCAGAAGGTGGATATTCCATTGCTCAATTCCAATTAGGCCATCTTTATCAGCAAAAGCAGTTATTCCAAGACGCAGTCAAATGGCTAGAGTTATCTGCACAGAAAAATTACGCGCCGGCAAAATTATTATTAAGCGAAGTAAAACTAGCAGCAGAAAAAATCGCCGAAGAAAAAGCCAATAGCAGTAATATCGAAGTACTTGAATCGAATGATGTTGATCTAGAAACAGAGCAAATTCAACATGACCCAGAGCCTTTAGTTATCAGTACTGATTTTAATAAACCTAGATTGAATTTAATTCCTAATGAAAGTCAAATTGCACAATCATTAGCCGACAACACTAAGGTGATGAGTAATGTTGAAAAATTGGTGATCAGTGCCAAACAAGGTAATCCCATTGCTCAACACAACTTAAGCACTTTGTTTAGTATTGGCGCATTAGTGCCAAAAGACAACAGAAAAGCCTTTATGTTAATGCAGGCTGCTGCCAATCAGGGGTTAACGCAATCTCAGAATTCTTTAGCAATGATGTATATCAATGGTGTCGGTGTTGAGCCTAATTATCAATCCGCTTATTTTTGGGCTAGTAATTCAGCGCGCCAAGGCGATCAAGAAGGCAAACAAATTCTAATGCACCTGGTTTCTATTGTAGAGTAGTGTAATGATGCATAAGCAAATATCGAATTTCTGGCAAACACTCAGGTTGGATCAAATGAGTCGAACTCAATGGGAGTCACTTTGTGATGGTTGTGGCCGTTGTTGTTTGCACAAGTTAGAAGACGAGGACACTGATGAAATTTATTTTACCGATGTGGCGTGTCGCTACTTAGATGAAGAAACTTGTCAGTGCCCACATTATGATACTCGCCAATCCTTAGTGCCAGATTGCCTAACCATTTACCCTGATTGGGGAGATAAATTTAATTGGCTTCCCGATACGTGCGCTTATCGGTTATTATCTGAAGGTAAGGATCTATTTGATTGGCACCCGCTGATTAGTGGCGATAGTAATTCTGTGCACTTGGCGGGTATTTCTGTACGTGGCCGCACTTTTAGAGATGATGAAGTGCAAGAGCAAGATATTTATAAACATGTGATTACTTGGGTAAATTGATGAATAAAAAAATAGCGTTATTGTTGTTATTGTTAACCACTAAAGTTTTTGCACAATGGCCACATGAGAATATTTCCCAAGCTGTATTTTCTACTGATGTGGTTGAAAGACAGCCAGTTGAGATAATTACTGAAGCAGGCAATTCTTTAGGTAAAATCTACTTCTTTACCAATATCCGACATTTGACAGGCGATACTATTACCCATCGTTGGATCTATAAAGACAAGGTCAAGGCTGAAGTTAGTTTTGATATTAAAGGTAAGCGCTGGCGTGTATGGTCGAGTAAAAATCTTTGGCACACATGGACAGGGCAGTGGAAAGTAGAAGTAGTTAATCAGAAAAATGAAATACTACTAGCAAAAATATTTGAATTCGGGGAAGAGCGCCCATCAAATGGGTACAGGAAAGAACAATGAATAAAGTAGTACTTGCCTATTCGGGCGGATTAGACACAAGCATCATCGTTAAGTGGTTACAAGACACTTATCAGTGTGAAGTGGTTACCTTTACGGCCGATATTGGCCAAGGTGAAGAAGTCGAGCCTGCACGCGCTAAAGCTGTTGCTGCTGGCGTTAAAGAAATTTATATTGAAGATTTACGTGAAGAATTTGCACGTGATTTTGTCTTCCCAATGTTTCGTGCCAATGCAATTTACGAAGGCGAGTATTTACTCGGAACTTCTATTGCACGCCCATTAATTTCCAAACGTTTGGTAGAAATTGCTAATGAAGTAGGTGCTGATGCTATCTCACATGGCGCAACCGGCAAAGGTAATGATCAAGTGCGCTTTGAACTAAATGCTTACGCACTCGATGCTGACATCCAAGTGATTGCCCCATGGCGTGAGTGGGAATTATCTTCTCGTGAAAGTCTAATGGCTTATGCAGAAAGCCATGGTATTGAGATTGATTACCAAAAACAAAACAAAAAATCTCCCTATTCAATGGATGCGAATTTATTGCACATTTCATATGAAGGTGATATTTTGGAAGACCCTTGGACAGAGCCTGAAGACGACATGTGGCGCTGGACAGTGTCGCCTGAGGGTGCACCCGATAAAGCCGAAACTATTGAGATTACTTATACTAAAGGCGATATTACCGCCATTGATGGCGAAGTAATGAGCCCTGCAACCGTGATGGAAGTATTAAACCAACGTGCGGGTGCACACGGTATTGGCCGTGATGACATTGTTGAAAACCGTTTTGTCGGCATGAAATCACGTGGTTGTTATGAAACCCCCGCTGGTACCGTTATGCTTAAGGCGCATCGTGCGATGGAAAGCCTTACGCTTGATCGTGCAGCGGCACATCTTAAAGATGAACTTATGCCAAAATACGCCGAGATGATTTATAACGGTTTTTGGTTTGCACCAGAGCGTGAAATGCTACAAGCAGCGATTGATAAAACTCAAGAAACCGTTAATGGCACAGTTCGCCTTAAACTTTATAAAGGCGGCATTACTGTTGTTGGGCGTAAATCTGACGATTCCTTATTCAGTGAAAAAATTGCTACTTTTGAAGATGATGAAGGTGCTTATGATCAAAAAGATGCAGCTGGGTTTATTAAACTTAATGCACTTCGTTTGCGACTCAAGGCTCTAAAGTAAGATAACAAGCCATTCTTAAAATTTCTTAAATTTTTCAAAATACCCACTAAAAATACAATTTAGTGGGTATTTTTATATTAAAAATAGCATTTTAAAGTATAAAAGTGGGTTTTTTATTAAATTATAAAACTTATTTCCATTATTTTATAAATTTTAGACAATAAAAAGCCCGATAAAAATCGGGCTTTTTATGTATGGAGGCCGGAACCAGAATCGAACTGGTCTAGATGGATTTGCAATCCACTGCATAACCGATTTGCTATCCGGCCAAGGTGTGTGCAAATGGCTGTATAAAAAAAGACCTGATAAACAGGTCTTTAAATATGGAGCGGGAAACGAGATTCGAACTCGCGACATTCACGTTGGCAACGTGATGCTCTACCAGCTGAGCTATTCCCGCAATAGATGGCAAATTATAGTGTTTTTTCGCTAAGAGTCAAATGTTTTTACACCTTCTTTTAAATAAATAAATCCTGAGTAGATGGTGAGTAGTGTTGCAACAAGTAGTAAGACAACACCAACCTCAAAACTTGGCAAACCAAAGAAAGGCTGTTGGTAGAGTAAGAACAAAATTGCAAAGACTTGTACAAAAGTTTTAACCTTGCCAACAAAGGATACATTAACCGTTGAGCGCTGACCAATTGTGCCCATCCACTCTCTAAGTGCTGAGACTAAAATTTCACGAGAAATGATAATCAGTGCACAAATGCCAATATACCAATGTGTATCACTAGGGTAGAAATCAACCAACAACACGAGTGCTACAGAAACCATTAATTTATCTGCAACCGGATCTAAAAAAGCACCCAACTGCGAGGTCATGTTGAGTTTTCTAGCTAAGTAACCATCTACATAGTCAGTGGTACTAATAAAAGCATAAACACCAGTCACCCAGAAATTAATTTGCGTAAAAATATTGTCAGGTGCCTTAATATTAATAAATCCATCTGGATTGTAATCAGGTTGAAAGTAATACAACGCAACAAAAATTGGAATCAGTGCAATTCTTGAAAGGGTAATTATATTGGGTAGTGTCATCATGAGAGATATTCTAACAGAGAATAGTAGATTTGTTGACACTTGAAAATGGTGGGCCCGACAAGAGTCGAACTTGTAACCGCTCGGTTCGTAGCCGAGTACTCTATCCAGTTGAGCTACGGGCCCATAAAGCGTGTAATTATCGCCACATTTGACTCAAAGGTCAAGCAAGAATTGGTTTATTTTTGTAGTCGTTCTACCAATTGATCAAGTCTCACCATGCGTGAGCCTTTGATTAGTACAGTGGCATTGGTGTGATGGCCAATGATATGATTGGTTAATTGTTCCAAATCATTAAAATGCATGCCGTCATAATGCTTGGCCAATTCTCCATAGGTGTAAACAGCGTCGAGTGAATCTTTAGCCAGTTGCCCAATTTGTTGATGAAAATCTTTGGCTTCATCGCCAAGTTCTGCCATGGTACCAAGTATGGCTATTTTTTCACCCGTAAAACCCAGCAGTGTATTGATTGCTGCTTTCATTGATTGTGGGCTGGCATTATAAGTGTCATCAATAATAGTTAGTTCACCTTGCTGAATAACATTGAGTCGGCCTTTTTCAGCTTGAGTATTTTCTAGTCCTTGTTTGATGGTGTTAATATCAATACCTAATGCATGTGCACAAGCACTAGCTGCTAAGGCGTTGTCGATATTGTGTTGACCAATCAGTTGTAAGGTAACCGCTACTTTTTGATTAGCAATATTTAAATAAAAACCATTGTTATCAATATGGCTGGCAAAAACATCGCCGTTCTCACCAAAGCTGAGATTGCCGCTAAAGTTGGTATTGGTATTAACGATATTTTGACTGTCGTCGCCATAGATTTCACCCTTGGCTTTAACTAAGTTATCAAACCCGCCAAATTCACCAATGTGTGCATCTAAGGTATTGGTCACCACAGCAACATCAGGCTGTGCGATATTGCGTAAATAGGCAATCTCTCCAACATGATTAGCGCCCATTTCAACCACAGCGTATTGGTGTTGATCTTCTAGTTCTAATAAAGTCATCGGCACACCAAGATGGTTATTGAGATTGCCCTTGGTGGCGAGTGTCGGTGCTTTTAAACTTAATATATTGGCCAACATATTTTTAGTGGTGGTTTTGCCGTTACTGCCGGTAATGGCTATAACGGTTGGCTTAACATTATTCAAATGCCAGTGTGCGATATTAGCCAGTGCTGTTTGTGTATCTTCAACTAACAAGACAGGTAGATTGGTCGAAACAGACTTGCTTGCAATAATTGCCACTGCACCCATTTTTTCAGCTTCATTTAGATAATCATGTGCATCAAAATTATCACCAATCAGTGCGATAAATAAAGCACCATCCATGCGTTGTCTTGTATCGGTACACACACCGGTAAATTCAATACACTCGACTGTGTCAACGCCTAGTGCTGAGGCAATGGACTGTGTATTAGATGACAGCATTTTGTGCAATTTCGATATCACTTAAGACCAATGTCTTGTCTTTGAATTCTTGAGTGGATTCATGGCCTTTTCCGGCAATGAGTAGACACTCATTTTCATTCAAAGTGGTGATGGCAGTTTCAATAGCGAGTTGTCTATCGAGTGTAATATCTAGCTCGAAACTGTCGTCAATGCCGCTGAGAATATCATTAATAATGGCTTGCGGGTCTTCGCTTCGTGGATTGTCATTAGTGAGTACAATGGTGCTGGCTAGATCGCTGGCAATCTTACCCATCTTAGCGCGTTTGTCTTGATCACGGTTGCCACCACAGCCAAAGACAATGCGAATTTGATGATCTGGATAATGGCTTTGCAAAGTGTTAATGGCATTTTCGATGGCATCTGGGGTGTGGGCGTAATCAACCCAAGATAAGGTATTTTTAATGCGATGCATCCGACCCGTTGGTGGGAATAAGTGATGCAATAGTGGAATGATGCTTGAACGTTCAAAACCAAGTTGTTCGACGCTGTTGAGTGCAGCCAGAACGTTGGATAAGTTAAACCGCCCTAATAAAGGAGACTCAAATACAAAGCCATCAAGTTGGCATAAAAAACCTTGCGTTGTGGCGTTGATTTTTTCAAATTCATCTAGACTGTAGGTAGTTTGTGTGGCGTGTTTAGAGATGGCTAAAAAATCTGTATGTTGATCGTTGTCACGATTAATCACAACACTTTTGAGTGAGTCAAGAGCAAATAGTTTAAGTTTGGTATCTCGATATTCATCCAAACTGTGGTGATAGTCTAAATGGTCTTGCGTGAGATTGGTAAAAATAGCTTGTTTAAAATTAATCCCTGCGACTCTGTTTTGATCCAGCCCGTGAGAAGAAACTTCTAATACTGCCGTGTGAATACCATTTTGATGGTATTGGTGAAGTGCTTTATAGAGCGTTAAAATATCGGGTGTGGTGTTATTAGAAACCACAGCGCTATGGGTGATACCTAAGGTGCCAATTAGACCATTTTTGACCCCGAGCTGATTTAATAATTGTGAGATAAAATAACTCACCGAGGTTTTACCATTGGTGCCAGTGACGCCAATTACTTCCACCTGCACCGCTTGAGGGTAATAAGTACTCGCTAGCACTGGCAAATGTTGCTTGAGATTATCGACACGCACGCTTGGCACGCTACAATCAAAATCTTGTGAATCAATCAATACTGCAACACAGCCGTTTTCAATGGCTTGATCAACATAATCAACACCATGAGAAGACTGCCCTTGTAAAGCAATAAATACATCGCCGGTTTGTATGTTGGCTGCATTCAAACACAGGCCTTGAGTTTCGACATCAATCTTCGTGTCAACAATATCAGTTAGTAGTTCATTCAAATTCATGTGGGTATTATAAAAGGTTTATTGCAAAATAAGACTTAATGGCGTTCCTAGATAGAAATATTTATTGGTATTTGTAACAATAAATATTCTAAAGACTGAACCTATAGCTACTTTTTGATAAAATAATGGCTTTAAGTATATTGAAGGAGCGGAAATGGCTTTAACAAGAAGAGATTTTATTAAAGTATTGGGTGCTGGATCAGCGGCGGGTTTAATCAGTGGTTGTGGTAGTGATGCTTCGGCGAAATTGTCATCACAAGATAACATGTATGAAGTCCCAAAAACCGGTAATGCGCGTATTTTGCACATCACTGACACCCATGGTAATTTATTACCCAACTATTTTCGCGAACCAAATGTTAACTTAGGCTTTGGCTCTACTTTTGGCCAATTACCACATGTTGTTGGCAATAAACTTCTTAAGCAAATTGGCGTTAAGCCAGGCTCGCCTGAAGCTCATGCTTTTACTTATAATAATTTTGAAGAATTAGCTGCTAAATATGGAAAAACCGGCGGCTTTGGTCAAATCAAAACGGTTTTAGATTCATTGCGTGAGAGTGCTGGTGGTGTACAAAATACACTAACCGTTGATGGTGGCGATACTTGGCAAGGCTCTGGCACTTCACTTTGGACGCGTGGCGCAGATATGGTTGAAGCCACTAACATGTTAGGTGTCGACGTAATGGTCGGCCACTGGGAATTCACTTATAAAGAAGCAGAGACTCTTAAAAATATTGGATTTTTTAAAGGTGATTTCTTAGGTCAAAACGTACGCATTATGGAAGATGCGCTAATGGGTGATGACTATTTCACCATGACGGAAAAATACGATGGTAACGGCTTGTTTGATGAAGATGAAGCATTGCCATTTAAGCCATATGTTATTAAAAATGTAGGCGGACACCGTATTGCCGTGATTGGTCAAGCATTCCCAAGAACTTCAAACGCCAACCCGCAGAAATACTTCTTTCCAGACTGGTCTTTTGGTCTGCGTGAAGATGAAATGCAAGAGCTGGTAACGGATATTCGTGAAAATGAAAAGCCAGATGCAGTGATTGTAATATCACACAATGGCATGGATGTTGATATCAAAATGGCTTCACGTGTGGTCGGTATTGATGCATTTTTTGGTGGTCATACGCATGACGGTATGCCTAAGCCTATTGAGGTTAAAAATGCGGGCGGTGTTACAGTGGTTACTAACGCCGGTTGTTCGGGTAAATACATTGGTGTGATGGACCTTAACATTGTTGATCATAAAGTTTCTGGTTATGAGTACAAAATGTTGCCAATTATGACTAATTTGATCAAACCAGATGCAGCAGTTGTCTCGTTTATTGATAAGATGCGTAATACCAAATACGACAAGAATGTGGTTGAAGCACGTAGCAGTGAAATGAGTAATAATCCAGATCGCGTGGGTAAAACTTACGATGAAATTTTGACTGAGAAGTTGTGTACCACCGAGCAAACACTTTATCGCCGTGGTAATTTCATGGGTACTTGGGATCAAGTTTTAGTTAACTCCTTGCGTGAAGAGCACAGTGCAGACTTTGCTATGTCGGCCGGTGTACGTTGGGGAACATCAGTGCCAGCAGGCCATGATGTCACCATGGAGGACTTAATGACGAATACTTCTATGACTTATGGTGAAACCTATGTGAGTGAGCTTAAAGGTGCGCAACTCAAAGACATTTTAGAAGGTATTGCTGAAAATTTATTTGTACAAGATCCGTACTTACAATCAGGTGGCGACATGGTGCGCATGGGTGGCATGGACTACACCATTGATCCTGCTGCAGGTTTGGGCGAACGTATTAGTGACATGAAAGATGATGAAGGTACGCCAATCGACCCTAACAAATCGTACAAAGTATCGGGCTGGGCACAAGTCGGCAGTATTGGTAATGGACGTTTAATGTGGGATGTAGCGGCAGATTATTTGCGTAAGCAAAAACACCTTAACTTGTCTAAGGTAAACCACCCAACCATTAAAGGTGTGAAAGATAACCCAGGTATTGAGAATTACGATGGTGAGTTAATTTAAGTGTTAATAACAAGATAATCAAACCCCGCTAGTCGGGGTTTTTTTTATGATGAAATTATTTCTAACCTTATTATTATTGTTAAGCTCGTTCGTAAAGGCGGATGTGGTTAAGCCTGCGCTAATAGAAATATCAATCTTTACCCCTCAAGGGGGCACTGGAAAGAGTGAGGGTAAAACGCTTGAAGTTGAGATTGATCTAAGTCTTGAAGCGGCAATGACCGGTATTGGTACTCAATACAAAAAAACCACTGATGCGCCAAACTCAGATCGTTATGATGAGCTAAGAGCGCTCGAACCCGATGTATTGCGTAAACGTTTTAAGGGTTTTGAAACTGAATTCTTAAACAGTCTTGAATTGAGTATTAATGGTCAGACCCAGGTATTGACGTTAAGTCATGCAAAAATTGACATTATTGGTTATAAAAAACGACCGAGAAAAACCATTTTGACTTACCAAGTAAAACTCAGTGAATGGCCAAAAACATTGGCTTGGCAATATGGGAGGATCTATGGTGATAGTGCGTTACGTTGGCAAATGTATAAAAAGGATGAATATAATTGGAGTCAATGGCAATGGTTACGCAATGGAAAACCCAGTAGTGTGATTGACATCAACCATCCAGAACCACTCACCACCACCCAGCGTTTTTTGCAATTTACTTCGATTGGATTTGACCATGTGATTCCTAAAGGTTGGGACCATATTTTATTTATTGTGGGCATGGCGCTTTCGTCCTTATTATGGCGACAATTATTATTATTGGTTACTACGTTTACACTAGCACACACGCTGACATTAGGCTTAGCAATGATTGGCGTGGTGGAGGTATCGGCACGTATTGTTGAACCACTGATTGCTTTTTCTATTGTTTATGTGGCGATTGAGAATCTGATGACGCACCAATCCATCAAGCGTAAAAGTATTGTTGTATTTTTATTTGGTCTAATTCATGGTTTGGGTTTTGCCACCATGCTCAAAGAGTTCGAGATGGCACCGGATTCTTTTGTAACCACCCTGATTGGTTTTAACGTGGGCGTAGAGTTGGCACAAATTGTTATTGTCTTAGGTGTGGTCAGTGTACTGTTGACACTACGCAAGCTAAAATTGAATTATCGACAGTTGGCGGTTATTCCTGCTTCAATCGTTATTGCCTTGATTGGAGTTTGGTGGGGCGTAGAAAGATTAATTACTTAAATATAGTTAATCTTTGAGTTGTAGTAATTACAAGTAGTTTTTTCTTGTGCAAGGCAGATTTGTAAAATGTGAGGGCGCGTAGATTTTCTACGTAACTGAATATTTTAAAAATCTAACGCAGTACAAGGAGAAAATACGAAGTAACTTAGATGATTTTGGCTTGCATTAGGGTGTGGGTATTAATAGCCCCTACTACTTGGTTGTTTTCATCAACTACTGGTAGAGAATTTAAATTAAACTCATCCATCATTGCTACTGCTGCCATGGCAGGTTTGTCTGCCAATATTGACTTGCAGTTAGGGGTCATTACCTCGCCAATATTTAAACTTTGAATATCAGTATGGTCTTCCAATACTCGACGCAGATCGCCATCGGTAAAAATACCTAATAGGGTGCTATTGTCAGTAATCAATACCATTCCGAGTTTTTTCTGGCTCATTATTAATAATGCATCAAGTAGTTTGGTATCACCATCTACGGTGGGAATGTCATCACCGGTTTTCATAATATTTTTAACAAACGTTAGTAGTCGTCTACCCAAAGCACCAGACGGATGTGAGCGAGCAAAGTCATCAGGACTAAAACCTTTGTCTGTGAGTAGACTAACTGCTAGTGCATCACCCATAGCTAATGCTACTGTGGTTGATGAAGTGGGTGCTAAGTTATGTGGGCACGCTTCTTTCTCGACACCAACATCCAGGTGCACATCACAAGCCTCACCAATCGAAGAGCTGGCGTTACCAGTCATACCAATAATCGGCACGCCGAGGCGTTGAATAACAGGCACTACCGTCATGATTTCATCTGACTCTCCAGAGTAAGAAATGCAAATAGCCACATCACCTTCGGTAATCATGCCCAAATCGCCATGACCAGCTTCACCCGGATGTACAGCAAAAGCCGGTGTACCCGTTGAAGCAAAGGTTGCTGCAATTTTGTTACCAATATGGCCAGACTTACCCATACCAATTAAAACCACTTTGCCTGTGCAGTTTTGAATTAATTGGCATGCATCAACAAAACTTTGATCAAGTCTATTGGCTAACTGGGTAACAGCTTGCGCCTCAGTGAGGATAACTTCTTTAGCAGATTGTAGTAATGAGTTAGACATGATCTAAATATCTCCATTTGTTTGGTATGCATTTTAAATCAGCTAGGCTAGCCATTGTGGCTGTATAAAGATTCGCCTCGTCTTCGTACACAAGTTGATAGTATCGAATTTTCATCGTCAGCGCTGACCCAAATACGATAGATCCGAGAACAATTAACGAACCCAGTGATAATGTAGACACACCTGTCACCCCTTGTCCGATCGTGCAACCCATACCAAGTACACCACCTATTCCCATTAACAATCCACTGACAATGTGGTTGATTAAATCGCTAATTGAACTAAACCATTCCAAGCGAAATGATTGGTTTAATATAGCATAAAAGAATGAGCCTACTAGTACTCCTAAACCAGCAATTAGTGCAAATGTAATATAGGTTGTATCAAATGTAGAACTCACCAATGCAGAAAAATGTCCAGAAGGCGCGACAAAAGTCAGAGATTGTGCACCCAGGGCATAAGGCTTTGCATCCATCATTTCTGCCTCTTCAAGTAGTTCTTGCCCCATCGGTCCAGAGGATATATACCAAGCAATCGCCACACAAATGCCGATAGTTAAACCTGCTAGGATATTATGCTTATCTTTTCTAAATTTCTCCGTTCTGAATAAGTATAAAAGTGCAGCGATTGAAATAATAAATCCAAGCATTAATTTTGTATTCAGTACATCTGTTTGGATGATATGCGCGGTGATCGCTCCCAGGTCTTGGCTATTGATATCGTATTCTGTTAAATCAACATCTAATACGCTTGTCCATTGTAAAAAGAAAGTGTACATAAAATCGGTAAACATCATTAAGTAAGCACCAAATGCCATCATTGCAAAAATGATGACTGATTTTAGATTTCCAGCACCAATTCTGACCAAAGTTTTATTGCCACAACCTGAGCCAATCGTCATGCCAATACCAAAGATCAATCCTCCAATAAGGTATCTTAGCCAAGCAAAGGTGGGTGTATTGTAGGGCGGACTAGCTGTGTCATTACTTTGGGTTAATGATGAATCAATTAATTCAGTGTAAGTAAGTAATGTGACTAAAAATAATGCAGAAACTGCAGCTAACATCCATGACTTAAATCTAGCAGTAGAGCCCATATTTACCCAATCAGACACAGCGCCCATTGTGCAAAAGTCAGTTTTACTGACGACCCAGCCCATAACAAATGTTGTTGCAAAAATCAACATTAACATGTTTTGATAAAGTTCAAGTTCCATATTCCCCCCTTAGTTAATAAAGAATCAAGCTAATTATAAGATATGTTTCGAATGCTTGCTGATTATAATAAAGCGTTATTCGTAATAAATTTCATTATGTCAACAATCAAAATTTTATTTGTGTGTATGGGTAATATTTGCCGCTCACCAACCGCTGAAGGCGCCTTCAGGTCTCAAGTAGAAAAGCGTAATGTTGAGAATTTATTTGAAATCGATTCTGCTGGCACGCATGCCTACCATATTAATGAGCAACCAGATTCTCGCTCACAATTATCAGCGCGTAAGTTTGGTGTAGATTTATCTGATCAGCGTGGGCGACAGGTGCATGAGTCTGATTTTTATCATTATGATTATATCTTTGCAATGGACGCCTCTAATTTATCAGACCTACAGCTCATTTGCCCAAAGGAACATCAGCACAAACTTTCTTTGATGTTAGATAATATTCCTAAAAATAATGGAAAAAGCGTGCCTGATCCTTATTTTGAAGGACGCTTTGATGACGTCTTTGAGATGTTAAATCGTGCCAGCGGTTTCCTGCTTGAAAGTTTACTGAAAAAAGTCTAAATCTTGTTGACATAGGAGAGCCTTCCACAGTATAATTCACCCCTTTATTGCCCCCGAAAAAACAGTGGGCGATTAATACTTTAAATAATTTAAAAGAATTTCGGAGAAATTGTATTTATGTCAACAGTTAACCAATTGGTACGCAAACCACGTAAGAAAAAGGTTGTTAAAAGTGGTGTACCAGCATTAGACAGCTGCCCACAAAAACGTGGCGTTTGTACTCGTGTATACACAACCACACCTAAAAAACCTAACTCAGCATTACGTAAAGTTGCCCGTGTTAGATTAACCAACGCAGCTGAAGTAACAACTTACATTGGCGGCGAAGGTCACAACTTACAAGAGCACTCAGTGATTTTGATTCGTGGTGGTCGTGTTAAAGATTTACCTGGTGTTCGTTACCATACAGTTCGTGGCGCACTAGATACAGTTGGTGTTGACGGTAGAATGCAAGGTCGTTCTAAGTACGGTACCAAGAAACCTAAGAAATAACAACAATATATAAAATAAGAGAAACACTATGAGAAGAAGATCCGCCCCTAAAAGAGAAATCCTACCAGACCCGAAGTTTGGTGATTTAGTATTGGCTAAGTTTGTAAACATCTTAATGTTAGATGGTAAAAAATCAGTAGCTGAGAAGATCGTTTATGATGCGTTAGATACAATTGAAGCTAAAGGTAATGCTGAGCCAATTGAAGTATTCAAACAAGCGTTAGACAATATTGGCCCACAAGTTGAGATTAAATCTCGTCGTGTTGGTGGTTCAACTTACCAAGTTCCAATCGAAGTAAGAACTGAGCGTAAGATCGCTCTAGCCATGCGTTGGATGATTGAAGCATCACGTAAGCGTGGTGAAAAAGGCATGAAGCTTAGACTAGCAGGCGAAGTATTAGACGCTGTGCAAAATCGTGGTACTGCATTTAAAAAGAAAGAAGACACGCACAGAATGGCTGAAGCAAACAAAGCGTTTGCTCACTTCCGCTGGTAATCGAACATTTAGATTTAAGGATTTAAGAAAATGGCAAGAAATCACCCACTTAGTCGCTACCGTAATGTTGGCGTTATGGCACACATTGATGCTGGTAAGACAACTACTACTGAACGTGTATTGTTGTACACAGGCCGTACTCACAAAATTGGTGAGGTTCACGATGGTGGCGCAACCATGGACTGGATGGAGCAAGAGCAAGAGCGTGGTATTACCATTACTTCTGCTGCAACCACTTGTATGTGGAAAGGTATGGATGAGCAGTTTCCAGAGCATCGTATTAACATTATTGACACGCCGGGACACGTTGATTTCACCATTGAAGTTGAACGTTCTCTTAAAGTATTAGACGGTGCGTTAGCTTTGTTTTGTGCAGTAGGTGGAGTAGAGCCTCAGTCAGAAACTGTATGGCGTCAAGCGAATAAGTACAACGTTCCACGTATTGGTTTTGTTAACAAAATGGACCGTGCTGGCGCTAATTTCTTGCGTGTGTGTGATCAAATCAAAACACGTCTAGGTGGAAACCCAGTGCCAATGCAAATTGCTATCGGTGCTGAAGAAGGCTTTAAAGGTGTGGTTGATTTAATCACCATGAAAGCCATCTATTGGAATGAAGAAGACCAAGGTGCGACTTACGAAACTAAAGACATTCCAGCAGACCTACAAGACCTTGCGGACGAAAAGCGCGAGTTCATGGTTGAATCTGCTGCCGAAGCTAACGACGAGTTAATGGAAAAATACTTGGAAGGTGTTGAATTGACAGATGACGAAATTAAAGAGGGTATTCGTCACCAAACAATCAACAGTCAAATTATTCCAATGTTCTGTGGTTCGGCTTTTAAAAACAAAGGCGTACAGGCTGCATTAGATGCAATCATTATGTACATGCCATCTCCATTAGAAGTTGATCCAATTGAAGGTATTCTGGACGACAAAGATGAAACTCGTGCACCACGTCCTGCTGATGATGATGAGCCGTTCTCAGCACTTGCATTTAAAATTGCAACGGATCCATTCGTAGGCACATTAACTTTCTTCCGTGTATATTCAGGTGTACTTAAAGCGGGTGACTTTGTATATAACTCATCTAAAGGCAAGAAAGAACGTATTGGTCGTATGGTGCAAATGCACTCAAACGATCGTGAAGAAATTAAAGAAGTTCGTGCTGGCGATATTGCTGCAGCGATTGGTCTTAAAGATGTAACAACAGGTGACACATTATGTGACCTTAAAGAGAAGATTGTTCTAGAGAGAATGGAATTCCCTGAGCCGGTAATCGCATTAGCGGTAGAGCCTAAAACTAAAGCAGACCAAGAAAAAATGGGTATTGCGTTAGGTAAGCTAGCAGCAGAAGATCCGTCTTTCCGTGTATCTTCTGATGAAGAATCAGGCCAGACTATTATTGCGGGTATGGGTGAGCTTCACTTAGACATTATTGTTGATCGTATGCGACGTGAATTTGACGTTGAGTGTAACGTTGGTGCACCACAAGTATCTTACCGTGAGGCCATTACAACTTTAGTTGAGCATCAACATAAGTTTGCTAAGCAATCAGGTGGTCGTGGTCAGTATGGTCATGTGCATTTACGTATCGAGCCTCAAGAAGCTGGTGCGGGCTATGAATTCGTTGACGAAATTAAAGGTGGTGTTATTCCTAAGGAATACATTCCTGCGGTTAACAAAGGTGTTCAAGAGCAAATGGAAAACGGCGTATTAGCTGGCTTCCCATTAGTAGATATTAAAGTAACGGTTTATGATGGTTCTTACCATGATGTTGACTCGAATGAAATGGCGTTTAAGATTGCCGCTTCTAAGTGTTTAGCTGAAGGTGTTAGAATGGCCAACCCACAATTGCTTGAGCCAATGATGGCAGTTGAAGTGGTTACCCCTGAAGAATACATGGGTGACGTAATGGGTGACCTTAACCGTCGTCGTGGTTTAGTTGGCGGTATGGAAGACCTTCCTAACGGCAAGCAATTAAAAGCAGATGTTCCATTAGCAGAAATGTTTGGTTATGCAAATGATCTTCGTTCAGCGACTCAAGGTCGTGCAAGTTATTCAATGGAATTCTCAAAGTACACAGCAGCACCTAAAAATGTTGCCGATGATGTAATCGAGAAGTTAAACAAATAATATAAAGTAGTCAGGAGTAATAAAATGTCAAAAGAAAAATTCGAAAGAACCAAACCCCATGTAAACGTCGGCACAATTGGCCACGTTGACCACGGTAAAACAACCCTAACAGCAGCGATCACTAAAGTAATGGCTGAAGCTAACGGTAGTGAAGCAACTGACTTTGCTGATATTGACAAAGCCCCTGAAGAAAGAGAACGTGGTATTACAATCTCAACGTCTCACGTAGAGTACGAGTCAGCGACTCGTCACTACGCACACGTTGACTGCCCGGGACACGCCGACTACGTTAAGAACATGATTACTGGTGCTGCACAAATGGACGGCGCTATCATCGTTATTGCTGCAACAGACGGCCCAATGGCTCAAACACGTGAGCACATTCTTTTATCTAAGCAAGTAGGTGTACCTTACATCGTTGTTTACATGAACAAAGCAGACATGGTTGACGATGAAGAACTAATCGAACTAGTTGAAATGGAAATCCGTGAACTTCTAGACGAGTACGACTTCCCTGGTGATGACACACCAGTAATCCTTGGTTCTGCGCTTAAAGCATTAGAAGGCGATACATCTGACATTGGTGTTCCTTCAGTACTTAAGCTAGTTGAAGCATTAGACACTTACATCCCTGAGCCAGTACGTGACACAGACAAGACATTTGTTATGCCTGTTGAGGACGTATTCTCAATCTCTGGTCGTGGTACGGTTGTAACCGGTCGTATTGAAGCTGGTATCGTTAACGTTGGTGACGAACTAGAAATCGTCGGCATCAGAGACACACAAGTAACAACTTGTACAGGTGTTGAGATGTTCCGTAAGTTATTAGACTCAGGTGAAGCTGGTGATAACGTTGGTGTACTACTTCGTGGTACTAAGCGTGAAGACGTAGAGCGTGGTCAAGTATTGGCTAAGCCTGGTTCAATCAAGCCTCATGCTAAGTTTGAAGCAGAAGTTTATGTATTAAGCAAAGATGAAGGTGGTCGTCATACGCCATTCTTCAATAACTACCGTCCACAGTTCTACTTCCGTACAACAGACGTAACAGGTGCTTGTCAGCTACCTGACGGCGTAGAGATGGTAATGCCAGGCGACAACGTGAAAATGCAAGTAGAGCTATTGTCACCAATCGCTATGGAAGACGGTTTAAGATTCGCCATTAGAGAAGGCGGACGCACAGTAGGTGCGGGTGTTGTTGCTAAGGTGACGGATTAAAGATAATTAGTTAGTTAATTTAACTAAATTTAAAAACTAAATTGGCTCAGGCAGTTGTCTGAGCCTTTAGAGTATTTTAGGCAAGTGGCTCAACTGGTAGAGTGGCGGTTTCCAAAACCGTTGGTTGGGGGTTCGAGTCCCTCCTTGCCTGCCATATTAAAGGTGTAATGTGAGTAAGAATGTAGAAAGTCCAGTAAAGGCAGAGTCATCAGTAGGAATGATCGTATCAATCCTAATTGTGGTGGCTTTTCTTGCGCTGTACATTGTAGATCCATTAGAGTTAAACACAAAACTATATAAAGTATTGCTTTTATTAGCGGGCTTAGTGTTGGCTGCTTTTGTATTTTTTAAAGCACCTCAAGGTGTTCGATTAAATGCATTTTTTAAAGAAACCAAAATTGAATTACGCAAGGTTGTTTGGCCAACGCGTGATGAAACAGTTAAGACGACTGGCATGATTATGGTGGCAGTGGTTATTGTTGCGATTTTCTTATGGATTGTCGATGCAATTTTGACTTGGGCTGTTCAGCTACTTACAAACTAAAGGAAGAAGATGGCTAAAAGATGGTACGTACTTCATGCAAGAAGTGGTTATGAAGCGAAAGTTAAAACCGCAATTGAAGAATCAGTTGTAAGAGAAGGCTTGGAAGATTTAGTAGGCGATGTAATGATCCCAACTGAGCAAGTGGTTGAGCTTAAAGATGGCCAAAAGAAAACGGCTGAGCGTAAGTTTTTCCCTGGTTATATGTTGGTCAACATGGAATTAACAGAGCCAAGCTGGTTGTTGGTGAAAAATACCAATAACGTCATCGGCTTTATTGGTGGATCATCAGGTAAGCCATCTCCTATTACGCAGCGCGAAGTTGATAAAATTATGGCGCGCGTACAAGAAGGTGCTGACAAACCGAAACCTAAAGTGGCTTATCAACCAGGTGAAGAAATCCTAGTGATTGACGGACCATTTAACGAATTCAACGGCACCATTGAAGCGGTTGACTACGAGAAGAGCGTATTAAAAGTAGAGGTGTTGATCTTTGGACGCACCACTTCAGTAGAACTAGAGTTTTCTCAAGTAGAGAAAACTTAAACAGAAACAACGCTAGAGTATCTAGGGTTGTGATTTAACAGGGGAGCTTAATCTTGAATTAAGCGTTTGAACCCAAACAAGGCGATTGCCTTAAGGAAAAAAAATGGCTAAGAAAATTGAATCATATATTAAGCTGCAGATTCCAGCACAAGAAGCAAATCCTTCACCACCGGTAGGTCCTGCATTGGGTCAGCATGGTGTAAACATTATGGATTTCTGTAAGGCGTTTAACGCACAAACACAAGACATTGATAAAGGTATGAAAGTGCCAGTAGTGATCACGGTTTATAGTGATCGTAGCTTTACTTTCATTACTAAAACACCACCAGCAGCATTGTTAATTTTAAAAGTAACAGGCATCAAGAAAGGTTCTGGTGTGCCACATACTGATAAAGTTGGCAAAATTACACGCGCACAACTAGAAGAAGTTGCGACGATCAAAATGAAAGATCTGAATGCAAACGACATGGATGCGGCAGTGACTATTATTTCTGGTACAGCCCGTTCAATGGGTATTGAAGTGGAGGGTTAATCAGATGGCTAAATTAACAAAAAAACAAAAAGACATTGCAGCTAAAGTTGAAATTGGTAAACGCTACACAATTGAAGATGCATTAGCACTAATTAAAGAATGCGCAACATCAAAATTTGATGAATCTATTGATGTGAGTGTTAACCTGGGTGTTGATTCTAAAAAATCAGACCAAAACGTACGTGGTGCAGTGGTATTGCCAAACGGCACAGGCAAAACAGTTCGCGTTGCGGTATTTACACAAGGCGACAATGTTGCTAAAGCTGAGGCGGCAGGCGCAGATGTTGTAGGCATGGAAGATTTAATGAAATCTATGCAAGACGGCGATCTTAACTACGACGTAGTTATTGCATCACCTGATGCAATGGGTGTGGTTGGTCGTTTAGGTCAAGTATTAGGCCCGCGTGGTTTAATGCCGAACCCTAAAGTTGGCACAGTGACACCAGATGTTGCAACAGCAGTTAACAACGCAAAAGCAGGTCAAGTGCGTTACCGTACAGACAAGGCTGCGATTGTTCACGCTGGCATCGGTAAAGCATCTTTTGATGTGAAAGCATTAAGTGAAAATATTGCTGCACTCATGGAAGCATTGAAAAAGGCTAAGCCTAGTTCAGCTAAAGGCGTGTACTTTAAAAAAATAAGTGTTTCTTCAACGATGGGCGCAGGCGTATCGGTTGATTTAGCATCGCTTGATCTTTAACTAGAGCAAGCAAGAAAGAATTCTTTGGGTCGCAGATTGTTCTGTATGGCCTCAAAGACCATAGGTTCGGGCATTCCTCCTGGAGTGTTTGTTTAATTGAGTGGTAACACACTCAGCCTATGTAGAGGGTATGTAAATACTCTGTGGCGAAAGTTATCAAATGATGGCTTTCTTTTTTAAACTGTTCAGGAGAGGCAAATGGCTCTAAATCTTGAAGCAAAAAAGGTTGTTGTCGAACAAGTAAATACACTAGCAAATAGTGCGATTTCTGTTGGCGTGGCCGAGTATCGCGGATTGACAGTTGAACAAATGACTAATCTTCGTTCTAGTGCGATGGATGCAAATGTTTCTTTACGTGTTGTAAAGAATACCTTAGCAAAAATTGCATTGACGAAGACTGAATGCGAGTGTGTACTACCCGTTCTTAGCGGACCGGTAATTCTTGGATTTTCTCAGGAAGATCCAGGTGCAGTAGCACGTGTATTTAAAGATTTCGTTAAAGATAACGAAGACTTAGTCGTTAAGGGTTTGGGCGTTTCAGGCGAATTTGTGGAAGCAGATCAGCTTAAGCGTATTGCAAGCCTACCAACTAAAGATCAAGCGATCAGTCTGGTTATGGCGCTTATGTTAGCACCGGTTGAGAAACTAGCAAGAACTTTAAACGAAGTTCCGACAAAAGTAACTCGAGTAGTGGCAGCAGTTCGTGACCAAAAACAATAATAAATAAAAGGAGTAAATATCATGGCATTATCAAATGACGATATTTTAAATGCAATTGCAGACATGTCTGTAATGGATGTTGTTGAATTAGTTTCAGCAATGGAAGAGAAGTTCGGTGTATCTGCAGCGGCAGCAGCAGCAGCACCAGCAGCAGCAGCAGACGCTGGCGCAGCAGCAGAGGAGCAGACTGAGTTCAATGTTGTATTGACATCATTCGGCGAGAAGAAAGTTGCGGTAATTAAAGCAGTACGTGGCATCACTGGCTTAGGTCTTAAAGAGGCTAAAGACATGGTTGAATCTGCTCCAGCACCAATTAAAGAAGGTGTTGATAAAGCAGAAGCTGAAGATGTTAAAAAGCAGCTTGAAGAAGCTGGTGCTAGCGTAGAACTTAAGTAATAAGTTTAGCGTAAAACCCAAAATCCCCACTAGGGGATTTTGGTGTTTATTGCACTTGCACACTTTATTGTGTGCACTTTCCAATCTGTTTATTTGAACAGATTGGATTTATTTTAAGAAGACATTTTCTTCTTAACCAAATTAGAACGACTAATACGAGGTATTCATGGCTTATTCATTTACGGAAAAAAAGCGAATTAGAAACAACTTTGGCTCAAGATCATCGATCTTACAAGAACCAGATTTGTTGGCTATTCAAATTGATTCTTTTAACAGTTTTATTCAAGCAGGCAACAAAACCAAAGAAGACGTTGGTTTGCACGCGGTGTTTCAATCTGTTTTCCCTATTACTGCAGTTAACGGTTATGCAGAAATTGAATATGTAGATTATGAATTACAAGAACCAAAATTTAACGTTAAAGAGTGTAAATTACGTGGCGTTACTTTTGCCTCAACACTACGCGTTAAACTAAACCTTGTCTTATTTGATAAGAACGGTTCAACCTTAAAGAAAAAACGCCGAGTTAAGCAAATCATTGAAGAGGATGTTTACTTAGGGCAATTGCCATTGATGACTGAAACAGGTACTTTTGTTATTAACGGTACAGAGCGTGTTGTGGTGTCACAATTACACAGATCTCCTGGTGTTATTTTTGAGCACGACAAGGGTAAAACACACTCTTCAGGTAAGATTTTATTCTCATCACGCGTTATTCCTTACCGTGGTTCATGGTTAGATTTTGAATTTGATCACCACGAGCATTTATACGCACGAATTGACCGTCGTCGTAAATTACCAGTAACAACCTTGCTACGTGCAATGGGGTTAAATGCAGATGCAATCCTCGATACTTTCTTTGAAAGAATCAACGTTAAGATGAAAGCGAAATCTTGTGACATTGGTTTATCACCTGCCAAATTACGTGGCGTCATTGCAGAGTTTGATATTACTTCTGGTAAAGATATTGTTGTTGAGAAGGGTCGTCGTATTACTGCTAAGCATACCAAGATGTTAGAAAAAGCTGGCGTTAAATCAATTAATGCACCGCTTGAGTATTTATTAGAAAAAGTTATTTCACAAGACCTAATCGACAAAGAGACGGGTGAAATTTTATTTGCAGCAAATACCGTTATTACTGAGGAAGTGCTGGAAGCATTAAGCGCTAACAAAGTTAAGAAGATTGAAATTCTTTACATTAATGAATCTGAAGGCGGCGCTTACATTTCAGACACATTACGTTTAGACGAAACGCAAACTGAGCTTGAAGCGCGCATGAGTATTTATCATGTAATGCGCCCAGGTGAGCCAGCAACAGAAGATGCAGTTAATTTATTGTTTAACAATTTATTCTTTAAGAATGATCGTTATGACTTATC
>Ga0209249_1001374_pt1 | contig 23799 bp, 12 predicted proteins | sample SaaInlV_200m_DNA_4_FD_184653 | JGI IMG/M metagenome (GOLD analysis project Ga0209249, IMG submission 184653) | Marine microbial communities from expanding oxygen minimum zones in the Saanich Inlet - SI037_S3LV_200m_DNA (SPAdes) (version 2) | ecosystem: Environmental > Aquatic > Marine >...
AAATGGATGGAATAGAACGATTAATGATGTGGGATTGGCAAGGGGCACTAATGAGTTTCACCCAGGCAGCAAAAACCAATCCTAAGGTGATTTCGCCCCAGGCTGTTGAAAACCTCAAAAAAGAGCTCGACTGGAATATTTCCACCGAAATGGGATTGGAATCTTTTGAATTTCTTGGGAACCAGGGATTCTACTCCGTAATTTTTGGATTTGCAGGACAAGCATTTGGAAAGGCATTACATAAAGCCGGTTTTAACTGGTGGGGATTGGGTTCGCTCGACGATGTAGCAATGGCCGCCCAGGAAACCCAGGGTTTCTGGGGCAGATCGATGAAATACTGGGCAGGATTCGCCGACTTCACTTTTGGACAGATAAATCCCTTCTGGAACATTGCCACAGCACAGGGTTCTTTAAATGAAATAAGGACCAAGTATTTACAGTCGTTGGAAGAAATTGTGGAAGAGGTAGTTGCACCTGAGCTCAGTGTTTTACTCGGGTATTTTGGCATGGATAAAGAATATGCCGATTTTCTGGCGGAAGCGTTAGCTGAGTCTTACGGTGGAGCCAGAAATACAAATCAATCACTGGCACTTCAGGATGCATTAAGTTTGAATACTAATAAAAGTAAGTGGGAACAGCTAACCGTTTTACACAAACTTTTTACAGAACGCGCCCAACACCGGCAGGATTTGGTGAGTGATGTAAAAATTATTGAAAGTCTGATGAAGGCCGAACGTTTGAAATCCAATTTTGAACTTAATCTTGCCCGTGAAAAGCTTGCCAATTGGGATTTTAACCGCCACAGGCCAACCCTCAAAGATTTGGAAGATGCAAAAGCTGAACTAAATAATCAAATCGAACCAGCCAACGAAATAAGAATGCAATACGCGCTAAGTGATTTAAAACAACAAATGGATCAGGCTTCAACTTTAGATCAGCGCATAGAATTGATAACCACTTTTTTTAAAGATATTTCCTTTGAGTCTCAACGTAAATTGTTTGAAGAAAATGTTCAACACGAATTGTGCATTTTAAGCGATAATTACCGACGTGAATTGCTTGACATTATCCGACACCAGTTTCTTTCGAAATTTGCTGCGAAATATGAACAATATTTTGTAGGATTTACCATTTACGGTTCGGCGGCACACCCCGAATGGGCCGCCTACAAAAGGCTTTGGAGCGACCTGGACATTACTGCGCTAATAAAAGAAACGGCTCCGGCCGAGATACGTGAGCAGTTTAAAAAAGAATTTGATGCATTTTTTGCTGAACAAACCGACATACCTCCCGAAGCCCTCGATATTCACATGTTCTCCGATTCGGAACCAAATTTCAGGGCCCGTATTCCAGCCTGGAGCTCATCCGAAGGCATGGCTCTAATAAGGGCGCTTAACAACAATCCCGAATTAGCCCAAAAAGTTTATGAGGAAAGTAACGAAAACCTCAAACTGCTTTGGCAAAACATGGTCGATCCAGAGCGTTACTTGCTTCCCGGAAACCTGGTCATGTTTAATTACCTGGTAAAAATGGTGGGAATTATGCAAACCAGCGAATTAGTAAAAGAAGGGGATCATTATCAATTAGTATCAAACAACATGGGTTTTTCAAATGTTTACGGAAATGTACAGTTTGATAGCTGGATGGGGCTGGATATGGTTCTCGACCACCTTATACATATTTCGCATGCCCGCGAAAACAATCAATACGACATGTTCGCATACAGTAAAGATTTGGCAAAATACAGCATCCGTGTACTCCTGGGCCGGATTATTCAAACAAATGTCGGACTGAACCGGCTCAATAGTACGTCGGCAAGTGAAGTAGCAGCAGCGGGGGGGCTGGAGGCTTTTATTGTAAAAGTCGCGCAGGAATTAACGGAATTACATGGTTTTGATCTTTTGGGATTAAAACGAGACCAATTCAGACTTATGCAGGAGTGGATTGACAGAAAAGAAGCAAAGCCTTTTGGCGAAATCTTTCAGGAAAGGGCAGGTTCTACTACCCCACTCTCAGATAACGATCCAATGCTGAACCGCCATATTGCCAAACACATTAACGAAACCGAGGCATTCCTGATGGAAACTATTCGATTTACAGTTGTTAGCCACGGAAATTTTCTGATGGAACTGCTAAATGCAGTGGAAACCGAACAAGATTTTGGAAAAAAACGGGCACTCGAAGCCAGGTTCCGTCAAATTTTATGTTCGCACGCTGCTTTGTGGAAAAGGCTAAGACCTCAGGAACGAAAACTTATACAGCTAATGGCTCCTGCTAATTCACGATTTTGGAAAATTATAGAAATGTGCAACGACCTGGAAACAAGAGCCAATGCACAAAACAAAGTACCCAATACGTTTGAAATAGAAACCTGGTGGCCGATTCATTGGGCCGATGATGAAAGGGAACCGCACGTACCACGTTTTCCAAACATTGAACATATTTTTGAAAAACCCGTAGAGTCGGACTAATAAACGTTGATAAAATGTTTAAGGCATCTGAATAACAGGTTTCGCAACCATGTTGTAAAAATTTAAAACTAATTTTAATGAGAAAATCTAAAATAAATTCATCAGATAAAAAGGTTAAAAAAATGTCACTGTCACAAATCATAAAAAAAATGAGATACTTACTTTTTATATTTTTTTTGGTAATTGTAAGTACCGGTTCTGCACAAGAACAAACATTTTCAACAGGATTAACCTTTGCCACACAAGAGGAATTAACGGGTATTCCAATGGCTTCTACACCCTATTCGGGCAGCGAATTGCCAAAAGTAATCGATTTGTCCCCCCATCTTCCGACACCCGGACATCAGGGAAAACAAAGTTCATGCACTGCATGGGCTGTCGGTTACGCGCTAAAGGCTTATCAGGAATATTTAGAGACCAATTCCCGGGTCTATTTTAGTCCGTCTTTTATTTACAACCAAATCAACAACGGCCGAGATGGGGGTAGCAGGGTTATGGATGCATTAAACCTGGTGTCGCAACAAGGAAATTGTACCTGGGACGATATGCCATATAATGAAAATGATTACAATTCACAGCCTTCACAATTGGCAAGAACAAAAGCCAAAAAATATAGAATTGATTACTGGCGGCAGGTAAACATTCGCGATAGTAAAGAAATAAAAGCGCAAATAAATGCCGGTTATCCGATAGTTATAGGAGCAGTTATTGATGAAGGTTTTGAAAGAATAAAAGCTTACAATGAACAAAGCATCTGGAAACAACGTATTGGAGCTACTAAAGGCGGACATGCGCTTCTAATTGTGGGTTATGATGATTATAAAAACGCATTTAAAATAATCAATTCATGGGGAACTAACTGGGGCCAAAATGGATACGGTTGGATAGATTATAATTTATTTCCTTTGGTAGTTAGAGAAGGGTATGTGGCAAAAGATGCAAGGAACGGAGAGCCTGCTGAGGAACCGAACATTCAACCTAATATTGAACCGATCAACCCAGTTACACCAACGCAGGATCTGTATGTTACCTTTTACAATACAAATGTAATTCATAACGAAACAAATACTACCTACGGACCGGGAATCAGAATAGATGGCTACCTGAATATTCCGGCTGGAAAAGGAAATACTTATATTATAGTAAGCCATTTTTATTTATCCAATTCAACAATTCCGGTAGGTTCAACTGTATCTCCTTTGTATGCCGATATTAATGGGAATGCTGCAACAGGGACTCAGGCTTATCAGGTTGGAAAGGGAGTTAACAACAGCTGGTCGGTGTTTTTTCCTTATAACGCATTTAATATTAACTCGGGCTATTACTGGGGAAATCAGTATTTTCAACAAACTACCTATATGTACGCCATTCCAACACTGTTTATCGATGGTTTTGGTGTCGCAAAAGGTGAACCGATAAATTTCTATGTGAACCGGTAAAGTAAAAAACATTTGACCTAACAACTACTTTTTTAAATTTTTCTATTATTTAGCATAACTATCTTTTCAGTTGAAATAAGAATTGAAGTTTGCAATTTGATTAAGTATGTCCCGGTAGAAACCTTTTTCCAATCCGAATTTTTCCCGTCCAAGAGTACATTGTTTTTGCCAATTTTATAGTTTACAGATGTGAAAGTTTTAATTTTTTCACCAGGAAAATTATATATCTCTAATTTGGCTTTTGAAAATTCAATGATATTAAACTCGATATTATCTTCTTTTGATGTAGGATTAGGATAGCAAAGAAGAGACTGTCTATTTACAGGCTCAACTAAACTTTCTGTATTCAAATACGTTTCATCGTAAATATCTTTTAGTTCACCTCTTTTATACAACGAAACATTGACCGGCCACGGAATTTGCAGTTTTTCCATTCCGTTAATCTCTTCGCGAAGTAAAGGAAATCCGTCTTCTCCAACTTTATTGTCGAGAACAACAGCAGCTAAAAATGACCACCGGAATTAAAGGCAATTGTCAAGGAAGCTTCTGTACCCGTTCTTTATTTAATGGGTGAACGTGATCATATGTTTTTGCCCATGGTTACCTATCTTGTAATAAAGCATTTCGTGGTAAATATTTTTCGATTAGCCTTTGCCTATTCCTTTGTATTTGAATCCAATTTCATTCATTTTTGCTGAATATAAAACATTTCTACCATCAAAAATAAATGCTGGTTTTAGCATTTTTTCAAATACCATATTCCAATCATAAAATTTAAACTCGTCCCACTCTGTTAAAATGGCAATTGCATGAGCTTCATTCATAGCGGAATATGGTTCATCATGAAAATGAATTTGTTTCTTCATAGCCTTAAATTCTGTTTTTGATGTAGCAACATTTTTCAAATCTTCGAGTATTCTCTCTCTTTTAACTTTAGGATCGTAAACATGAATTTCGGCTTTATCCTGCATCAACTCCTGAGCAACATAGATTGCCGCGCTCTCGCGTGTATCGTTTGTATCTTTTTTAAATGCCCAGCCTAAAAATGCAATCTTTTTCCCCGAAACAGTATTGAACAAAGAATCGATAATTTGTTTTGCGAACCGGTGTTTTTGGTAATTATTCATTTTAACAACCTGCTCCCAATAATCAGCAACTTCGGGCAAATTAAAATGGTGGCATAAATAAACTAGATTCAAAATATCTTTCTGAAAACAGCTTCCTCCAAAACCCACCGAAGACTTTAAAAACTTAAAACCAATCCGGCTGTCAGCACCAATTGCACGGGCAATTTCATCAACATCAGCACCTGTTTTTTCACACAATGCTGAAATTGCATTTATAGAAGAAATTCGTTGTGCCAGAAAAGCATTGGCTGTAAGCTTCGACAATTCCGACGACCACAATTTTGTTATAATTATATTTTCCGGATGTACCCAATTTGAATAAACATCCACCAATGCCTGAATTGCAATTTGTCCTTGTTCATCTTCATCTCCACCAATCAATATTCTGTCAGGCGAGTACAAATCGTCAACGGCAGTTCCTTCAGCTAAAAACTCGGGATTCGACAACACTTTAAATTGCTGTCCGTTACTTTCGGCTTCGAGAATTATTTTTATCGATTGTGCAGTTCGAACCGGCAAAGTTGATTTTTCAACAACTATTTTATTTTTTTGCGCTACCCTTGCAATTTGGCGGGCACACAACTCCACGAATTTCAAATCGGCCGCCATTCCTTTACCCAAACCATAATCTTTAGTCGGCGTATTCACCGAAATAAAAATCATTTCAGCTTCACGAATTCCCTCATCAATTTCTGTTGAAAAGAAAAGATTTCGTCCACGTGCTTCGGCAACTACCTCTTTTAATCCGGGTTCGTAAATTGGAAGATTATCTAAATCAGTATCGTTCCAAGCTGCAATTCGAGCAGGATTAATATCTACCACATTAACTTTTATATGAGGGCATTTTTGGGCAATAACAGCCATTGTTGGTCCGCCAACATAACCTGCGCCAATGCAGGTAATTGTCTTAATTACATTTGGAATTGTCATTGGGAATATTTGATTTTATAATCGTTTTGATATTTTGGCAAATCTACAATTACCCCTGCAAACAACAAAGTTATATTTCAATTTATTATGCCAAAGACTTTGAATCTCCAACTCAATATCTTTTCAATGTTTAAACTTTGCTCCCGATTTAATTTTATCCAATCTTTCTCGCATTGTTTCCAAATGAAATTTATAAACATCGCGTGGCGAGCAATTGTTTTCTGAACAAATTGCAGCAGCATAACCAACCACAACTCCCATTTGCGTGGTAGTATGCATTACTCGCGGACTACCCAAGCCAACATGAGTTGCAGAAAAACAGCGTCCGGCCATAAATAGGTTGTCAATATCTTTTGAGTACAAACAACGATATGGAATTTTATACTGCTCAATTTTTGTAAACTCGGCTTCGGTCAGGAAATCGTATTTACCACCCCGTGGATAATGAATATCGATTGCCCGAGCTTCTTCCACAAAACCATCCTCAAAATCAGGGCGGTTAATTACGTCGCTTTCTTTTAAAATATAGTCGCCCATAATTCTTCTGGATTCCCGTTTTCCGGCAATGTGTGCAATCCACTTTAATTGCAAATTTGCATTTTCCGGATCTTGTTTTACGTTGTACCAGTTACCGTAAATAGCCCTAAATAAGTGGTCGCGAATTTCCTCAGCATCGTAAATTGTATTCATTAAAAGTCCGTATTCCCAAAACCATTCACCGCGTGTAGCATTGTAATCTTTAGCTACTTCCATTGCCCACGGAACTTCTTTCCATCCAACAGAAAATTTATTTTCAGGATCAGTTTTTTGTGTCGATTCCACTTCCACCGAATTCCATAAAATAGAATTCCCCATGGTCATTCCGTCGCCTTTTTCGGGAGCTAAAGATTCGTTAAATTCATCTTTTGCCTCGCGTCCCATTTTAACTTCGCAGCCAGCCCAATATCCAATCCATCCATCGCCGGTTGCATCCACAAAAAGAGGTGCTTCAAAACGTGTTTCTTTGTGTGTCTCAGTATGAAAACAATCAACACTTGTAATTTTATTTTCAGTTTTGTTTACTGTATAAGCGCGGGTATTTGGAAAAACAGAAATATTCTTTTCTTCCCGAACTACCATTTCAATTGTATCGGTTGCAAGAATCGCCCCAGCATCTCCATTTGGATAATGCATTGTGCTTAATTCCTGAACAATAGTATAAAATTCCAATCCTTCAGTATGAACCCGAATCTCTTTACTTGCATTTCCTCCCAAAACCGGGCGATCGTTTATTAATGCCACTTTTACACCTTGTCTTGCGGCAGCAACGGCTGCACCACAACCGGCAAGTCCGCCACCAACAACTATTAAATCAAATTCTCCGGCATTTTCAGGAGGCGGAATTCCCAGCTTATCTTTTCGCCAAGCGGTCATTTCTTCCAATTCGAATGGTGGAAAATCGTTTTTATCCTTTGAAAAATAAATGGCATCGCATCGTCCTTCAAAACCAGTTTCATCTTTTAATTCAACCTTCAATTGGTTTGAACTTCCAATTTTTACGCGGCCAGCCAAAATCCATTGCCAGCCATCATTTACGCCAAATGTTTTTTTATACTCTTTTTCGTCAAAAATAATTTTGAATGTTCCGGGTGTTTCCGGCCGATCAGGAACCCAATCTTTTGTACGTACCCAAAAATAATACCTGCCACTTTCAGGAAAATTGACAACTGTTGAAGCATTTTCAACCGGTTCTCCCATTCCGTGTGCCAGCAAATACGGCGATCCCATTGAAGGGATAAATTGTTGATCTACTACCCAGCCGCCTTTTGAATCAAAGTTTTCCGCTTCGATCAAAACAGATATATTTTGTGCAAATAAAATAGTGGAAAATAGGATCAGGATTGAAAGCAGCAATGATCTTCTCATATATTTTGTTTTAGTTTTTTGCAGGAACTCCTTCAATCAAATAAGATTTTAATAAATCAAGGTCATTCAAATATACTTCACGAGGCAGACAATCTTCCTGGATACAAATTGTTGCAGCCATTCCAACCACTTCACCCATCATTCCAGTGGTTCGCATAACACGTACAGTACCAAGCGCAACATGTGTTACACTTATATTTCGTCCGGCCATAAAAAGGTTATTCACATTTCTTGAATAAAGACATCGGTATGGAATTTCGTAAGGTTCGATATCTTTTATATCGGCCCGTGACAAATAGGATTCAATTCCTAAATCATTTTCTATTGGATAGTGGAGGTCGATTCCCCATGTGGTTGTTATGGTGGCATCTGGAAAAACTATCTGGTTTAGAATATCTTGTTCTTTCAGGATTACGTCTCCTAAAAGTCTTCGTGATTCACGTTTTCCGCCAATGTGCGCTACCCACGACAATTTTCGATTTGCGAAATCATTTTTATTTTTCGATTTATTTTTAAGATAATCCCAATTTCCATAAACCACGCGATATGCATGATCTTTGATTTGTTCGATGTCGTTAATCTGATCGCGATAAAAACCTGTTTCCCAATTCCAATCGCCTTTTGTCAAATTGTGAAATGTATTCTCATCAAATTGAACTGCCCAAGGACATTCTGGGAAATCTGATACGATATTCTCTTCCACCGAATTCCATTGTACCGAGGTTCCCATTACCATATTATCAGCGTTTTCGGGAGCACGAAATTCACCAGTTTCTTTTTTACTTTCCCGTCCGACCCGAAAATCTGCCCCTGATAAAAACCCCAGGTTTCCATCGCCCGTGCAATCTGCAAAAACTTTACCCTTAAACTGAAATTCTTCTCCGGTTTTTATATTTTTTGCAGTGACAGATTCAATTAGCCCTTTTTTGCTTTTGGCTTTAAAAACATGCATATTCAGAAACAAACTAATACTTTCTTCTCCCTCAACTATTCGTTGTTTTTTATTATCGTTGTAATTGCTTGCAGGACCAGCATTGTGTTCAATTTTCTCAGGATGTTCTTCCAGCGTTTTAATAATCTTTTTACTCTGCTCCAAATCTGGGTTTTGTTTTGCCTCCCAAAGATTCCAATGTCCGATGGGACCAATTTCATTCACCAATTTACCCAATTCAGGATAGGCATTTTGAATAATTAAACCTGACAGTCCAACCCTAACTTCGGAGCTATTGTTTCCGCCAAGAACAGGTCTGTTTTGAATTAGAGCAACAGTTAAACCTTGCCTCGCCGCACTAATCGCCGCACAAATCCCAGCCATTCCACCACCTACTACAACAATATCGTACTCACCTGCATTTACAGGATTCTTCGGCAAATCCAGATTTTTCCTTCTGAAATTCGCCATATTTTTTGCATTAACAGGCGGTTTAAAATTACTGTCTGTTGTAAAAATTATTGCATCGCAACGTCCTTCAAATCCAGTTAAATCGTGTAATGCTATTTTATTGTCGCCCTTTGTAAGTTTTACTTTTCCTCCGTATTGCCAGTTCCATTCAGCACCTTCAGTACCAAAAACAGTTTCGAGAGGTTTATTTTTGATTAATAATTGAAACTTGCCGGGAGCACCTTTTACATTCCACGGAGCAACCCAATCACGAGTTCGTACCCAAACAAAATATTCAGCAGTATTTTCAACTTTTATTAGCGTCTCAGCATCTTCAACCGGAACTCCCAAACCGTGCGCCAAAAGAAAAGACGAACCCATTTGATCGATTGATTGTTGATCGACTAACCAGCCGCCGTGTTTCTTAAAAGATTCTGCTTCTATATAAATTACTTCTTTCTGTGCGACAGTTTTCAACGAAATAACACAACCAAAAATAAATATGGCAGCAATCTTAAAATTATTCATTTCAATAAATTTATTCAACCTTAAATTTATAAGTACCACTATTTACACTGAATATTTTATAGCCATCCTTTTCGCCAGCAGCTTTTATATATTCAGAATTTAAAACTGATTCTCCACTTTCAAAAACTTGTTGATTTTGTTTTGCAGGAATATAAACCGTTGCATGACTTCCAACCGGAACAACTATTTCCATCGAGAAATTCTCATTTTCATTTTCCCAATATATGCCTGCTTCTCCATAAGAAGTATTGTTGTAGTATTTTGCAAAAGACATAGCATCAACCGGCTGTGGACAGAAAATTATGTGTCGATATGCAGGTTCATTTAAATCGGTATTCATTCCGGCCAGTTTTCGGTAATACCAAACCAGCCCGCCACCAAACATCGGGTGATTGTGCGAACCGCCAGTACCCCATTTTTCCCAGGTTGTTGTTGCACCCAATTCTAACCAACGACCATAACCCGGCTCATCTTTCTTATTCATAGCTTCGTACGCCAAATCGTGCATACCATTTTCAGAAAGAACTTCGAAAAAGAATTGGGTTCCAAAAATTCCTGTATCCAGATGACCGTTATTTGCCTTTATATTTTTTTTGAGTGCATCAACTACATTTTTATACTGACTATCGGGAACACCCATTTTCAGGGCAAAAATATTTCCACCTGCATTTCCATAACTTCCTTTTTCAGCATCGTAAAAACGTTTAAAAAATGCCTGTTTTGTCGATTCTGCTAAATCTCTGTATTTTTTTTCTTCGGAAATATTACCCAAAACTTTTGCTGAATTTGCTGTAAATTCTGCACATCGCCATAAGTAAAAAGTGTGCACCAAATCGTCGGCGGGTAATTCGCCGGGAGTAACCCATTCACCCAAATTAAACCATTTTAAAATCTTGCCATCCTTCCCGAGCCGTTTTGAAAACATAATTCCATCCTCATCGACCCAGGTTTGCATGTACCTAACATATTCTTTCATCGCCGCGTACGAATCTTCCAAAATATCTTTTGCGCCATAATGCAGATAAAATTCCCAGGTCATAATACAAACTGCTGCTCCCCAGGCAACACCTCCTCCACAACTGGGTTGCCAAGGTGCACCATTTGGAACATATCCGGTTTCAATATTTTGTGCGCCAATAATATCGTGTATCCATTTATGATAAAAACTTTTTGCATCGAAATTATGCATTACGGTAACGCAAGAAACCTGACCGTCGCCAGTGTATGCAGAACGTTCGCGGTGCGGACAATCGCTGGCAATTCCTCCATGCATATTATCGGTTTGACTACGTTTCCATATTTTATTGACCTGATTAAAAAGTGGGTTTGATGTTTCGAAAGTGGCTGATTCTTCTACAAAAGTATTTACAACTTCGGCGGTAATTTGCTCGGGGCTAAGTTCTCCATACCAATTTATAATTTCAACCTCTCTGAAGACAAACCAGTTAAAGCGTGCTGCGTAATCTTCTTTCCCTTTTCCACTAAAAATGTACGAGTTATCTCCAGAAAAATTATTTCCCAAATATTTGATTTCTATTTTATGCCCGGCAGGACTTTCAACATTGCTCAGTTTTACCCAACCCGAAATTTCAACACCAAAATCTACTTTATAATTTCCATTGTACAACTTCTCAATTCTGATGGGTTTTAAACGTTCAACAACTTTATCTGGGTGCGCTGTGTGTGCCATTAATTTACCCGACGGAGCTTTTCTGATTACCGCTTTTTTCCACTCTGAATCATCAAATCCGGCGGTATTCCAACCCGGTTGTTCAAGCCGCGCATCGTAATGTTCGCCATAATAAACCATATCCATTAGAATTGGACTTTTACCAACTTTCCAACTCTGGTCGCTTTTAATTACTTCTTCCGAACCATCGGAATAGGTCAGATGCAATTGTGCAAGGAATCGAGGTGAGCCGTAACCAACTGTCCATGCTGACGAAGGATTATAAAAACCATTTCCAATAATACTTCCAATTGCATTAGCTCCCTGTTTTAATTTTTCTTTTACATCGTATGTCAAATACATTACTTTATATTCCCTGAAATTATCATCGACGGGAATAAACTCTGTTGCTAAACTGGGTCGTTTTGAATAGTTTGTCTGGTTAGGAACCAAAACATCGTCGCCCACTTTTTCGCCATTTAAAAAGAGTTCGAAATACCCCAAACCGGTAACAAAAACAACAGCTTTTTCTATTTCTTTTTCAACACTAAAATTTTTTCGAAACATTGGGGCAGGCGGTGGAAATTCCTCAGGAAGATGCACTTTGCGTTCTGATGGTCTGGCCAAAGTTTGTTCGCCTTGCCAGGGAGCTCCAATCCACTGAGCTTTCCAATCGCTTTTTTCAAGCAAACCCATTCGCCAAAAGGAAGGTTCACTCCATTCAGAAACTTCATCGTTTTTATCCCAGACTCGAACCTGCCAAAAACATTCCTGTCGGGAAGCTAATTTTTTGCCCTCGTATTCAACACGAATAGATTGATCTCCAACTACTTTCTTACTGTCCCATAAATCTGATTTTTCCAACTGCTTTTTTGAGCTAGCAACTCGAATCTGCCATGCTGTTTGTTCCTGTCCACGTTCGTCATTGTCAGCAATATTTATCCATGAAAGACGTGGTTGCTCAACATCAACAACCGAGGGATTATTTAAATATTCGCAGGTTAATTGTGTTGGATTTATTTTTGCATACGAAGCATTAAAAAGAGCTGACACCAAAATTGTTAAAAGGATAAGTTGTTTCATAATAAAATAGATTAGCGAAGCGGTTTAATATCAATTTCAAAAATACTAAAATTGCATGGTAACCAAAATAATATATTTCTCAGTTCTATCCTGCAGCATCTGAAAAATGGATAAAACTTATTTCTCGAACTTATGACTTTATACTATTACTTCTTACATTTGTTTGAATTTTAATAATCAGGAATGATTCCCAATATTGAAAAACTAAAAAATACAGATTCAGGAAACTTTTTTTTGCTGGCGGGACCGTGTGCCATCGAAGGAGAAAAAATGGCTTTGGAAATTGCTGAGAAGATTGTTGCTATTTCTGAACGCTTAAAAATTCCTTACATTTTTAAAGGTTCGTACCGAAAAGCAAACCGTTCCAGGTTAGATTCTTTTACCGGAATTGGCGACGAAAAAGCTTTAAAAATTCTGCAGAAGGTTGGAGAAATTTTTGACATTCCAACAGTGACAGATATTCATACAGCCAACGAAGCAGAGATGGCAGCCAAGTTTGTTGATGTTTTGCAAATACCTGCATTTCTTTGCCGGCAAACTGATATTTTAGTCGCGGCGGCGAAAACTGGCAAAGTAGTCAACATAAAAAAAGGGCAGTTTCTTTCGGCTGATGCAATGCAATTTGCTGTTACAAAAATATTAGAAAGCGGCAACAAGAATGTAATGCTAACCGAGCGTGGAACTACTTTTGGTTACCAGGATTTAGTTGTTGATTACCGCGGAATTCCTGAAATGCAAAAAATGAATGTTCCGGTAATTTTAGATATTACACATTCGTTGCAACAACCAAATCAATCTACCGGAATTACTGGTGGAAAACCTGAATTAATTGAAACTGTTGCCAGAGCAGGAATTGCTGTTGGTGTAGATGGAATTTTTATTGAAACTCATCCAAATCCTGGAATTGCAAAATCGGATGGAGCAAATATGTTGAGATTGGATTTATTGGAAGGATTACTGGAAAAATTGGTACTGATCAAACAAACAATAAATAAAATGTAGCTCCTCCGAACTTCCCCAATGGAGGAATTGAACAAAGAGAATTTTTTAAATTATTATTAAAAATGACCACAAAAAAATATTAGAAATGAAAAACAGAAGATCGTTTATTAAAAAAGCAGGTGCAGGAATTGCGTTGGCTGGATTGTCTCCATTATCAAAAAAAGCATTAGCTGCTGAAGTAGAAATTACCGGAGCATTAATGCATCACGTTTTTTTCTGGCTGAAAGAACCTACAAATCAGGCACACCGAAAACAGTTTGAAAAAGCAATGGTTGATTTGTTAAAAGTAGAAACCATAAAAATGAGTCATGTTGGAATTCCGGCAGCAACGGAAGAACGTGGAGTTGTTGAGAATTCATATACTTATTCATTTATGGTAATGTTCGATAATTTGGAAGACCAGAACATTTATCAAAAGCACCCGATTCATTTAAAATTTATTGAAGATAATTCTGATTTATGGAATAAAGTGGTGGTTTACGATTCAGTGGATTAGAATAAAGTTTACAGTCGCAGTATTCAGTTTTCAGAAGTCCGTATTCTGTTCATGTTGAGCATGTGAACAAAAGTCACAATCTCAATTTTTTCAATTAATAAAAAAATAAATACGCCAATAAAATTGAAGCTATAATTCCAACAAAATCTGCTATTAAACCGCAAACTACTGCATACCTTGTGTTTTTAATCCCGACTGCTCCAAAGTAAACTGCCAGAATATAAAAAGTAGTATCTGTTGCTCCCTGAACTGTGCTTGCCACGCGACCTACAAACGAATCGGCTCCGTAGGTTGTCATGGCATCCACCATCATTCCGCGGGCTCCACTACCGCTAAGTGGTTTCATTAAAGCAGTTGGTAATGCTGGAGTGAAATCGGCATTTATCCCGGCTTGTTCAAATCCCCAGGATACTCCTGCAACCAACCAATCCATTGCACCCGAAGCCCGAAAAACACCAATGGCAACCAAAATTGCAACCAAATAAGGAATAATTTTTACTGCAGTTTTAAAACCATCTTTTGCTCCTTCAATAAAAGCTTCGTAAACATTTACTTTTTTCCAAACTGCCATTAATATAAAAGCCACAATTACTGTAAACAGAATAAAATTACTTGTCACCTTCGAAACTTGAGTAATAGCTTCTTTGTCAAGAGTTGAGAAGTACCAAATAATTCCGGCTATAAAAATGGTTAAACCTCCGAGATAAGATAAAACGACTTTATCCAACAAGTTAATTTTTTGGTAAATGGCAACCGAAATCATTCCGGCAATGGTAGAAAAATAAGTAGCTAATAGAATAGGTATAAATATATCGGAAGGATTTACTGCACCAAGTTGAGCGCGATAAACCATAATACTAATCGGCAAAAGTGTCAAACCTGAAGTGTTCAATACCAAAAACATAATTTGGGCATTCGAAGCCGTACTCTTGTTTGGATTGGTTTCCTGCATCTCTTTCATGGCTTTTAATCCCATTGGAGTAGCAGCATTGTCGAGGTTTAACATGTTGGCAGCAATGTTCATTATTATTGAACCGTGTGCAGGATGTTCTTTTCCTAACTCGGGAAATAGTTTATTAAAGAATGGACCAAGTAATCGAGAAAATACTTTTACAATTCCGCCTTTCTCCCCTATTTTCATAATGCCCATCCAAAGAGTTAAAACCCCGGTTAAACCAAGAGAAATCTCGAAACCAGTTTTTGCCATGTCGAAAGTAGCTTTTACCATTTCAGGAAAAACTTCAACATCGCCTAAAAAAATTAATCGGGCTAAACCGATTACAAATGCCGAAAGAAAGAAAAATATCCAGATGTAATTTAGTGCCATTTAATAGATAGTAAAAATGTCAAAAGTACATTTTTCAATAAACCTTATAAAATAAAACTTCTTTTAATAAAAAAGAATGCGCTTTGCCAATTTGCCAAACACATTCTTTTTTGTATAAATTTTCCGAATATTTTTCGGAATCGAATTACAATTGAGATGCTGAAATTAATTCAGCAAGACGTCTAACCTGAACTATTCATAAATTTATCTATTCCTAAATCAAACTGCTTTGAATAAAGAGAATGCTCGATTCTCGCTTCTCAAAATAGCTAAGGCTATTTCTGCGAGACTCAACTCTGCGCTTCCCTTTATTCTGTGCATTTTGAATTCTTATAACGAAAAACTCATGAATAATTCAGGCTAAAGAAATATTCCATAGAAAAATTTACTTTTTGCTTTCAAATTCTTTCGACATTTTTTCAATTTCTTCTATCGTTGGCTCACCTGAGAAAACTGCTAAGCGATACTTAAATGTAGTTGTCTCACCTTCCTCAAGAGAAAGGTTCATCTCTTCTTCTCCTTTTGAAAATACTTTCTGTCCGAGAGTGTTTGCGGCAAATAACCCATATCCGCGTGCATGCCAATACGTAGGATATCCAGCATTCGCCGGATGATCAAAAATAACAATTGCTACTTTCTCCCCGTTTAACTCCCCATACAATTTCATCCAATTGGCTCGGGTTGCCCAAACGTCGCCACCTTCAATTCCTTCGCTGCTCAAATAATTGCCCGTTGCAGTTTTATCATCCGATGCATCCACTTCGGTTACTACACCATGCGAATCAACTAACTTTACTTTTCCGGTAGATGGTAATTCCAAAGCACGGGTTACACGAATAGCAAACATTCCCTCTTTGTTATCAGTAATATCAACTTTTCCGCTTACCGCTTTTAATTGAGTTGTGCGATCAATAATTCTTGTTTTTCCATCAACTGCAAAGGTAAAATCCGTTTTTTCTGCCAGAAGTTTTTTACCCTGATTATCTTTCCACGAAGCTGTTGTAGAAAGCGAAGCTTCGCCTTTCCCACTTATAGTAGCTTTAATAGCTTCGTGATAAATAGTTCCGAATTTATCTGCCCTTTCGGCTGAAATAGCTTCTGAATTGTTCCAGAAATCAAGGCCGTTTACATCACCATAATTTAACCAAATTCCAAGATGATGAGGATGATCTACTCTTTCCCCTTCTTTGTTTTTCATTGGAAACTGGCGTGTAATTTCATTTCCTTCGGCAGTAATAACCGGCCATAAAACAGGCTTTTTAACGTTATCGGGATAAATGTAAGAGGTGAACAACTTGCCATCGATTAACACATCAACTTTTTTCTCCGCAGTTTTAGCTACTAATTCCACTTTCGGTTGTGCCAACAAAATTGTTGTACTCATTACAATTAGACCTACAAAAAAAGATATCTTTTTCATTATTAAAATATTTAATTGGTTTAAGAGGGCACAAAATAATAAAAAAGAGGGACTTTTCAGCCCCTCTTTTAAAGATGTATAAAATCTAACTAAACTATTTTTTAATAACCCGGACGTTGAACTAAAACATCAGGTTGCACATCAAGTTGAGCTTGTGGAATTGGTTGATATTTATCGCCTTCACTAAAGCTTTTGCCCGACATAAACGAAGGTCTTACCCTTAAATCTGCAACTGCAAAATCATTCAATAAATCAACCATTGATTTACCACCAATCTTATTAGGAAGTCCATCCCAACGACGAAGGTCGAAAAAACGCATTCCTTCAGTGGCAAATTCCAAACGTTGTTCCCATTGAACAGCTGTCATTGCTTCATTTGCATCAGCAAATGCTGAATAAAGGCCAAGTTGGTAATTTGCAGCAGGCTGATCCCAATCAACATCTCCCTCGGCTCCCCAAGGATAAACTGAAGTAGGAAGTTCGGTAATAAGAACTTTACCCATTACTACCTGATTGTCTGCCCTGTCGCGAATTTGGTTTACTAAATCCAAAGCTCTTCCTAAATCGCCTTCTGATGCAGCAACTTCAGCTCTCCACAATAAAATGTGGCTGTAACGTAAATAACGGTAGTTATTTGCATTGATACCAGTTTGCCAACCTGTTGTAGTTGACAAGCTATATCTTTCTGATTGATTGAAAAAAGGTTTAGGAGCAGGTAGATATGGACCACCTTCAGTTTGTTTACGTACCCAGTTACTACCGCGATTGATACCCCAGTCTTTAAAAGGAATTCCCCTGCGGCTGACGGTATAATCCAAACGAGGATCTACTGCATGATCGGTAGGAACAAAAGTTTCATCCGAAGAAATACCGGCATCATTTGCCAAATCAACATCGTTAAATGTATCAAACATTGGCAATCCGTTTTCATCCACTTTATGAGCATTAACCAGGTTTTGTGAAGGCTGGTGGAAACCACAGCACATACCTATATCACCACCATGAGGCCAGTTTAAACCAATTCCCATTTCAGCATTTAACGATTCATTGATATCGTTTACATTTGCCTGAATTTCGAAAATTGATTCTGCATTATTGTTGGTTGCAATATTAAAATTGTCGATAAAATTAGGCATAAGCGAATATTTACCGCTATTGATAATATTATCTAATAATGGCTTAGCTTCTGCGTATTTTAAATCTTGCAAATAAGCTCTTGCAGCCAATGCCATTGCAGCATATTTGGTCGGACGTCCTACCTGGGCTTGCGATTCAGGAAGATTGGTCCATGCAAATTCAAGATCTGTAATAATTTGTGTCAAAACAGCTCCATCAGCATTTGCGTTTGAAACCACTAATGGGTCTTCAGTCTCTTCGGTTAAAATTGGTACATAATCACCAAAAACCAACCGCAATTCAAAATAAAACAATGCTCTTAAAAATCTTGCTTCCGCCTTATAAAGATTAGCTTTATCAGCAGTAATTGTTCCTGCCTCTTCGGTTGCATTGATAACTTTCATCGTTTTATTAGCACGGTCAACCCCCATACCAATTCCTAACTTATATTTATCAGCCGGATATCCATTTGTACTTTGAACTTCCCAGCGTTCAATATCGTTTACGGGAACCTGGTCGGTTAATTCTGATCCTTTGTAAGCATCGTCAGAAGCTGCCGAACCGTAAGTCCAGTTTTGGATTGAAGCTCCCCAGGAAATATCCCATAAAGAACTACCCGGTACAATAGCATAAGTTCCGATTAACAAAGCATCAATTCCTGTTGCATCGTAAAATACATTTTCTGATGTAGATCCAAGAGGAGCTTTTGTCAGAAATTCTTCTGAACATGAATATGACATGGTCAACAGAAATACAGTGACCATTATTATTGATAATTTTTTCATATTATTCATTTGTTTTAAATTAATAATAAGTTATTTATTATAACCCAAGTGTTACACCAAACATAATCTGACGTGGTGTTGGCCATGCCCCCATATCTAAGCCCATATTACTTCCGGAAGATCTGACTTCAGGATCAAGTCCACTATACTTAGTAATTGTAAATACATTAGAAACCTGTGCATAAACACTTAACCTTTTAATTTGCGCCTTATCCAAAATACTTTGAGGAAGAGTATATCCTAATCTTAAGTTTTTCATTCTCAGGAACGAAGCATCTTCCACAAAGGCTGTTGATGGTTGTTGAGAAATATCACTTTGATCAAGCATTGGCAAAGTAGCATCAGCATTGTTTGCCAGATACGGGCTACCCCATGATTCATACAAAGCATCTTTACTTAAACCACCATTAAACATACCGTAATCAATCCATCGGGTTACGTAATTTACCATTTCGTTTCCTAAACTTCCGTAGAAGAACATATTTAGGTCGAATGCACCATAACCAAGGTCGATATTTAAACCACCGGTTAAATCTGGGTGTGGGCTTCCAATAAAAGTTCTGTCATCGGCATCAATAACACCGCTTCCGTCAACGTCCTGATATTTAAAATGCCCTGGAGCATTGTAATCTGATGTTCCGTAAGGTGCGTGTGCATCGGCTTCAGCCTGAGTTTGGAAAATTCCTTCAACAACATATCCGAAGAATTCGGGAAATGCTGTTCCATTAGCATAACGTGTATAAGTCATCTGGCGCTCACTTGCCGCATCAATTGTTCTGTCAGGATCGCCGGATAGTTGTACAATTTCGTTTTTATAGTGCGAAAGTGTAAGACTTGCATTGTAAGTTAGTTTTCCGTCCAAAGCTGAATTATTATATCCTAATTCAAAATCAATACCGGTATTTTTCATTTCACCAATATTTACAAATGGAGCAGAAGCAACACCCATAACCTGAGGAATAGGCTCCTGGAAAAGCATATCGCTTGTATTCCTTTGCCAAACATCAACAGATACTGCCAAATGGTTATCGAGCATATTTGCATCGATACCAAGATTGATTGTTTCTGTAGTTTCCCATGTTACATCTTCGTTACCCAATGTAGCCGGTCTGAAACCTGCATAAGCACTGGTATTTGAACCATCGATAGCATAAGAAGCTTTATAAGAACTTGTTCCGTATGTAGAATACGAATTGTAATTACCTATTCTATCGTTACCAGAAACACCCCAACCTACTCTTACTTTTAATAAGTCTAACCAATTGCTTGTTTCGGCCATAAAACTTTCTTCAGAAACCGCCCATGCTGCAGATGCTGCCGGGAAAGTTCCATAACGGTTAGCTTCACTAAAACGAGAAGAACCATCACGACGTACTGTTCCTTCTATGAAATATTTTCCCATTAAATCGTAGTTAACACGACCAAATACAGAAAACAAAGACCATTCAGAACCTGTTCCACTATTTTCTTTATTACTTTCTCCTGAATCTAATTGCATGTATTCCGGACTCTCAGAGAAATACACACGCCTACTTGCATTTAACGATTGCCAGGTATTCTGAATAGCCTCGGTACCTGCAATTACATTTATTTTATGAATTTCGTCGAATGTGGCATTGTAGTTAATTGTATTCGACCAATTCCATTGTAATGAATAGTTAGATTCTGCATTCACCCCATTAACCATGTTCGGCTCTGAGTGCTCGTAAGTTGGCAATACATAACTTTTACCATTCCATTGTCCAAAGTTGTAACCTAACAAGGTTTTAGCGGTAAGGCCATCCATTAACGTAACTTCACCAAATACGTTTCCAAGAATTCGAACATATTTACCATTGTTATCTTTAGCACGATAAAGCATTGACAAAGGGTTTGAAGCATTACCCATTTCTGGAGCTTTCGAACCAGCAAAATTACCACCAATATCGTAAACAGGAATAATAGGTTGTGCACGGTAAGCCTGAGAAATAACGGTGCCTTCGTCGTTATCTCCTAAATTACCGTTTTCGTCGATATAAATAACTTGTAACGACTCACCTGCTTTAAACCACTTATTGAATTTTGCATCGGAGTTCATTCTAAAAGTATATCTTTTAAAGTCAGTATGCTTTAACATACCCTCTTCATTAAGGTAGTTTCCAGAAAAAGAATAAGTTCCCTTTTGGCCACCACCACTAACAGATAGATCGTATTCCTGAACAATACCTGTTTGATAAATTTCATCGTACCAGTTGGTACCTTCTTTATTTGCTTTAAATATTACAGTTCCAGGATAGTTATAAGAAGCTTCGTCAACCTGACCAGACATTGCGCCATTTGGTAAAATATAATCAGGAATTACAGGTGTTGAACCTGAACCGTACTGAGCGTGTGACGGAGCAGCACCATTATTTGCAAACGACAGCCAGACTGCTTCTGCATACTCTTGGGTATTTAACAGGTCGTACTGGTTAATTGAATTCGATACACCAGTTCTGGCAGTAAATGTTACCGTTGCATCCTGATTAATCCTTCCACGTTTTGTAGTAATAATAATAACACCGTTTGCACCCCTCGACCCGTAAATTGCTGCCGAAGATGCATCTTTCAAAACAGAGATTGACTCAATGTCTCCAGGTGCGATATTATTCCCAGGACTTGCAGGGACACCATCAATAATGTACAATGGATTTGGGTCGTTAATTGTCCCAACTCCACGAATACGGATAGTTGCATCGCCACCAGGCCTGTTAGCTGAAGTAACAGTAACACCAGCAACTTGTCCTTGCAAACGACTTACAACACTTGTTTCAGAAGTTGCCGCAAGTTTTTCGGCTGAAACAGTAGAAACAGCTCCGGTTAACTCCTCTTTCATACGAGTACCATAACCAATAACAACAATTTCGTCAACCCCAATTACATCGGGTTGCAATAAAACATCAATTATTGTTTGGTTTCCAATTTCGATTTCTTGCTTTAACATACCAACGTATGAAAATACAAGAACATTAGCTTCGCTTGGTACGTTAAGTGTAAACTTTCCGTCCAGGTCGGTGATAGTTCCTACTGTAGTTCCCTGAACAACAATACTAACTCCAGGTATAGTTGCACCAGAATCTTCGGTGACCGTACCTGTAACTTGTTTTGTTTGCGCAAAAGAACCCAGAGAAAATGCCATGAAACTGGCAAGTAATAAAAAGGTTAAAAAACCTTTAAAACGATTTTTTTCCATAGATCTTAAATTTTGTAATTAATTTGTTTTGGTTAAAAAAATTTGTGATTCAAATAATTTTAGAAAAATAATTAGACTTTTTCCATTGGCAGTTTTTAATTTATTATGTTCTCAAATACATTAAATATTCACTCAACATTATGCAATTTTAACAATTTTAATTAACATTTGTTTATTGTTAAAAGATGTTAAAGAATATGTTTTACAATTATTTTGTAATTTATACAATATGTTCAATATTCTGATTCCCATTTGCCTCAATAATTTTTGCGATGCAAAATTAATAATAAAAGTTAAAGAAATCAAATAATCGTTTACTTTCTTGTTGTCTCGATATTTTCTAATATAACAATATTTAAGCCATTCAAAATTAAATACTTAAGGTTGTTGCTGAAATTAATTATTCAAGATTTTAGGCGAAACAATGATCTAATAAACAGCTTATTAAGAATTAAAAGGAAAATATTATCCTTTAATCTGAAGATAAAATTTTAGCTTTGTTTACTGGTTGTCTGAAACATTATATCGAAAGCAATAATTCGCCAATACTATTGGGCTATAAATATTTAAGTATGAAATCAACAAAAAACCCTTTTTACTTACTTGTTTTATTTATTGGGATTTTTTTTTGCTTTGGTTGTAAAACTGAAGTTGAAGAAACGATCAAAATATTAAATCGCAAACCGAATATCGAACCAGATTATTCCGAAATAACCATTCCAACAAATATTGCCCCCATGAATTTTATTATTAAAGAAGATGGGAATTTTTTTAAAATAACTGCCAGTGGGGGTGAAAATGAATATCAAATAAACATAAATTCGTCGAATGGAATAATTAAGTTTCCGAAAAAGTCATGGAAGAAGTTGTTGGACAATTGTAAGGGAGATAAAATAAAAATTCAGGTTTTTTCTTCAAAAGATAATAATAAAAACCTTAATAAATTTTTGCCTTTCTACATTAATGTAGCTAACGAACCAATTGATCAATCCCTGGTTTATCGATTGATTCATCCTGGGTACTACAGTTGGTCTAAAATGAAAATCGTTCAAAGATCGCTTGAAAATTTCAGTGAAGAATCCATAATCGAAAATCAAGTGCTTGAAAAGAATTGTATCAATTGCCACACTTTCAAGCAAAACAATCCCGATAGGTTTTTAGTTCACATCCGGGGTTCCAAAGGTGGAACTTATTTTGTTGAAGATAATAAGATAATCCGCAGGGCATTGAAAACTGAAAATATGCCAGGTGGCGCAACTTATCCATCGTGGCACCCCAGTGGAGAATATGTAGCATTTTCATCTAATCAGGTGAGGCAAAATTTTTATGCTCATTCTAAAAAAAGCATTGAGGTATTCGACCGGGTTTCTACCCTTATTCTTTACGATATAAAAAATAATGAAATTTTAAATATTACTAACCAAGATACTGTTGAATATTTGCAAACTTTTCCTACATGGTCGCCTGACGGAAAATTTTTATACTACTGTCAGGCAAATCAAAGTGAAACAGATTCTAATTTAGATATAAACGATATAAAAAATACTCATTACAATTTGGCAAGAAAATCTTTTAATTCTGAAACCTTATCATTTGGCAAAACAGAACTTGTTTTTAATGCTTCAGAAAGGAAAAAAAGTGTATCATTTCCAAGAATTTCACCCGATGGAAAATACCTCGTTTTTACTCTAAGCGATTATGGAACCTTTCCTATTTGGCATCAGGAAGCTGATTTATATTTACTTGACCTGCAAAGTGGGAAAAATAAAAGAATGGATTTAAACAGTGATAAAACCGAAAGTTATCATTCATGGTCAGCAAATAGTAAGTGGCTGGTTTTTAGCAGTAAAAGATTAGATGGAAGAAGTGCAAGGCCCTTTTTTGCATACATCGGTTCCTGGGATCAGAT
>Ga0209249_1001385_pt1 | contig 23708 bp, 23 predicted proteins | sample SaaInlV_200m_DNA_4_FD_184653 | JGI IMG/M metagenome (GOLD analysis project Ga0209249, IMG submission 184653) | Marine microbial communities from expanding oxygen minimum zones in the Saanich Inlet - SI037_S3LV_200m_DNA (SPAdes) (version 2) | ecosystem: Environmental > Aquatic > Marine >...
TTTTGTCGGTAGAGTTCATGTTTTTATTTTTTGTTTACGCCTCTAAGATAGTAACTTATTGGAAAAAAATATACATGAACTCCATTTTTATTTAAAAAATTAATGTTTTTTATCAAAGCTTGCATTTGTCTGTATTACAGAATATTAACATCATTTTGCTTGTTTTTGTGAATTATGCAGGCTAAGTATAGCTGAGCAGATTAATCAAGATTGGTGGGATCAAAATGGAGAAAAATTTCTTAAAGGAGTTAAAAAATGATTTCAAATTCTGTAGTTGTTGATACTAATTTGATATTCTCTGCATTAATTCCTAACCTGAATAATTCACAAATATTTCTACTACAAGCCCAAACTGCACATCATCATTGACCGTCCTCAATTTTTATTCCATCAAAATAGCTCGCTATTACTCAAAAATAAAAATCTGTGGTAGTTCAAATCTGACACACATTTTGAACTTTCGTTACGAAAATTTGTGAATTATTCAGGCTAAACAAATTAAGAATAAATGAAGTGAATGGAAAATTGAATAAACTCCAACTTATGATTGTTAAAATGCTACTTCCTCTGAAGATACCTTAGGATTTAAAATTTCATCAGCTTCATCGAAAATAGAAACAAGCTTTTTCAAATTCTTTTTTACGTATCCAAAAGAACAAGTTAATTTGAATTTTTCTTTGCTAATTGTAGCATATCCATTTTGCTTTTTACCGCTTTGCGAGATCTTCAGCTCAAAGTTGTCTTTGGTATTAAAAACAATTTCTGAATAAGGTTTTTTGCTTTTTTTCCAAGTACTTGCCTCTGCATTAATATTTGCAAGAAAACTATCTATTTCAGTTAATTGTTCAAAATCTATATAAGACGAAATTTGATATTTCGCTTCGTCCCTCTTTTGTTCAATAGTAATTTTCATACCTTTCAGATGATTTAAGCTATCGTTTAGTTGATAATAATCGACAGCATAAAATCTCATTCCTACAGAATTTTTGCCATTTATTTTTCCTATATAAACCTCGTCTTTAACTTTTACTACATCTTGTTTTTGAATAAATTCACGCAAATTAACATTACAATCTTTTTCGTTTTCTTCATTTTGCGAAAAAATATGATTATTAAAACTAAAAATGAAAGCTAATATAAGGGCACTTTTAATGATTTTCATTGATTTATTTTTTTAGTTATTAAAAATTTTTCTATTAATATTGTTCTTTACTATTTGGAAATTCAAGGGTTTTGACATCGTTTATATAGTTTGAAACCGCACCTTTAATTTCTTCAAAAAGATTATGATATCTTCGCAAAAAGCGAGGAGAAAATTCCTGTGTAATTCCCAACATATCGTGTAAAACAAGTACTTGCCCATCAACATTTTTACCGGCACCTATTCCAATAATCGGAATTCTCACTTCTTTTGCAACATGTGTTGCCAGTTCAGCCGGAATTTTCTCCAAAACAATTGCAAAGCAGCCTGAATCTTGAAGAATCTTCGAATCTTCGATAAGTTTTTTTGCTTCGTTTTCTTCTCTTGCCCGCACCACATAGGTTCCAAATTTATGAATAGATTGTGGTGTAAGACCAAGATGTCCCATAACAGGAATTCCTGCCGTCAATATTCTTTCTATTGACTCACGTATCTCCTTGCCACCCTCCATTTTTATTGCATGAGCACCTGTTTCTTTCATTATTCGAATAGCAGAAGAAAGGGCTTCTTTAGAATTTCCCTGATAGGTTCCAAAAGGCAAATCGACAACCACTAATGCTCGTTTTACACCTCTAACTACAGAGCTTGCATGATATATCATCTCGTTTAAGGTGATGGGTAAAGTAGATTCATGACCAGCCATAACATTCGATGCAGAGTCTCCAACAAGAATTACATCAATACCCGAATCATCAAGAATACGTGCCATTGAGAAATCATAAGCCGTAAGCATTGAAATCTTTTCACCTCTAAGTTTCATTTCATTCAGCACATGAGTAGTTATTTTTCTGAAGCTTTTATATGTTGCCATTTTTTTCATTTTTATTAATTATTCACTTTAGAATACTAAATATAGAATTTTGTTTATTGATTAATGATAATTCACAATTCATAATTCACAATTAAATTTATACATTTGCCAAAAATAATTTTATGCAAAAATGTCAAATTTAATTAATCTCAAAAGAATTTAAATGAAAAAAATAATAGTTTTATTTTTTGGACTGATAATTTTCAATTCATGCGAAGTTGATTTCGATATAAACGCAGACTGGCAGGACATTTCGGTTGTTTATTGTTTACTAAACCAGAACGATACTGCACATTATGTAAGACTTGAAAAATCGTTTCTCGGAGAAGCTGATGCTTACGAAATGGCACAAATATCTGATTCAATATACTACAATGATGCCGAAGTTCAATTATATAAAGTAAAAGATGACGATACAGTAGGAAGTGCTATAACTTTATATAAAACAAATGAAATAGAAAAAAATCCTATTGGTTTCAATGGTGAGGATGGAATTTTCACCACCGACAATCATATTTTATTTTATACTACAGAACAATTATCAACAAGTTATGAATATCATTTAAATATTTATATTCCTGAACTTGACAAAACTCTTGCAGCTTCAACTACACTTTTAAAAGATTTATATATTAGAAAACCATCCACTCAGGTGCTGCAGACAGTTTCGTTTGTTTCCACAGAACCGTATAAAGTTGAGTTTAATTCTGTTGAAAATGCACGTATTTATGGTTTAACCATTAGAATAAATTATCGGGAGGTTTATCTTGACGGTACCGACGAATATAAATATTTAGACTGGAAACAATCAACTAAAACTTCTACAACTTTAGATCAAGGAGTTGAAATGATTATGCAAATTTCGGGAGAATCCTTTTTTAAATTTATGGCCGGTTCTCTTGAAGCTACCCAAGAAATTAAAAGAGAAATGCGTAGTTTAGATTTTATTTTTGTTGTAGGCACAGACGATTTAAACACATATATTGAAGTAAACGGACCTTCTCAAGGCATTGTTCAGGAGAAACCAGCTTTCACAAATATTGAGAATGGTGTTGGAATTTTTTCAGCAATTTTCGACAAAACTATTCCAAATAAATACCTTTCTGCTCGTACACTCGATACACTTGCTTTAAGCGACCTTACCATAGACTTGCGATTTAAGGACGGCTTTGATAATTGGTGGTGGGAAACTAAATAGTTTGTTTTTTTGTATTTAGTTTATCTTAGAAAAAAGGCAATTTTTATAAAATAATTTATTTTTGATGAGATTTCTATTTTCTTTCATGCAGTAAATGCTTCTATATTAAACAAATGAAAAAAGTCGAAATATCGCAAAAAGAGATATTTTTAATTTAAACTGTTTTCTTTGAGACACTATTTAGTGCATCTAAGAAAACCTACTATTTCTGAGGTGGTTTTTAAGAAAGCGACAAGAACAAGGCTTGTGAAGTGTTTAATATCAGGAGTTTACTTTTGTAAATGACTTTTATTAAACACGAGCATAACGAAGTTATTGACGTTTTCTTAAAACCACTATTTAGCCCACTTAAAAATGAAAACGCCAAATATTCCCAATATTTTTTTACTTTTGATTATTAATTTGATTAAAAATAAAGATTATGAAAATGTTAAAACCAATACTCGTAGTTGCAATTTTATGGCTTTTCTCAAATAATATCTCTGCTCAATGTACACCAGATCCAAATTGTACTGATCCTGACAACGATGGCGAGTTTTGTCCAGACACTATACCGGAATTGATGGAAGGATTTCCTTACGATCAAGTAATAACTTTCACTCCTCCTCCCGAAGCGCAAGGTGTGGTTATTCATCACCTTGCTAATGTTTCAGTATCAAATTTGATTTCAGGTATAAATTATTCGGTTTATGCAAGTTCATTTTATCCTGGGCAATGGTATTGTATCGAATTATACGGTACGCCAGCAATTGGTACTGCCGGTATTCATAACATGTATATAACATTTGATGTTTATATTAGTATTTTAGGATTTCCTATCAATGTTGGAACATTCACAGATTCATCATTAAGTATAACTGTTCATCCTATGCTCACAGCCGATTTTATGGTAGATGGAAATCCATGCTTAGAGGACACCACAGAAATCACATACACTGGCTCAGGAACAATTGCTGCCAGCTACAACTGGGATTTAGATAGCGGAACTGTCGTTGGCGGTAATTATCCCGATGGCACTTTTCAGGTTCAATGGACAAATTCCGGATTAAAAGAAATTTCATTAGAAGTTGAAGAAAATGGTTATTTTACGAGCGATACATTTCAAATACTTATTAATCCTATGCCAATTGTCGATTTGGGTTCAGATATTGCTTTATCGCCTACCGGCTCAGTGATTGATGCAGGGGCAGGATTTTCTAATTATCTTTGGTCAACAGGTGAAACAACTCAAACAATAACAGTTTCTAATTCAGGATTTTATTCAGTATTGATTGAAGACATAAATTCTTGCACAAATAGCGATACTATAGAAGTCTTTGGTAGCAGCAGCGATTCTCAACAAATAAATTTGGTGGCAGGATGGAGTATGTTTTCGACTTACATTGAGCCTACAAACAATTCGCTCGACAGTATTTTCTCAGGAATAGTTTCAGACATCAACATTATGAAAGATTATTTAGGATTTATCTATTGGCCCGCTTATGGAATTGACAATATTCACAATTTAACCATTGGACAAGGATATTTAATAAAAATGATAAACAGCAATACTTTAAATATTAATGGCGTGCAAGTAATTCCTGAAATTACACCAATCTATCTTCCAATGGGTTGGAGCATGATTGCTTATTTGCGAACAACACCGGCGCTCATACAATTAATGCTCTCATCTATTAATTATTCCATTATTATAGCTAAAAACGATTTAGGACAAGTTTATTGGCCTCAATTTATACTTGGCAATTTTATTATGGCCCCTGGCGAAGGCTATTTGATAAAAATGTCGGCTCCTGAAGTGCTTATTTATCCTGCAAACTAATTTTGAAAATTAGGTTAATGAATTTAAAAACCGCCTTTTCAAGCTGCCCGAACGACACCTACATTTTCGATGCAATGATTCATCAAAAAGTTGATACTGAAGGTTTAAACTTCAAATTCTTGATTGATGATATCGAAAATCTGAACAAATTAGCTATGCATGATGAAATTGATATTGTTAAACTGAGTTATCATGCTTTTGCCTATGTTTCTGAAAATTTCCAGATACTTGATGCAGGCAGTGCTTTAGGCTTTGGCAATGGGCCATTGCTTGTGAGCAAACGAAAGATTTATCCAGACGAGATGAAGGATGCAAAAATTGCAATTCCTGGCAAATATACAACAGCCAACCTTTTGCTGGGAATTGCATTTCCAGAAGCTAAAAAAAAACATGAATATCTTTTTTCAGATATCGAAGAAGTAGTTTTAAGCAATGAAGTTGATGCAGGTCTAATTATTCACGAAAGTCGTTTTACTTACGAAAAAAAAGGATTGAAAAAAATAATAGATTTAGGTGAATTTTGGGAAAATGAAACCAAGCTGCCAATTCCTCTGGGTTGTATTGCCGTAAGAAGAAATCTTGAAAATAATACAAAACTAAAGATTGAACGTGTTCTGAAAAAAAGTATAGAATTTGCCAAAAATAATCCGCAATCAAGTTTCGATTTCGTTAAAAAATATGCACAAGAAATTGACAACAATGTTATTTCAAAACATATTGATCTTTATGCAAATGATTTCACTTTTTCATTGAAAAAAGAAGGAAAAAAAGCAATAGAAACTTTGTTTGAAAAAGCCACGAAATTGAAGCTGATTCCTGAAATTAAGGAGAAATTGTTTTTAGATAATCAATAAAATAAAAAACACTATATCAAGCAGAAAAAAGATGACAGAAAAAAACAAAATCGTTTTAGACAAAACAATAAAACAATGCCGCGAACGCAACATTATTCTCCCAACTTATGCCCAAATGGCAAATCCTGAGCTCATTCCTGAAAAGATAAAAAATGGGTTAAAAAATATTGGTTTGTGGGATTTGAATTCCTTAAACCTTTTCAGAATTAGTTGGAAAAATGAACCAATAGAGTCGGGCGGCGGTTTCGCAAAAGCGAATTATATTGAAATTCCTCAAGAATTATCAGGAGTTAAAGCACGTATATTTGTACTAATAGGAAAATATTTTCCAACAGGTGCACATAAAGTTGGAGCAACTTTTGGGCCTTTGGTCGAAAAACTAATTACAGGAAAATTTGATCCTACTTGTCAGAAAGCCCTTTGGCCCTCAACCGGAAACTATTGCAGAGGAGGAGCTTATGATTCATATTTGTTGGGTTGCGAATCTATAGCAGTATTGCCGGAAGAAATGTCTCCCGAACGATTTGAATGGTTGCATAAGGTCGGAGCAGAAGTTATTGCTACGCCAGGTTGCGAAAGCAATGTAAAAGAAATTTACGACAAAGTAAAACAACTTGAAACCGAACGCGGGGATAAAATAGTAACACTCAATCAATTCAGCGAATTTGGAAACTCATTGTGGCATTATGGAGTTACCGGAAAAACCATAGAAGAAATTTTCATCAACGAAAAAACAGAAAAGAGCCGATTGAAAGCCATGTTTCTAACACAAGGTTCGGCTGGCACGCTCGGTAGTGCCGATTATCTTCGCGAAAAATTTCCACAAATAAAAATTGGAGCAGGAGAAGCTCTACAATGTCCTACTTTGCTTTACAATGGATATGGAGGACATAGAATTGAAGGTATTGGCGACAAACATGTTCCTTGGATTCATAACATAAAAAATATGGACTTAGTTGCTGCTATTGACGATGAAGTCTGTATAAACCTAATGAATTTGTTCAATAATGGAAATGGGAAAGAGGAACTTATTTACAATGGAGTACCTGAAAATGTTGTCGATAATTTGCATCTCTTTGGGATTTCGTCTATTGCAAATATTATTGGAGCAATAAAAATGGCTAAATATTATGAAATGAACGAAAACGATTTCGTTTTTACTGTAGCTACTGATTCTATGGAAATGTATAAATCAAGATTACAGGAATCAAAAATTAAATTAGGTGAATATAAACAGAAAAATGCTGCCATCGACTACGAAGGCAAACTTCATGGAATCAAAACCGACAACATGATAGAATTGAACTATTATGATAAAAAAAGGATGCACAATCTGAAGTATTTTACCTGGGTAGAACAACAAGGTAAAACTGTTGAAGAGCTTGATGATCAATGGTATGATGATAATTATTGGAATTCTAAATATTCAAAATTAGATTACTGGGACAAAAAAATTAATGAATTTAACGATAAAACTGGCTTACTGAAGAACTATTTATAGATTTTTGAGATTGATATCGCTATAAAAGATCATTTTAGAAAAGATTCATATGGTTTTTCGAAAACTTAGTTTTTGAAGGAAACTTAAAAATCACATAATTGAACAATTGAATAATAAAATAATTTAAAATAAAAAATGTAGTTTGCAAAAGAATATTTCTATTTTTGCAGGCTGAAAAGCCCAGGTGGCGGAATTGGTAGACGCGCATGGTTGAGGGCCATGTGTCCATTTGGATGTGCAAGTTCGAGTCTTGTTCTGGGCACTTTTTTTCTTTGAAATATTCATCCGAATATCTTCAAGTCATAGAGATATTAAAATCCTATAAATTACATTCAAGTAGTCATCAATAGGATTTATTAGCAAATTTAACAAAAATTCAAAATCAGTAGAAAAAATCAATTTCAAATATTACTTTTGTGAAAAATAATGCATGATATGAAATTGATTAAGTACGGCTTGACTTTGCAGAGAATTCGAGAAGAAGACATTGAGATGGTGAGAGAATGGCGAAATTCCGACTATGTTAGAGAAAAAATGGAATATCGTGAATACATTACTCCTGAAATGCAAAAAGCATGGTTTGAAATGATTGACAATCCAGACAATTTTTATTACATAATAATATATAAAAATGAGAAAATTGGTGTAATAAACGAAAAAGGATTTGATAGATATGGGAATCAAAAGTCTGAATCGGGGCTATTCCTTAAAAGCAACAAATACGAAAACTCAATAGCTCCTGTTTTAGCTTCTCTAATTCTAATTGAAATGAATTTCTACTTCTTGAATGGAAAAGAGTCGTATATTAGAATTTTGAAGGAAAACGAAAAGGCAATCAGCTATAACAAAAGCATAGGTTATCAACTATGTGAAAATCAAGAAGATATTGATAACCAGCTTTATGTTATGACCCGAGAAACTTTTGAAGAAAAAACAAAAAAAATACGTAAAGCCGCACTTCGAATCTCCGGAAACGACCCAAATTTCTATCTTGTTTGGGAGCCTCACGACTACGAATCGGGTATTGCCAAAGATTCCGAAAAAATTGTAAAAAATTACCCAATAGAAGTGAAATCGAAATGGGAAAACAATTGCAGGATATTTTATATTACTACAGATGTTAATAATCTAAGCATAATTTCTTCGGATGTAGAAATTGAAACTCCGAAAGATTATTTTCAAGAATCAAAAGAATAAATTGTAATTATTTCAGTTAATTAAAAAATTAAAAATATGGAAAATCAAAAAGTGTCAAATATAAAACCATCAATGAATCTTGGTGCTATACTGGGATTAGTGTTAATTTGTTATTCAATTGTTCTTTATATGTTAGATATGAATCTCAATCCAAAGATGCAATATCTATCATATGCAGTAATTGCAGCAACATTGTACCTAACAATGAAATCTTATCGCGATAATTATCAAAAAGGATTTATCACATATTCTAAGGCTTTAGGTACCGGAACATTAATAAGTTTTTTTGCTTCAATTTTAAATGCTTTTTATGTATATATTTTTCATACAGTAATAGATACAGAGGCTATTCAGAAAATGAAAGATATGCAAATTGAAGAATTACTAAACAATGGAATGAGTGAAGATGATGTTGAAATGATAATAAGTACCTCACAGGTATGGATGACACCTTTAGTTTTTACCATTACTACTATTATTGGAGTAACATTTATTGGTTTCATTTTATCCCTTCTTATTTCTATTTTTATTAAAAAGGAAGGAGATCCATTTATTGAAGATATGGCCGAAATAGAATAGTTTTACCCCTGATTAAAAAAATTACAATAAAAAAACAAAGAAAGTCTCAATGGATATTTCCGTAGTCATTCCATTATTCAATGAAATAGAATCCTTGAAAGAGCTACACGATTGGATAAAACGTGTGATGCATACAAATAATTTCACTTATGAAATAATATTTGTAGATGATGGCAGTACTGACAATTCGTGGCAAGTGATTGAAGAATTATCAGCAAAAAACAAAGAAATTCGAGGAATTAAATTTAGAAGAAATCATGGAAAAGCAGCAGCGCTTTTTTGCGGGTTCGAACATGTGAAGGGCGAAGTAATTATTACAATGGATGCCGATTTGCAGGATAGCCCCGATGAAATTCCGGACTTGTATAAAATGATAACAGTCGATAATTTCGACCTTGTTTCGGGTTGGAAAAAAAAGCGACATGATCCAATAACAAAAACTATTCCCACAAAACTCTATAATGCTACCGCTCGCAAAGTTTCAAAAATTAAACTTCACGATTTTAATTGCGGTTTGAAAGCCTACAAAAAAAATGTTATCAAAAGCATCGAAGTTTATGGAGAAATGCACAGATATATGCCAATACTTGCAAAACAGGCTGGGTTTAAAAGAATTGGCGAAAAAGTTGTTCAACATCAGGAAAGAAAATACGGTGTTACAAAATTCGGTATAGAAAGATTTGTGAACGGTTTCTTAGACTTAATTTCTATTTCATTCATCTCGAAATTTAGCAAACGACCAATGCACTTTTTTGGAACAATCGGGACTATTATGTTTCTCAGCGGTGGTTTTGTTTCTATATGGCTGATTGCAAAAAAAATATACAATGTTTTCAATCATCTGCCAGTTAGAGAAATAGTTGAGCAACCATTATTTTATATTGCCTTGCTCTCGATAATCATTGGCGTTCAATTGTTTTTAGCAGGTTTTCTTGCAGAGCTTGTCTCAAGAAGTTCGCCTGAGAGGAATAAATATAATGTTGAAAAAACAATTTAGAGTTCTAATTCTATCAAAATAACCGGAATAGAAATAGCCGTTTTTATGAACAATTGCCCTATAGAAATTATAATTTGAATTTAACACAAAACTTTATTAATTAGAAATAGTGAAAGATTTTATAAGTTGGTTGATGCGAAATATACCGCGACCTATTTTAATTAGGTTCAGCTTTATTTTTAGTAAAATAATATCAATTTTTTACATTGGCAAAAATGTATATTGCCCAGTCTGTGAACGCAATTTCCGTAAATTTTTGCCCTACGGAGCCGTAAAACGCCGAGATAATGTATTGTGTCCAAACTGTTTGTCGCTCGAACGACACAGACTATTGTGGCTATTCCTGAAAAAGAAAACCAGCTTTTTCACATCAAAACTAAAAGTGATGCACATGGCTCCCGAACAGCCATTTCTTAAAAAGTTCAGGAATCTAAAAAATCTTGATTACCAAACAGGAGATTTGGTTTCGCCACTTGCCGATGTTAAATTTAATATCGAAAATATTCCTTTTCAAGAAAATATTTTCGATGTTTTCATTTGTAATCATGTGCTGGAACATGTTGATAACGACTTGAAAGCAATGCAGGAAATATTTAGAGTTTTAAAAATAGGCGGCTTTGCAATTTTACAAGTACCTATTGATATATCAAGAAAAGAAACCTATGAAGATAAAACCATAACAGATCCGTTTGAACGCGAAAAGCATTTCTGGCAAAAAGATCATTTGAGACTTTACGGTTTAGATTATGCCGAAAAACTACGATCTGTTGGTTTCAAAGTTACAGAAAATGATTTTGCTAAGGAATTTTCGCCAAATGAATTAGAAAAACTCAAGTTCGATAGAAATGAAATAATCTATTTTATTGAGAAAAAGTAAGTTGTGAATATAAAAAACATAAATATTGGTCCTGCTTTTCCGCTAAGAGGTGGAATTGCTAATTTTAACGAGGCACTTTGTAAAGCTTTTGTTCAAAAAGGAAGAGATTCAAAAATTGTTTCGTTCTATCTACAATATCCAAAATCATTTTTTCCCGGAAAAACTCAGTTCGACACCGGATCAGCCCCCAAAGATTTCAAAATTGAATCTCTAATTAGTTCAATTAATCCTCTGTCGTGGATTAGAACTGCAAAAAAAGTGAAAAATGAAAACCCTGATTTAGTTGTTATTCATTACTGGATGCCGTTTATGGCACCTGCTCTTGGAACTATTGCCCGATTGATAAAACGAAAAACGAATATCCGGGTAATAGCAGTTACTCACAATATTATACCGCACGAAAGTTTTATTTTTTCAAACACTTTAGTGAAATATTTTGCAAATTCATGCGATGGATTCATAACACTTGCCGAATCGGTTCTGGATGACTTATCGGAAATTTCAAACAACAAATATAAAAAATTCATTCCACACCCTATTTACAATATTTTTGGGGGCAGTGTAAACAAAAGCGATGGGAAAAATTACTTGCAACTAAAGCAAGAAAATCGATATATACTTTTTTTTGGTATTATTAGAAAATATAAAGGACTTGATTTGTTGATTGAAGCGATGGCGAATATAAAAGTCAAAGAATTAGGAATAAAGGCTATTATTGCCGGCGAATTTTATGAAGACAAAGTAGGCTACTTAAATTTGATTAAGAAAAACGATTTAGAAGAAAGTATAATTATATCAGACAAATTTATTCCCAGCAGCGAAGTTCGATACTATTTTGCAGCTTGCGATATGGTTGTTCAGCCGTATCATACTGCTACACAAAGCGGAGTAACACAAATTGCTTATCACTTCAACCGCTCCATGTTGGTAACCAATGTTGGAGGTTTAGCTGAAATTGTTCCCCACCAGAAAGTTGGTTATGTTTGCGAAAGAGACCCAAATTCTATTGCAGAATCGATAATTGACTTCTATGAAAATGATAGGATAAACGAATTTGAAGCAAATGTGAAAATTGAGAAGAAACGATTTTCGTGGGATAAAATGGTTGTTGGGATTGAAGAGATGTATATGGAATTGGATCAAAAATAGAATTTCGGCCAATCATAAAGAATTTACAATAGGCATAGAAACTCTATTTACTTTATAAGATGCTATTAAATTTCAATCAGAAAGAAGATATGAAATTCTAACAAAACCATTATAGAATTCAATTTTACAGAAGAGGTAAAAATCAAAAACCTAAACCAATTCCCGCCAAATTTTATCCTTCAATTCTGTAAGTCCGGAATTTGTAATCGCCGATATAAAAATGTATGGTATATCCGGCAAATCCTTCTCAATTTCTTCTATAAGTTCATCGTCTAAAAAATCGGATTTTGAGATTGCCAAAATTCTTTTTTTATCTAACAATTCGGGATTATATTTTTCCAATTCGCCGAGAAGAATTTTGTATTCCTTATGAATATCTTCACTATCGGAGGGTACCATAAAAAGCAAAATGGAATTTCGCTCAATATGCCTCAAAAATCGTAATCCAAGCCCTTTTCCTTCGGCAGCACCTTCAATAATTCCGGGAATATCTGCCACCACAAAAGATTTATAATCGTAATAACTAACTATTCCAAGATTTGGAACTAGAGTTGTAAATGGATAATTTGCAATTTTAGGTTTAGCTGCAGAGATTGCCGCCAATAATGTCGATTTTCCAGCATTCGGAAAACCTACAAGTCCAACATCAGCAAGAATCTTTAATTCAAGAACTTTCCAGCCTTCCAATCCTTCTTCTCCCTCTTGTGCAAATCGCGGGGTTTGATGGGTGGAACTTTTGAAGTTAGTATTTCCTAATCCGCCTCTACCACCTTTCTGAAATATCTCTTTTTGATTGTGTTCGGTGATTTCCGCAATAATCTCATTTGTTTCGAAATCTCGTGCAATTGTCCCAAGCGGAACATCAATAATTACATTATCACCATCGGCTCCGGTTTTGTTATTTGCAGAGCCATTCTCACCATTTTTACCGAGAATATGTTTTCTGTAACGCAAATGCAATAAAGTCCAATAATTATTATTTCCTCTTAATACGATATTGGAACCTTTTCCTCCGTTTCCGCCATCGGGTCCGCCTTTTAGAGTAATTTTGTCTCTATGCAAATGAGTTGAGCCGCTACCGCCATTTCCTGACTTGCAAAAAATCTTGATATAGTCAATAAAATTGCTATTTCCCATGTTTGAAAACAATATCGACCGATGAACATATTTGATTGAAAACACTATCAATATCCCCTACTCCATCAATAGAATAGAAAATATCTTGTTTGTGGAAATAGCTAGCCAATGCCTCACGTTTCTTCATATATTCTTCTAATCTGTGAATAATAATTTCAACATTTGCATCGTAAATTCTATTTGATATTTTTCCTCTTGCTCTCAGTCTTTTTATTAGTTCAAGCACTGGGACTTCCATATTAATGGCACAAGAAATTGCCGATTGTCGTCTTCTCAATAAGCCATCAAGTATATATGCCTGAATTACATTTGAAGGAAAGCCATCGAAAACGAAACCACGTGTTTCTGGATTTCTATTTATCTCTCTTTCTAATAATCTTATAACTATTTCGTCTGGAACCAAATCTCCAACATCAAGAAAGGGTTTAGCTTGCTTACCTATCTCAGTTTCATTTTCTACTTCCTCCCTTAACATTTCTCCAGTGGCAAGATGCGTGAGATTGTATTTGTTTGCCAACAATGCTGCTTGAGTCCCTTTTCCTGCACCAGGAGGTCCTGTAAGAACAACATTAAGCCAAACTTCATTGATTGAAGATTCGATAGTACTTACAAGGCGTGTGAAAATACTATCAATTTCTCCAACTCCATTTACGAGATAATATTTGTCATGTTCTTCGTAAAATGTTGCAACCGGAGCTGTTTTATTTTTATACTCTTTAAGTCGTTGTTTAATAATTACTTCACTGGAATCATCTGATCTGCCAGATTCTTTTCCACGAAGTAGCAACCTTTTTGTAGTAATATTGTTTGGTACATCAAGGCTTAGCATACAAGTCAGGCCGGTATGAAATTTTAACAACAGAGCTTCAAGAATGTAGGCCTGAACTAATGTTCTTGGAAATCCATCAAATAGAAATCCTTTTACATCATAGTTTTGTACAATTTTGTTTTCGATCAATCTAATGATTAATTCTTCAGGAACCAAATTTCCGGCATCGATAAACGATTTTGCTTGCATGCCGAGTTCTGTTCTGTCAGCTATTTCCTTGCGAAGAATATCTCCCGTAGAAATATAAATAAGGTTGTACTTTTCTAAAAGGAGTTTTGACTGTGTCCCTTTTCCTGCTCCTGGAGGTCCAAATAAAGCAATGTTTAACATAATTTTGTTGTTTTGTTACTATTCCGTCTTGTTTATATCTATTATCAAATTTGTCAAATATTTTCTACAAAAATGAAAAAAAACTAAATATCCAACAACTTATTCATTCAAATATTTTATTCCTTTTCAAAATCTATCAATTTTTAAACAATTATAAATATTTTCCGAAAAACAAAAATTTTACACCAGAGTGTAAATATCTTCTAAATTTCTGCCAAAACCATTATAATCCAGCCCATAACCAACAATAAAATCATTCGGAATTTCTTTTCCGATATAATCAATCTTAATTTCTTTTTGATAAGCTTCCGGCTTAAAAAGTAATGTCGCAACTCTAATTTCTGAAGGTTCGTATCCTTTTAGTTGTTTAATAATATTGTCAAGAGTAATTCCGGTATCAACAATATCTTCCAAAATTACAACCACCTGATCTTTAATATCTTCGTTTAAACCAATTAACCTTTTAACATTTCCTGAGCTACTTGTCCCAACGTAAGATGCAACTTTTAGAAAGGTAATTTGGCAATCGATATCAATTTTTTTGAACAAATCACCGGCAAACATAAAAGAGCCATTCAAAATCCCCAGAAAAATAACTTTCTTAGCTCTTAAATCATTATTCATTTTATCGGCTAAACGAAAAATAATATTTTGAATTTCGCTTGAGGGTATTGAAATCTCAAACTCTTTATCTATTATTTTTACCCTTTTCATATTTCAATTTATCTAATTTAAGTATATTGCGAAATTATAAATTTATTGTTAAAACATCAATTAATTTTCAAATATATGAAAGCGAAAGTTAGTATAATAATGGGTAGTACATCAGATTGGAAAGTAATGGAAAAAGCAGCGAATACCTTAAACGATTTTGAAATCCCATTCGAGATTAACGCATTGTCGGCACATCGTACTCCCAAAAAAGTAGAAGAATTTGCTAAAGGAGCAAAAAATAAAGGCATAAAAGTGATAATTGCCGGAGCCGGAATGGCAGCTCATCTACCGGGCGTGATTGCTGCTATGACACCAATTCCTGTGATAGGAGTTCCTATAAATGCAAGTCTGAATGGTATGGATTCTATTTTTTCTATTTTGCAAATGCCTCCGGGAATTCCGGTAGCAACTGTAAGCCTGAATGGTGCACAAAATGCTGCAATTCTTGCAGCACAAATCCTGGCAAGTGGTGATGAGAATATTATGCAAAAAACTATAGAATTCAAAGAAAATCTTAAGACTAAAATAATAAAAGCAAATGAAGATTTGACCAAATATAATTTTGAATTTAGAGTTCAATAATTTTGTAAAACCAATTAAAATACCATTATTTAATTAATTTCAAATAACTGAGTATGAAACTATAAACTCAATTTACTATCTTTTTTTTGAATTTAAAATCTGTAAGTGAAAAAAAAACTGATTTTACTGAAACTTTTTATCATTTTGCTAATTTCAACAAGTTTTGCAGCAAATGATAATTATCCTATTGGAGCCCGACAAGCTGCTATGAGCAATGCAAGCGTCTGTTTGTCCGACATTTGGTCTGTGCATCACAACCAGGCCGGTTTGACAAAATTGAAAAAAATATCCTTAGGATTTCATCACGAAAACAAATTTTTCAACAATGATTTTGGTCTTCAATCGTTTGCATTGGCATTGCCAACAAAATCGGGAGTCTTTGCGTTCAATTTATCCTACTTTGGCTTTACAGAATACAACGAAAGTAAAATTGCACTTTCATATGCAAAATCTTTTGGCGAAAAGTTTTCGGTTGGAATTCAGTTCGATTATTTTAATACATTTATAAACGACAATTTCGACAATCAGGGAACTATGGTTATCGAAGCCGGAATAATTTCCGAACCCGTTGAAAACCTAATTATTGGCGCACACATTTTCAATCCTACGAAATCTCAAATATCAAAATCGACAGAAGAAAAAGTTCCAACAATATTCAAAATTGGAGTCGCATATAAATTTTACGAAAAAACCACAATATGTATTGAAACAGAAAAAGATATAGATTTTAGTTCGGTTTTTAAAATTGGGATTGAATATCTTATAGTCAAAAATGTATTGTTGAGAACAGGATTTAGAACTAATCCTGCGAATTTCTCTTTTGGGATTGGATATTTATTCAGAAAATTTTCTGCCGATATTGCTTTTTCAAGGCACGAAATTTTTGGAACAACACCGCATTTTTCCATTGGCTATACTTTTTAATTACAAGCAAAACCTACTAAATTAAGTGGGAAGAAAAAAAATGAAATGCACTTTTCTTTCGCAAATCGGTAGTTTTCTGAACTTTAAAAGAAGAAGCATGTATTTTAAATCACTTATATTTGAACCTCCAAATTCTTTGATTCTCAAATCATTTTCTGTAATTTTTATAGCTATATTATTTTTTCTGGGAAACTCAACTTTTGCACAGGATGATGTTTTTACAAAACAAAATTTTGTTGAAAGTTTTATTGAAAATATTGCAGAAGATTCGGAATATGAAATTGATTATACAAGTTTGCTTGAAAATTTGTTATTCTTCTATGATAATCCAATAAATCTAAACTCAACAAATAAAGATGAGCTTGCAAAATTGCAATTTCTGAATGAAATTCAAATTAATAATCTACTTCAATATATTATCGAAAATGGAAATTTATATTCCGAATATGAAATTTTATTGATTGATGGTTATAGTAGAAAAGTGTTGGAAAATTTACTGCCATTTATTATAATTTTTGAGAAAACCCACACAGAAATAATTTCTCCTAAAAAAGCTATCAAATATGGGAACAATCAGGTTTTAATGCGTAGTACTCAAATACTTGAAGAGCAAGTTGGATATTCTCCAATCGCCGATTCTGCCTTGGCCGAAAACCCAAATTCAAGATATCTTGGCAGTCCAATAAAAATCTACACGAGATATAAATTCAATTATCATAATAAAATTTTATTCGGAATAACCGCCGAAAAAGACAACGGGGAAGAGTTTTTTCAGGGAAGTCAAAAAAATGGTTTCGACTACTACTCTGGCTTTATACAATTAAATAATATCTGGAAAATCAAAACCCTTGTTATAGGCGATTTCGAAACCCAATTCGGACAAGGCTTGTGTTTATGGTCGGGCTTAAGTTTCTACAAATCAATAGACAATGTAAACAACATTAAGAAAAATCCAATTGGCATTAAAAAATATTCTTCTGTGAATGAGAACAATTTTCAAAGGGGTGTGGCTGCTACTTTCGATTTCAAGAAATTTAGCTTTACTGCCTTTTTTTCAAGAAAAAAAATTGATGCCAATATTGCCGAATCTGATACTATCGATAATGAGATTTTATCGGTTAGCTCATTCCAGACTTCAGGCTACCACAGAACATACAATGAGTTAGAAGATAAGCATGCAAATATCGAACAAATTGCAGGAGCAAATCTTACTTTTCTCCATAGAAAATTTAAGTCGGGCATCACTTTAGTAAATAGCAATTATAGTGCGGAATTTACGCAAGGTAATCAGCCATATCAGTTATTTGATTTTTCTGGAAAACAAAATTCAAATATTGGGATCGACTATCAATATTCGTTTAAGAATTTGATTTTTTTCGGCGAAACTGCTATAAGTCAAAACCTTGCATTTGGTAGTCTAAATGGAGTTTTAATTCAACTAAATGATAGAATCACAACATCGGTTTTACATAGAAAATATGAACCTGACTATCAGGCATTGAACAGCAATTCCTTCTCGGAAAGTTCCGATAATTCAAATGAAAATGGAATTTATTTTGCAAGTGAGATTTTTCTATTCAAGAATATTTCAGTTTCTGCATATTTCGATACTTACAGTTTTCCTTGGTTGAAACACCAAATAAATTTACCATCAAAAGGTTCTGAATATTCTTTGCAATGCAGATTGTTTCATAGAAACATCAATATGTATTTTAGATATAAACATGAACTTAAACCACAGAATTTAGATTGTGAAAATCAGACTATTGAAGCTGTTGGAACTACTATAATTTCAAAGTTCAGATACCATATTTCTTACGAAGTTGCCAAAAATATTTCCTTAAGAAATAGAATTGAATATATGATTTTCGATGAAGAAAATAAAAGTAGAGAGTTAGGCTATTTGCTTTTTCAGGATATTCGTTACCAATTTTCGAAAACTCCATTGTCTTTAGTTTTCAGATATGCAATTTTCGATACTGAATCCTGGAATTCCCGAATCTATACCTACGAAAACGATGTTTTATACGCCTTCTCAGTTCCTGCATTTTATTCGAAAGGCACAAGAACATATTTATTATTAAAATATTCGCCTTACAACAAAATTAGTTTTTGGTTGCGTCTGTCTCGAACCTATTATTCTGATAAAGAAACAATTGGTTCCGGCTTGGATGAAATTGATGGCAATACCAAAACTGAATTAAAAATGATGTGTAGGATTAAATTTTGAAACTCTTATATCTATCGGGCTTTCAGCCCTTTTGTTTTCATTATGTCATATTTCACAGGATTTCATTTCATTCCACCCTGTGCTTTTAACTGCCTGGCTTTCAGTCCTTACTATTCTATTCCATTTTTCTGATATTCAACAAAATAATCCAATTCAGAAATCAAAGATCCCCATTCTTCAATATCTTCTTCAATTTCCTTAGTTTTGAAATTAGCCATTTGATCGAATATTTTCTTAAACTCATCGAAATTCACACTCCACTTCAATTCGAAACGGCTAATTTCATTTTTCAAATAAAAAGTTTTGAATTTCAAATATTCAGAAAAAACCAATTCTAAGGAATCGTTAATATTCTCAGAATTAGTAAACTTCAATATTTTGTCCTGAATATCGCTCATTTCAATTATTCAAATTTGATTAATTTTCAATAATCCCATCTTTCAAACGAATTATTCTATCGGTTTTTTCAGCAATATCGTGTTCGTGAGTAACTATAACTATTGTGATTCCACTTTTATTGATATCATGCAAAATATCTAAAACTTCGTATGAGGTTGTTGAATCGAGAGCACCTGTAGGTTCGTCGGCGAGAATTACTTTTGGATTTGAAATTAGTGCACGTGCAATTGCAACTCTTTGTTTTTCGCCACCCGACATTTCACTCGGAAAATGGCTAGCCCAATCTTTCAAGCCCATTTTATCAAGATATTCTAAAGCAATAGAATGCCTTTTTTTTCTTCTAACATTTTGATAATAAAGCGGTAGAGCTACATTTTCTAAAGCCGTCTTAAAAGGGATCAAATTGAAGGACTGAAAAACAAAACCAATAAATTGATTTCTATAAAATGCTGATTTTGTTTCCGACAAGTCCTTCATGAGCTTACCGTCTAATAGATATTTACCGGAGTCGTAGGAATCTAAAATCCCAATAATATTTAGCAATGTAGATTTTCCGGAACCGGACGAGCCCATTATTGAGACAAACTCGCCTTTATCGATATTTAACTCAATTCCTTTTAGGACGTGAAGGTTGGTTGAGCTGGTTGTATAACTTTTGTTAATTTTCTGAAGTTCAATCATTTGTTATTTCAAATTTCATTTATCATTCTTTGAAAACGAATTATTATGAAATTTTGTATTTGTTTTATTCCAAATCTTTTAATTCCTTAATTTTATGACATCTGCTCTGTTCATCGCATTTGGCACAGCTTAGCCCTCTCTTTCGCATTTCCGGATTTTTTCCAACTGAGGTTATTGGAAATTTTCCGTTCTTCTTTAGCAAAATTTGGGTAGCGAGAAACAGCATTGCTATAGAAATTAGTCCAACTGACAATAATATCAATTTTAAAAACAACATATTTTGAATTATTTTATTATTAATTTATCATACAAAACAGATTTATCCGAAATAATTTTCATAAAATAAAATCCGTTTTTTAAATCAGAAATATCAATATTTTCGATTTTATTGTTTCCTTCAAAATTCCTCAGTTTCATAAGTTTTCCACATTCATTGTAAATCAATAATTGATATGAATTTAACTGTTCTGCACATAAATCTACATTTACGAAGCTATGGGCAGGATTTGGGTAAATATTTATGTTTTCAATTTCATTTTTTGCAATTGAATTAGAATTGCTAACCTGAATTGCAAACGATTGAAAAACAGTATCGGAAATATTGTTAGTTACGTAAATTTCGACCTGTTGGAAACCAATATTAATTTCTGTGGGTGTACCTATTAAAGCAGCAGTATTGTCGAGATTATCGTAAAAATTTAACCATTCCGGCAAAACTGTAGATCCAAAAAACATTTGGTTTGAATTTCCATCTTCCACTGAAATATCATACCTATATTCGATTCCCACAGTTGCCTGTCCAATTGGATTTGTGAGAAATTCAGGAATATTCTGAGTAGAACCCCAAATATTGTTTACAAACTCCGGATGATCGACAAAAGGATTTCTGTTGTTTTGATATGAATAAATTACATCGTTTCGGTTTTGCTCAAAACTGTCGGGTGGGTCTTGCTGGTGCCATGCAAGCAGTGTGCTCATTTTTCCATGAAGTGGCTGAGGTGAGGTGTTAACATCATCTGCCATTTCGAGATTTGGCTCCCCATTTTCACCTTCGTAGCGAACTGCCATATAAAATATCATTCTTGCAACATCGCCTTTTACCTCATCTCTTGGCTCCCAGGAATTTCCATCGTAGTAGCAACCAGTAGCTTCGCTGTGTTGACTTCCTCCATCATCAAAATCGAGATTTCCGCGGGCACTGTTTACCGAAGCATCGGTGGGCCTAATGTGATGTGCATCGGTTCCGCAAGGAGGATTGTCTCCAAAATCGCCATGAGATTTTGCCCATACATGTTCGCGATTCCAATCGTCAGCATTTCCACCAAACGAGGTTTTCGATTGAGACCTTCCGGTATAAAGCAAAATTACATTGTTCGAATTATTTGGATCTTCGTCAGATTCTTTCAGGATGGTCTTCAAATATGTATAGCTCTGCTCTGAATGTCCTTTGATTATATCGTTAAGTTTTTCTTTCAAGTTTTCGCCATACAATCCTTCCGTTCCATCGTAATATCCGGCAGGTATTTGTGCAAACAAACTTATGCTTATTAAAAAAAGTAGTATCAGAATTTTAGTTTTTTTCATAAAAATAATTTAAAAATGCAAAGATAGGAAGATTTGGGAATTTCAAAGGTTTGTAGATTAAAGGCAACTAATCAGTTTACTGAAAAGTAATAATAATACGGTTCATAAATAATTTCTGTAACTAATCAACCTGTTTAAAGTGTTGAATTTATGATTGTTGCGAAGTGAATTTTAACTGCAAAGAATGCTATGTTTTACGCAAAGTACGCTAAGTTGTTGAATATGTTTTCTTTGCGAACTTTGCACTTAGATTATTAATTTTGCTTTAGTTTATATGTTAAAATTTATTATCATTTAATGATTTGTTACTAATTTATTTTTAATCTTTGTGCCACTTTGTGCTTCTCCGAGCAACTTTGTGTAATAGCTATTTCACAAAGAATTGCAAAGAAGACACTGAGTTTCACAGAGAAAGCTTATTATTAAATTCAAGTTTCCTATACTGATTAGTTACGATTTTATGATTTTGAAAGGATTGTTCAACTTCTAAAATATAATGCAAAAAAAAACCCTCCTAAAAAATATAGGAGGATTTTATTATTTCAATATTCGAAATATCTGATTCTTACAAATTATGTTTTGCAACAAAATCTTCGATTACTTGCTCTAAGTTTGGATATCCAATTTCTTGCAAATCGTAATAAACACGAGTGTTTGGTTTATCAATTTTTACAATTCTATTCAAATCGATAGGAGTTCCAATAATTACTGAATCGCAATCTGTATTGTTGATTGTAGATTCGAGGTCTTTAAGTTGTTGCTCACCATATCCCATTGCTGGAAGAAGAGTTCCAATATTTGGATAAATTTCGAAAGTTTCGCTAAGTTTTCCTACTGTAAATGGACGAGGATCAATAAGTTCAGCAGCTCCGAATTTCATTGCTGCAATTGTTCCGGCTCCAAGTTTCATTTCGCCGTGAGTCAATGTTGGACCATCTTCAACAACCAAAACTTTTTTGCCTTTAATAAGCTCAGGATTGTCAACTTTTATTGGAGAAGCAGCATCAACAACTATTGCATCCGGTGCAACTTTGGCAATACTTTCGCGAACTGTTTGGATAGCATCTGCATTGGCACTGTCCATTTTGTTAATAACAGCAACGTCAGCCAAACGCAAAGTAGCTTCGCCAGGATAATAAGTTAATTCGTGTCCCGGACGATGAGGATCAACTACTGTAATATTCAAATCAGGTTTGTAGAAAGGGAAATCGTTATTTCCACCATCCCAAAGCACAACATCGCAACCATCAGGATCTTTTTCGGCTGCTCTAACAATTGCTTCATAATCGACACCTGCATAAATCACGTTTCCGCGAACTACATGTGGTTCATATTCTTCCATTTCTTCAACTGTACATTTGTGTTTTTCGAGGTCGGCAACTTCTGCAAATCGCTGAACTTTTTGTGCAACCAAATCGCCATAAGGCATTGGGTGACGAACTGCTACAACTTTAAGGCCTTTTGCCATAAGCAATTCAATAACTCTACGTGAAGTCTGGCTTTTTCCGCAACCTGTACGAACAGCACCAACTGCAATAACAGGTTTTGTACTTTTCACCATAGTGTCTTTGGCTCCGAGCAAAACAAAATTTGCTCCGGCGGCATTTACAATAGCACTCATTGCCATAACTTTTTGGTAAGTTACGTCGCTATATGAAAATACACAATCGTCAACTTTTAGGTCTTTTATCAAAGCTGTTAATTCTTCTTCTGCATAGATTGGAATACCCTCAGGATATAAGTCGCCTGCAAGTTCTGCCGGATATTTCCTACCATCAATATCTGGGATTTGAGCAGCAGTAAAAGCAACTACATTATACAAAGTATTACCTCTGTAATATGTATTAAAATTGTGAAAATCTCTACCGGCTGCACCGATAATTAAAACATTTTTTTTCATATTCAAAAATTAATTTTATTAAAAAAATCACTTTAAAATTTGCCGCAAATATAGATATTTAACTTTGCTTAAAATAATAAAACAGAAAAATCCAGTAATTCCGCAACAAAAATAATCAGCCAGTCACAAATTCTCAATAAAGAATACTAGATATAGCTTTCCCATTCAGCTTTTAGGGCTGTCATGATTTTGTATTTGAATTTACATTTTTACCT
>Ga0209249_1001386_pt1 | contig 23705 bp, 19 predicted proteins | sample SaaInlV_200m_DNA_4_FD_184653 | JGI IMG/M metagenome (GOLD analysis project Ga0209249, IMG submission 184653) | Marine microbial communities from expanding oxygen minimum zones in the Saanich Inlet - SI037_S3LV_200m_DNA (SPAdes) (version 2) | ecosystem: Environmental > Aquatic > Marine >...
CGAAGACAGTGGTTTCCTCGATGCCGAATTGCTTTGGCGCGGTGGCAGCGTAGTTCCGGTTGCGCATGTTTATTTTGTTGACGATAATAATCTGGTTGTTACCCGCACCGGCGAAAGGGTAAAATCCGATGACCGAAAACACGTGGTTACTCAAACTTTCAATTTTAAAAGAAAAGGCGATAAACTGGAGGGAGTTCTCGTTGAACCTTCCAGAGATGGAATGGGTGCAAATAAAACAAAATTTAAAGGTTGGAAATTACCCGATGTTGGGCCGGCTCCTGATTTATCAAAGGTAAAATACGGAGAACCAATCGAACTTTTTAATGGAAAAGATTTAACAGGCTGGAAACTAATAAACCCAAAACAAGCCAATGGTTTTAAAGTGCTTGACGGTGTTCTAATTAACGATCCGGTGAATGAAACCGGTGAACGTGTACGTTTTGGTAATTTACGTACTGAAAAAGATTTCGGGGATTTCAATATAAAATTGGATGTTAATGTTCCTGCACACAGTAACAGTGGTGTTTATTTGCGTGGAATGTACGAAATTCAGGTTGTAGATTCGTACGGAAATGAACTGGATTCGCATAATATGGGCGGATTATATAGCCGGGTATCTCCAACTCAAGCAGCAGAAAAGCAAGGTGGCGAATGGCAAACCATGGATATTACATTATGCCAAAGACATGTAACCGTAATTTTAAATGGTAAACTGATTATTGATAACCAGCCAGCCTACGGACCAACTGGTGGTGCAATGATTGCTGATGTATTTAAACCAGGTCCCATTTATTTACAGGGAGATCATGGAAAAGTTTCGTACCGAAATATTGTACTTACACCAATTATTAAGTAACCAGGTGTGGCGAATTCCGATTCGCCATAAATTAAGATGCGATTTGGAAATCGTATTACCCAAAAATTAGTAGTAGTAAAGGATTCCATCTTTTTTAAGAGATGGAATCCTTTTTTAATTCAAAACTTTCCTTATTTTCGAATTGTTCTTAAATGAAAATACTTCAAATGACTTCAAAACTTTTTTTAATACTCGTTGCAATGTCAATCCAAATTAGTGCATTTGCACAAATAGCAGAAAAAATAAATAAAGAAGCCCAAAAACAAACTGCTTATTCTATAAAACTGTGTAAACATCTACATCAAAATCCGGAACTATCATTTCAGGAATTTGAAACCGCAAAACGAATGGCAACAGAATTGAAAAATGCTGGTTTCGAAGTAACCTCAAATTTTGGTGGAAATAGTGTTGTTGGAGTTTTTAAGAATGGCGAAGGACCTGTGATAATGTTGAGAACAGATATGGATGCGCTACCAATTGAAGAGAAAACCGATTTTGAATTTGCAAGTATCAAAATCGCAGAAACCTTAGATGGCGATGAAGTTGCTGTTATGCATGCTTGCGGTCACGATATTCATATGTCAACCTGGACAGGGACTGTTCGAACTTTGGTTGCTTTAAAAAATGAATGGCGGGGAACTTTGCTTGTAATTGCTCAACAAGCAGAAGAATTTAGTGGTGGGGCGGGAGAAGCAATTGAAGCTGGTTTATTTACAAAATTTCCAACTCCTGATTATGCTTTGGCTTATCACATAAATCCGGAACTGGAAGCAGGGAAAATTGGATTGGTTGGAGGACCGGTTTTTGCCGGGGTTAAAACAGCCGAGATTACGGTTTATGGAAAAGGTGGGCACGGTGCTTATCCCGAAAAATGCATCGACCCGATTGTAATTGCATCACGAATTGTTATCAATTTACAAACCATTGTTAGTCGTGAAATAAGTCCGCTGGAACCGATTGTTGTTACGGTAGGATCTATTCACGGAGGTACGCGCCCAAATATTATTCCCGATGAAGTAAAAATGGAACTTACCTTGCGTTATTACTCCGATGCTGCCATTGAAAAAACCATTTCAGCCATTAAACGTGTTAGTAAATCTGCTGCCCAAATGGCCGGGATGCCTGATGATAAGCTACCAAATGTTTTTGTGTCGCCCGTTGAAACACCGCCTGTTTTGAACAACGCAGAATTGAGTAAAAAGATTGACCAATTTGCTTCAGAAATAATTGGAGCAGAAAATATAGTTGAAACATCGCCGGCAATGGTTGGCGAAGATTTTGGTAAATACGGGCGAACTCCTGAAAATATTCCTATTTGTTTAATGTGGTTGGGAAGTACTAATTCTGATTTAATGAAACAGCTAAATGCAGAAGGCAAAAAAACGTTTCCATTGCATTCGCCGAAATTAAATCCTGATTATGAAAAAACCATAGAAACAGGAATAAAAGTAATGACAGGAAACGTGATTGGCTTGTTGTCAGAGTGATAGTATTATCCTCAGGAAATAAATTTAATGTAATAGACATTGGATTTTAGTGAATTAATTGGTAAATTGTAAGTGCTTTAGTTGAGCTGCTTTCATATTAATCAACCTATAATTCAATGAAAACAAATGTCAGATGGATTTTTAGCATTATATTTCTTTTTGTTTCTTTAAATTGCAATGCGCAACTTACCGGAATCTGGCAAGATGATAATGGGACTCGTTATTCAATTCGTCAAATAGGAAACGAAATATTTTGGCGTATGGACGGCCTTCCCCATGTAATAAATGTTTTTTCAGGAACCATAGCAGGAAATACGATAACGGGTGAATGGGCAGATTTACCAGGCGGAAATAAATTGGGTACTGGTACGATTGCCCTTAAATTGGAAACCCGGGACCGGATGGTTCGCATTAGCAAAAATGATAATTATGGGGCATCGCAATGGGTTCGTATTCCTGTTTTTGTTGAACCTGCCGGACCTACTACTCAAAATACTCAAACTCAAACTACTCAGACTCAGTCTAACCAAACAACTTCGCAACGCACAGCAAATGAAAAGGAGCTGATATATAATATTCCAGGATTTTCTTCACCATTGCCCGATCCCCCACCTCTCAAACCAACTATTTTGGCTGATAATGGAAATAATCAGGATTATTATGCTGATTCAGGTGAACCTTTAATCAGAATTAAAAGTATAGAAATAAAATGGAGAGACGAAAATGAAGATCCGAAATACATGTGTAGTTCTAGTCCGGCTGTAATTATAACTGTGATAAACAGAAGTAACAAAAAATATGTGTCAAATCAATCCGTAACGCTATTGGGAAATATGTCGGCTACAACCGAAAAAAAGACAAAAGAATATATTTTAAAAGCAAGAATGAACAATGTTTCGATAGATTATGATAATTGTACATGGGAGTTTATTGAAGAAGAAATACGATTTGTTATGGAAAATCATAGCATTCCATCTTTGGAGCCCTATGAGGAAACAACTTTTTCAGCATCAATTAATCCATTAATTCCAAAATTTGACATAGGAGCTGAGTTGATAGAATGGGATTATACTCAAAATCAAAATAATCCTAAAGAACGGGTTTCTGATGGGTTGTTTAAGGAATTCAAAAGATCCGGACCAGATATCAGCTATGATAAGGGGCAAACCAGAGTTATTTTTAAAGAGGGTTTTGATAACGGAAAAGTTGTAGGTACAGGAAAGCTAAAGGTACAGGTAACTAACATGGGTGATAAGGCTACTACGGGCGAAATTACGGTAGAATTAAATTTTAAACAGAAAAAATCAGAAGAAAATGAAATAGCCCCCAAATGGGTTATCAAAATTCCTGCTTTGCAAGCCGGGGAGACGAGGGGTAATTTTAATGAAGAAGGTGTTGAATGTGTGATAATTGGTGACCCAAACTGGGATGAATGTTGGATTCATGTCAGCTGGACATGTCCGCTTGGAATTGGCGGAATGGATATTGATTATCGTAATAATTTTATTCATAAAACAACCAGCAAACAAAGATTTTAGTAATGTCAATTTCAAAATAATATAAAATGAAAAATATTTTAAGATTCAGTATTTTTATAGTTATTTCAATTTGTTGTCCATTTATGAGTGTATCGCAATTGACGGGTATTTGGACTGATAATGGTGGTGCGACTTACAGGATTCGTCAAATTGAAAATCAAATATTCTGGTCAATGGATGCCAGACCTAGGGTTCTTAATGTTTTTTATGGTGTAATTGCCGGCGATGTAATTACCGGCAGATGGGCCGATGTGCCCGATGGCCGCTTAAATGGAAGTGGCACTCTGGCTTTGAAGGTTGAAAATCAGAACCGAATGGTAAAATTAGGTTCCGAAGGTAATTATGGAGCTACAGTATGGACTAGAACCGGAAATAATACGACACAAGGTCCCGATGATCCTCCGATAAATCCCCCGGATCCTCCAACCTTAACAAGTTCACCAAATGCATTGAAAATACCCGGTGCTGTGGATTTGGCAATTAGCAATACTGATATTTGGATTGGTCATGGTGAATATGGTATATACAGAATTCCATTGAGCACCAGACAACCTGTAACATTCGATAACACAGTTATGGCAAAGCATATTGCAGTTGACCAAAACAACAGGCCCTGGATAGTGTCGAGTGATCAAATTGTATATTATCACGACGGAAATACATGGATTAAAACCAATTCCAGCCAATGTAAAACAATATGTATTGATAAAAATAATGTTGCATGGACCATCGATTATGGTTGGTGGGTAAAATACTTCGATGGAAGTACACAAGAATGGAAAGCAGTTGTAAAAATGGATGGCAGGGCCATGGAAGTAATCGATAAGGATAATATGATCCATGTTGGTTCATGGGATGTGTACCAGTTCGCTCACCTAAAACAAAATGGTGGCCCCTGGACCCCAATTAACAAGCAAAAATTTCTGAATGATATTGCAATGAGTCAAAAGGGAATTGCCTGGGGAATCAGCCGGGGAGATGATGTGGTTTGCAAATATGAAAATGGGAAATGGGCGAATCATACGGAATACGGAAAAGCAGAGCGAATTGCTGTTAGCCCAACAGGAGAAGTGTACACAATTGTTAAAGAATAATTTTTTCAATTATGATTCGGTTGTGGCGTTATTCCCGATAAAATAAGAATGGAATTGACTTTACGATATTACTCCGATGCAGCCATCGAATAAACAATTACAGCCATTTAACGAGTTAGTAAATCGGCTGCTCAAATGGCCGGGATACCTGATGATAAGCTACCAAATGTTTTTGTGCCACCCGTTGAAACACCGCCGGTTTTAAATAATCAGGAGTTGAGTAAAAAGATTAACCAATTTGCTTCAGAAATAATTGGAGCAGAAAATATAGTTGAAACATCGTCGGCAATGGTTGAGAAGCTTTTGGTAAATACGGGCGAACTCCAGAAAATATTCCTATTTGTTTAATGTGGTCGGGAAGTACTAATTCTGATTTAATGAAACAGTTAAATTATGAAAGTAAAAAACCATTTCCAAAGCATTCACCGCATTTAAATCCTGATTACGAAAAAACAATTGAAACTGGTCTAAAAGTAATGGCTGGAAATGTGATTGGTTTGATGAGTAAATAATTAATTGTTAAGACATCTTTGGGAATGTGAAATTTATCAGGAATTCACTATTATTCAATTCTTTCGTAAAAATTTCAATTGTTTCTTTTGTGGGAGGTGCAAATGGTCCACCGAAGTAAACTCTGTCATTCAAATTATCAGCATTCATCCAATGATGAATTTGTGCGTGTGGCATTTGAAAGGTAGTACCGTAATGTTGGGGAAGCGCATACATTCCGTAAACAATAACAAATCGGGTTCCTGGAGCTTTTCTGGAAATACCTCGGTGCCAGGCCCTTTGGTCAATCAAAAGTGCATCTTCCATATTCAACAAAATTGATTCAACTTTTGAATCATTATATGGATTAAGTGTATTGTCCTGATGCGAACCGGGAATGATTTGAGTCGGACCATGCTCTTCTGTAATATCTTCAAAATAAAAAGCCAAAAAAACATCAGAAGAAAAATGGTACTCTTTCCCAGGCATCCCATCAGGTTGACGGTCCTTATGCCAATCTGGGGCGTATCCATTTGTTTTATCTGTTTCAATAACTATAATTGTTGTGTGGATTGAAGGCATTGGTTTCGCTATCGAATCAGACAAAGAGTGTGGTAATATTTGTCTGCCCCGAGGAGCGAGGGCTCCCGCCATATAATGAGGAGAATTATCCGGAATAGTGTACGAAATACCATTGTGAAACATTATTTCTTCCAGTTCGGTTTTGAATTTTTTAACCGATTCCCTTTCAAAAACATTGGGTAAAATTACAAATCCTTTTTGTTTAAATTGATGAATTAGCTTTTTTATTTCAGAATCAGGAAATAGATTTTGGTTGTATCTGAGACTTGAATTTTTCATAAAATTAAAAGTTTTTTAGGATTTAAATTTTACAGAAAGTTAGCTATTTTACATTCCAAAAGGACGTTTAGAAATGAAAAAACAATTTACTATTTTTTACTTCGGAATCGGTGATGCCGCTGTAAAATTATTGGATATAAATTTCCTGCAATATTAAATAAGATTGAAAACAATGCGAAATGAATTTTCCAATGACTAACGATTTAAAAGACCATATTTTAATGTACAATAGACGACTTTAAGATAAAGAATTTAATGAATCGGTTATAATTGAAAGAAAATACTTTTAACTTAGTCAATTTAATCAAAACCACTAACCGGATCAAATTTAAAATTAACAACATTACATTTTGAAAATAAGGTGGTTTTTTATTAAGCGTGTAACTTCAATTATAATTAATAACATATAACTATAGTCAAATGAAAGATGTTTCAAGAAGAAGTTTCTTAAGGTCAGCGTCAGCAATTACCGCCGGGGCAGTTATTATTCCTAATCTTTTAAGTGCTTCACCATCAAAAAAAATTAATGTAGCAATAATTGGTGTGGGGGGCCGCGGAAAGGCCCAATGGAGTTCGTGCAATGAAGACAACATTGTGGCGATGTGCGACGTTGATGAAAACAGAGCTTCAGAAGGGTTTAATGCATTTCCAAAGGCAAAACGCTACAAAGATTTCAGAAAAATGTTCGACGAAATGGCTGGTGAAATTGATGCAGTTATGGTATCGACACCCGACCATACACATTTTCCGGCAGCCATGGCAGCCATGCAATTAGGTAAGCATATTTTTGTTGAAAAGCCACTGGCACATAACATTTGGCAACTTCGGACTTTAAAAAAAGCAGCCCACCATTACAAAGTTATTTCACAAATGGGAAACCAGGGTCATGCTACCGATGGAATCCGCCGTGTTAAGGAATGGTATGAAGCAGGTGTTTTAGGGGATGTAAAAGAAATACTTGCCTGGTTTAACGGCCCTTCTTTCGGCCCCGACAAATATTTTAACAAACCTGAACAATTTCCACCTGCGAAAGAACCAATTCCTGCTGGATTTGATTGGGATTTATGGTTAGGGCCAGCGGCAAATCGTGAGTACAGCCATTATTATGCCCCGAAAACATGGCGTGGATTTTACGATTTTGGTATGGGCGAATTGGGCGACTGGGCTTGTCACACTTTAGATGCACCTTTCTGGGCACTCGATTTGGGAATGCCTAATGTTGTTGAAACTGAATTTACAACCGGCGCTCCTGCCGGATTCTTACCCGACCAATCGATTATAAGATTTGAATTCCCTACTCGTGGAAGTAAACCACCGGCGACCTTAACCTGGTACGAGGGTGGCATAAAACCTAAAATCAGGCCCGAATGGAAGCTGGAAGAATTAACAGGTTCAGGAATGATGATGATTGGCGAAAAACAGAATATTATTACAGGTGGCAGGCCAAATGACGCCAAACTAATGATGCCCGACGATGAATGGGAAAACTGGAAAGCCAACGAAATGCCCGAAGCAAGCATTCCACGTGTTGATGGTGGACCACAAAGAGAATTTTTAAATGCAATAAAAGGTGATGGCCCATTACCTGGCTCCAATTTCGATTATGCCACACGTTTAACCGAAATGGCTACTGTCGGTGTTTTGTCTCAACGTTTTAATGCACGAATAGAATATGACGATAAAAATATGAAAGTTACAAACCACCCTGAAATGGACAAATATGTAAAAGAACCTGTTCGCAAAGGATGGGAATACGGGGAAGAAGTGTGGTAGGAAATATTTTAACCTAAACTTCATCGCCAAAGTATTTAAAGAAGCCATCGGAAATTTTCTCCGATGGCTTCTTTATTGGTCATTCACTTTAACCGGGAAGTGCTAATAAATGCAAATTCAACGCAGTATATATGAAAAAGACGTATAATTAAATGAAAGAATAATTTTTAACATTCTATAGTAAACTCAAAATTTGTTATGCGGCATTTTGAATAACACCAAACCTTATTTATTGTGAAGATGGAATATAATAAGCTGTACACATTTTATATTTAAAAGCCATTAACGACTACAGTTATATTATATAAAAAACAAAAAGATAAAGAGTATGCTGCAAGAACATGCCAAACTTGACTTTAGGTACTGAAAGGTAGCCAAATCAATCAATAATATTTTAATCAAAAGAATTTCGTCGAGGCTTTGCCTTGAAGTTCCTTATTTTCTGCCCTGAAATTCAGGGGAGAGGTTATTATGCAACTGCCGGATGACAGTGGGGTGGAAATAATGAAAATTCGTTTTTTTAGCTTGTTTCCTGAAAATAAAGTTGGCGAAATACCTCTTGATTCTGCCACAGGGATAGTCAACTTTAAGAATTATCTTTATTTGCTTCTTTTACCATGTATAATTATGTTGGAAATAATTTTCCAAAAATATTTCCAATTGGTTAAAAAAGGCTGTTTTTCGTAGGCATCTAAAAACTTCATTTCCGATTCAATTATTTCATTGAAACTATTGGGTAAATCAGCAAAATACGGTGGAAATAAACCGGGTTTATATTTTGTTCTTTTTTCCTGCAATTCAACAGGGTATAAATTAAAATAATGTTGGCTAATGGGGCGGCACCCTACAAGTTTTATATCACCACGCATAAGATTAAATATCATCGGGAGTTCATCTATCCAGAACTTTCGCATTAGCTTACCCAATGTACAAATCCTGAAATCATCTTCGAATTTCCCCCCTTCCTGAAGATTGTTTTTTTCGTGAATATATTTTTGTAAAAATTCAGAATATGGATGCATAGTCCTTAGTTTGAAAGCATTAAAAAATTTCTTGTTTTTACCGACCCTTTTTAAGCTAATAAAAAGGCCATAAGAGGCATTTTTGGGGAATTCAGGTTCTTTTATTTTTTTAAAAACAAAAATAAATTTATTGTCAATAATTGCTGTGTCAACAGGTTCAAATCCGCATGAATACAAGCGGCCCATGATTTCTGTTTTGGTCAAAACCCTGTTGATGCCTTTTGTAAGAAAAAAATAGATTTTTTTTGTTATTGAAATTTTTGAGAATAAACGCATAACAATAAAATCTAAAGAATAAATACAAACATTAAGGCATTGCCAATAACGTTTCATTATTCTTTGTTTCCGAATATTTTTTGTTTCCGCAATCCCAATAAAAATGCCCCCCTTTGGAATTTTATGATTTACCGCTTCAAAGAATTTATTTAAAAAGCGAATATCGTTAACTTTATGCAAGTTAACGATATTCGTAAATGTATTATCGGGCTGTTTGCCTATGTTAATCCTCGTTGTTGTGGAAATAACAAAAGTTTTTTTGTTTTCAATGGGGGCGTATTTGTTAATAAAATCAAAACTTTTAATCCCCATCTCGTTAATAAGCGGATTTTCGGAATCGATTGAGATACCCTTATGAAATTGAGTTTTAATGTTTTTGTCAAAACCAATTGAAACTGATTCATCCAAAGCACTTCTCAAATTATTTTTTTTGATTGCTACAATCAGGAAAAATCCAAGTGTGGCTGATATTGGGATTAATATTATTTCCATGCGTTTGCCTTGTGGGTTTTTGGATTAATTTTAAAATAACTATTGATAAATTTCTCAAAAGATAAGTAAAAAAATTTATTAAAGTGAAAATATGTTAATAATATTTTATGAAATATTCATTCATTGTCTTTTATTATACAATGAATCGAGCATTTGTCGATTGCCAGACACACAAGATTGATTAAAAAGCGAGTTCTTCTTCAGCTGACAGAGAACCACTATAAACAAACAATTATAAACACATGAAACCAAGATCGCTGAGAAAATAGATTTAAATGAGTAGTTGCAAAAGGCCATTTAATTATTGGGTTGCCAGCAAAAAAGCTTTTAGCATAGAGTTGCGATATAAAATTACTAAGAACTATGAAAAAAAAGATTTTATTGAATTTGATCAGGTCTTTGAATGCGGCTGTAGTATGGATGTCCACAAAGATTTGATTGTAGCAAACATCCAATGCAAAATTACGTTTAAGTCTGGGATCTTCAAATGATAAATATGCTTAACCCGTAATCGAATTAGCGAAGGGAAGGTAAATATTCTTGGCTCAAAAACCGATTGTACATTATTACTGTTACTCGTTTGGGAGTTGTAAAACAAGTGTCTAAAACCAAATTAGAATGAGCCGAATTGTATCCAAAACTTGATTTGTCGAACTTTTTTGTCGAACTTGATTTTGAAAAGAACCAACAAACGTTGAAAGAATGTTTTGAATTGTGGGAAAAGCTTTCCGTTTAATTCATTTCTAATTACATTTGAGTTTCTTGTAAAGTGTAAAAAAATGAAACGAGCATGCCGGGTACTCAGAACACAGGAGAATCATTATAAAGTGAGTTCCATCGAATACCTTTAAAAACCAAAATTAGAATGAGATGAAAGCTGTTTATTACGAAAAATTTCAGGGTCCAGTTGACGTTCGGGAGGTGCAAGATCCCATAGTTTCAAAAGGTAGTGTAATAGTAAAAGTTGGTGCCACCGGACTTTGTCGCAGCGACTGGCACGGTTGGATGGGACACGATCCAGACATTGTTTTGCCACACGTTCCAGGCCACGAATTGGCCGGAATAATTGTTGAAACAGGATTAGAAATAAAGAATTTTAATGTAGGCGACCGTGTTACGGTTCCATTTGTGGGTGGTTGCGGAACCTGCCCGGAATGTAATACCGGAAATCATCAGGTTTGCGATAATCAGTTTCAACCTGGTTTTACAGCCTGGGGTTCGTTTGCCGAATTTGTTGAAATAAAATATGCCGATATTAATTTGGTTCACCTTCCTAACGAAATCGATTTTGTAACAGCAGCAAGTTTAGGTTGCCGGTTTATAACTTCTTTTCGTGCGGTTATTGATCAGGGAAAAGTTTATGCTGGCGAATGGGTTGCAGTTCACGGCTGCGGTGGAGTGGGACTTTCTGCAATTAATATTGCTACCGGTGCCGGTGCAAATGTTGTGGCCGTTGATATTGATGATAAAAAACTGGAACTGGCAAAAAAACTGGGTGCAAAAATTATTATAAATGCACGTAAAGTTGAAAATATTTCAGCAGAAATTATAAAAGTAACTGGTCGTGGTGCGCATGTTTCGATAGATGCACTTGGCAGTCAGGAAACCAGTTTTAATTCAGTTTCGTGTTTACGGAAGCGAGGAAAACATATTCAAGTTGGTTTAACAACCGGCGACCACAAACATCCGAAAGTGCCAATGGATAAAGTAGTTGCGCATGAATTAGAGATTTTGGGTAGTCACGGGATGCAGGCTTTTCGATACGAAGCAGTTTTTGAAATGATAAAAACCGGAAAAGTTCAACCGGATTTAATGTTGGGGAAAACCATTTCGCTGGAAGAAGCTCCGCAAGCTTTGGTTAACATGAATAAGTTTGAAAATTTGGGGGTGACAGTAATTAATAAATTTTAAATAGACTGTATATTGAAAGATTTTTTGAGATCATTTAATTGTATTATGAATAATAAGATAATGACAGAAATCCCAAAATACAAAATTCAAATTTCAAATAAATCCCAATTAAATAAAATCCAAAATTCTATATTCTTAGAAACGGATTTGTTTTGAAAATTTGATTTTTTGAGATTTATTTGAAATTTGAATTTTGATATTTGGTAATTCTTTATAAAACAATTTTTTACGTAAATCTGTCATTTGTAACTCGATTCAGAATCTTTTAAAATTGAACCCTGAAACAAGTTCAAGTTGACGAATAAAATAAAATATTTCTATTTAATGCAAAACCTAAAAATAACAATCATCCAACCCGATATTATTTGGGAAAATCCAAAAGGTAATCTGGAGAAGTATTCTCAACTGATTGATAATATTGAAAACACTGATGTAATTATTCTTCCTGAAATGTTTACAACCGGTTTTTCAATGCATCCTGAAAATTTGAAGGAATCGATGGATGGGATTTCGGTTAATTGGATGAAAAAAGTAGCTGCGAATAAAAATGCTTCGGTTGTTGGAAGTTTGATTATTGAAGAGAACAAACAGATTTTTAATCGGGCACTTTGGGTTTTTCCAAATGGCAAAATGGAGAAATACGATAAACGACATTTATATACAATGGGGCAGGAGCACTTACATTATTCACCCGGAAAAGATAAACTAATTGTTGAATTTCGTGGCTGGAAATTTTGCCCGCTTATTTGTTACGATTTGCGTTTTCCGGTGTGGAGCCGTAATCAGGAAAACTACGATGTACTAATTTATATGGCAAACTGGCCCTCACCGCGACACCATGTTTGGAAAAATCTACTGGTTGCAAGGGCTGTTGAAAATCAATCGTATTGTTTTGGTGTAAACCGCACCAGAACCGATGGAACCGGATTAAAATATTTAGGAGACTCTGCTCTGGTTTCTCCAAAAGGTAAGGCCGATTTTATGGGCGAAAATGAAAGCGTTAGAACTTTTGAGACTTCTTATTCAGAACTACACAATTTCAGAAAAAGCTTTCCTCTTCTCGAAGATAGGGATGAGTTTCAAATTGAAAAGTAAGTACTCGGATACATCGTCATGCTGAATTCATTTCAGCATCTATTTCTAATTATAAGATTCCGAAAAAAGTTGGAATGACGCTTAATATAATGATTCATAGAAATAACAACTAAGCTCTTAGTTGTATAACAAATTTGTAATCAGTGAATTATGGATGAATGTTGCAATTAACTAAGAAATTAGTTTGAAAACTAATAATTTAGTTATATATTTGAACAGGATATCCAAAAGAGTTCAGAGTTCAGAGTTTAAAGTTTAATATTTAAAAATTAGAGTCATGAAAACAATAAAGTTGATCTTTTCAACAGTATTTATGTTTGCATTAATTTCAATTCAAACCAATGCACAGGAGAAGAAAAAAAATAGTGATATTTTTTATATAGTCGATGAAATGCCGGAATATCCGGGTGGGGAAGAAGCGATTCGTAAAGATATCGCAGAACTAATTAAGTACCCTGCAGAAGCTCGAAAAAAAGGAGTTTCTGGTAAAGTTTATATTACATTTATTGTGAACGAATTGGGTGGTATTGAAAGGCCACAAATAGCCAGGGGAGTGGATCCGCTGCTGGATAAAGAAGCTTTACGGGTAATGAATTTATTGAAAACATGGAAACCCGGAAAGCAAAGAGGAGAGACCGTTAAAGTTTCATTTACCGTACCAATTAATTTTGCATTAGATGGTGGTTCAAAAAATGAAACAACTGTAGCAACAGATGATGAAGAACCAGTATTCTTAATTGTTGAAGAAATGCCCGTATTTCCGGGTGGGAAAGAAGCACTTGGAACTTATATTTCGAAAAGTGTAAAATATCCGGAAGAGGCAAGAAAAGAAAGAATCCAGGGCAAAGTTTTCGTTTCGTTCGTTGTTGCGAAAGATGGAAATGTTAAGCAATCAAAAATTGAGCGGAGTATTCATCCAACTCTCGATAAAGAAGCTTTGAGGGTTATAAACAGTTTGCCAACCTGGAAACCAGGAAAACAGAGAGGAAAATTAGTAAATGTTCGTTTTACAGTTCCAATAAATTTTGCATTGTCTAACGGTGATAATCCAAACAAAGAACTAAAGCAGTAGTTTATTAACTAATTATTTAGTTTTAGGTATAATTTTTGTTATATAAAATCTTGTGTTTTATAATCTATAAATTCTAAATAAATGAAAGAATTAACAAAAGCAGAAGAGCAGATTATGCAATTATTATGGAAGTTGGAAAAAGCATTTGTAAAAGATATTATTGAGAAAATGCCGATCCCAAAACCGGCTTACAATACGGTTTCAACTATCATTCGGATTTTAGAAAAAAAAGGTTTTATCGGGCACAATGCTTACGGAAAAACACATGAGTATTTTCCTCTTATTTCAAGAAAAGATTACACCCGTTTATTTATGAAAAACTTTATGCGCAATTATTTTAGCGGCTCTTTTCAGGAGATGGTTTCTTTTTTCGCCAAAGAAGATAACATGAGTTTATCTGATTTGGACGAATTGGTAAAAGATGTGAAACGCGACATAGAAAACGAAAATCCGAAAGAAAATGAATAGCGCAGTAAATTTTTTGATAGAGTCGGGGGTAAGTTTGGCTTTGCTATCGTTAATTTACATCCTGTTTTTACGAAAAGAAACTTTTTTCAGGCTAAACCGGATATTTCTTTTGATTTCGGTTACGTTCTCCATTTTGTTACCTTTTCTCAAATTTCGTGTTTACAACCCGCAACCTGTGTTGTTAGCGGAAATAACAGTAACTCCTTATCGAAATTTAATGGAGGCCGTTACAATTTATGGCCGTGGATTTTCCGGGACTGTTGAACAATCTATTAGTTCAAGTAAAATAATAATTCTGGTTTATTTGGCAGGCTTGTTATTTTTTCTTGGGCGGTTTGTTTTCCGCTTGATTCAGATTTTAATTTTAATCCGAAAAAATCAGGTAGAAAAAATTGGATTGGTGAAATTTGTTTCGATTGATAAATATTTCAGTCCGTTTTCTTTTTTAAGTTACGTTTTTATAAATCCTGAAAAAAGGGGAGAAAAAGGGTATGAAAAAATGCTTGCTCACGAAATGGAGCACATAAAACAAAGCCACACTTTCGATGTAATAATATTGGAAATAATGACTTTTTTTCAATGGTTCAACCCGTTTATGTGGATTTTAAAAAGGGTGATCCGCGAGAATCACGAATTCCTGGCCGACCAGGCCGTACTAAATTCGGGTGTCAGTCCCGCACAATACAAACAATTATTACTAAATCAATTTGTTGGTGGACAATTGGTTATCGCCAACAATTTCAATTATTCATTAATTAAAAGTAGAATTAAAATGATATCAAAAATAAAATCATCAAAATTGGCAATCACAAAAGTAGTGTTTGGAATTTTAATAGCTGCTGCACTTGTAATTGCTTTTGCCTGCGAGCAAAAGGAGTCGATAGAAGTTGAACAAACAGTGGAAGAGCAATCAATGGAAATGAAACTTACTTTGCTAGATGAAAAGATAAAAATAGAAGCAACTTCAGAAGGATTGGAAAAGTTAAAAAGTATTTTTTCTGGAGGTTCAGATTTCGAGATTGTAAATGATAGTTTTGGAAATGTACTGTTAGTTAAGAAAGAGATTGTTACAATTAAAAAATTAGACAGTGAGGATCCAATTTTCTTTATTGTTGAAGATATGCCAGAATTTCCAGGTGGTGAATTGGCATTAAGAAAATACATCGCTAGCGCAATTAAGTATCCGAAAGTTGCTCAGGAAAATGGTGTGCAGGGAAAGGTTTACGTTACATTTGTTGTTTCAAAAGATGGTACAGTTGCAAACTGCAAAATAGCTCGTGGTGTTAATCCGTCTCTCGATAAAGAAGCATTGCGGGTGGTGAATGGCCTTCCAAAATGGAAACCCGGCAAACAGAGAGGTCAAGCGGTAAATGTTAGTTACACAGTTCCTATAAATTTTGTACTTCAGTAATAATTCATTGTTGGATAAGTTTTTAATATGAAATTATCAATAATAATTTCATTTCCACAAAGTGGGAATCTGTTTCAAATTAAAGATTCCCACTTATGTGGAAATGGTATAATATAAAATCCATGAAAACTAGAAAACACTTGTTATTTATCTTCACGCTTTGTTTTTCACTAAATTCTTTTTCGCAGGATAAAATCGATTTATTAATCCTGAACAAAAACTACGAAGAGGCACTTTTGCAAATTAATTCTCAAATAGAAATAAATCCTTCTGCTAAACTGTATTTCAAAAAAGGGATAGTAAATCAGAGCCTTCAAAATTATCAGGAAGCCATTTTTGCTTTTTCAAAAGCACAACAATATGATCCAAAAAATGTTGAGATTTTAAATGAAATGGCTGAAAGCCTCTCAGCAATTGGTAATTATCACGATGCGGTTAATTATTTTCAACAAGCGGTTCAACTCGAACCTTCTAATTTATCGTTGGCAGCAAAACTTGGCAGGAGCTTAATTAATTTAAAACAATACAAAAGTGCTTTCGATGTTTTTTCCGCTATTTACAAAAAAGATTCAACAAATCTTTATTGGAATAAACAACTTGCTTTTTGTTCATTCCGAACTGCAAAAAAGGTTCAGGCTATCCATCTATATGAAAAAGTTTTAGAACAAAATCCCCGCGATTACTCAACTTATTTTAATCTTTCGCGATTGTACAGCAGAAAAAAAGAACCAGAAAAAATTGTGAATTTGTTGGAGAATGGATTAAATGAATTTCCCGGAGACGCTGGTTTTTATCTCGAATTTGCCAATTATTATTTTGGCTCGAAACAATACGATTTGGCAATGCCGGAATTTGAAAACTACTTTTCGGCTGGTGGCGATTCCTTGTTTAAAACAAATTTGAATTATGCAATTAGCTGCTATTTTGCAAAAGACGAAACCAAAGCTTTAAAAGTTTTAAGTTCGCTGTACCATTTATCTCCAAACGATCCGTTCGTTTTGTTTTATATGAGTTTATGCAACAAAAAAATGGTCAATTATGAGTTGGCAGAGAGTTTTATGGAAGGGGCCATTGATATGTCGATTCCGGAATATTTATCCGAAATGTATCATCACCTTGGACAAATTCATGGTCAGCAGCGAGAGTTTGTTGAATCGATTGCAGCATTGGTAAAATCGAATGAACTGAATCCTACAAACCACGAAGTTTTATTTGAAATAGCAACAACTTACGAAGAATATAATTCGAATAAAACGCTGGCACTAAATTATTATCTAATTTATTTAAAAGAAGCTGGTGAGAGTGGTAAAAACACAAATTATGCCCTCGATCGGATTACCAAAATAAAAGAAGATTTGTTTTTTGAAGAATAATATTCTAAAATTCCAAAACCCAAATTTCAAATCTCAATTCAACTTTAAAGTTTTGTCATTAATTGTTAGTCATTTGTCATCCGTCATTTATCTTCCGTTATTTTCCCACTTTCTCACTTTCCTACTTTCCTACTTTCCTACTTCCTATTCTCTACTTCAGTCTTCTAACCTTCGATATTTAACTCCCCGGTTTTTTCCCTAACCAGATTCGAAAGCTGAACCCGCGAATTCAAACCAGTTTTAGTATAAATATGGTGTGTGTGATCTTTTACTGTTTGCAAGGTTATAAAAAGTTTTTCGGAAATGGCTTTATTGGTTTTTCCTGAACAAATCTCCAAAACAATTTCGGCTTCTCTCTTCGTAATTTCGTAAAATTCGCAAAATGTTCCAAAATCCATGTTTTTACCCACCTCCGGAATTTCTTTGGTCATTGAATTCAACCTGATTTTTACTGGAATAAAAACACTAATCGCAAATAGAAGAACAATTGAAAAGCAGGTTGAAATAAAACCAAATAAATTAAAAAACCACATTGAAGCAGAATAGAAAAGTATTCCTGTTAAATAAACAAATGCCAACTTTTTATCGAAACCTGTTTCTTTTAAAAGGGGCGCACTTTGTTTAGGTTTTAAAAATGGAAGAAGAAAAACCAAATGAGCACCCATATTTAACAGCAATATTATCCTGACAATAAAAACATTTGGTTTTTCAGGTATTTGTAAAATTTCTTTCTGAACCAACAATGTTAGTACAAAAATCAATACTATAAAAGTCGGGAAATAGCTGTAAACAAATACTTTCGAAAATTTGTAACCATTTAGATTGAAGCTAAATTTCAGTAACATAAACCAACTTACAACCATAAATGGAATACCGATTACAGGAATAAAAATGGCCAGTTTACCAGCCAGCTCGGCACTTAAATTCAGATCCGAAATAATTTCGCGCAATGCCATATTTCCCCAAATCCCGTAAATAAAAAACGAGAATAGAAATATTTGCTGATAAAGTAAAATAGCAAAAACCGGCGTTTTATACGACTGGTACAATTGGTACGAAATTAATATACCAATTACCGACATCCCCGCCGAAAGGATAAAAGTTACGATATATGAAAAATATTCAATCCACATTTTTTTACAAACTTTAGTAGTGCATTGCAATTATACAAACTAGCGATGGTTGCTACTACAAACTAAAGTAGTGAATATACAAAATCCAACTTTAGTATGAAGGATATTTTTTAATTAAGGCATACTTTTGAATTGTCAATGTTCAAAAAATAGAAACTTTAAAATTAATAAAATGGAAAGTAACAAGTATTTCAACCTGACACCCTCGATAGGGGGAAGTTTTGGATTTGCATGGAGAAAAATGTTTGAAAAATCGTTTTTACCACTGCTTTTGGCGGTTATTATTGTTGGTATTTTAAGTGGCCCGTCGGCCGGGGCAAATTGGAAAATGGACGGCGATGGTTTTGATTTCCCGATGTTATTGCTTTTACCTGTGGTAATTTTTGGATTAGCCTACTCTTTTATGTTTTTACCAATAATTAAATACGGCGAAAATTATCTGTTCCTCAAAGCCATGAGAGACGAAGAAGCTGATTTAAAAACCCTTTTTGAAGGTTTTAAAACAAAGTATTTAAACATTGTTTTAGCACATTTAATTGTTACTGCACTGGCAATAATCGGGTTTGTAATGTTGATTATCCCGGGAATTATTATTTTATGCCGGCTGGTATTTGTACCATTTCTTGTAATGGACAAGGATTTGGAACCTATGAAAGCCGTTGAAAAAAGCTGGCAAATGACTAAAGGCCATGGTTGGACAGTTTTTTTTATGGCTATTCTTTCATTTTTTATTGCAATTGCCGGATTAATCGTGTTTTTCGTTGGCATATTAATTTCAATTACGTGGATTCATGCCGCTTTTGCAAGTTTATACCAGGCTGTTTTAAACGAGGATGACGATAATAACCCAATCCCTATTTTAGGCGTGAACGAAGCTTAAAAACAATATTCAAGCAAAACGATTGGCCCGGAAATTTTTTCGGGCTTTTTGTTTTTATTGAACTTCTTTGTGTATTTTGGAAAACTTAAATTTTTATGAATGAAGAGACTTTTATTATTCTTTTATCTGATTTTTTTGTTGAATATATCCAATGCTCAATTTTTTCAAACCGGGCAAGATCCGGCTTCAATAAAATGGCGACAAATTAATACCGAAAATTTCCAACTTATTTATCCCGATTATTACGAATTGCAATCGCAGAAACTGGCTTTTGTCCTGGAGAAAGTTTATAATTACGGGAGTTATTCCTTAAACCACAAACCTAAAAAGATATCGGTGATTCTTCATACTCAAACCGTTAAGTCGAATGGGTTGGTTGCCTGGGCGCCAAAACGTTCGGAGTTTTATACCACACCACACCAGGGAATTTACCCGCAAGATTGGTTAGAACAACTTGCATTGCACGAGTTCAGGCATGTTGTACAAATCGACAAATTAAATGAACGATTACCCGGAATAATAAAACTGCTTTTGGGAGAATCGGGAACTGCTTTGGTTTTTGGGGCATATTTACCATGGTGGTTTATCGAAGGCGATGCAGTTGTAACAGAAACAGCATTGAGTAATTATGGCCGTGGCCGCTTTCCTTCGTTTTTAATGGAACACAAAGCACAGGTAGTTGAAAAAGGGAATTATAAATATGATAAGGCTTACAATGGATCTTACAAAGATTTTGTAGCTGATCATTATAAATTGGGATATTACATGGTTGGCGAAACCCGAAAACAATTTGGATCTGAGGTTTGGGATTCTGTTTTAAATCGGGTAGGAAAGAAGCCATTTTCGTTGAACCCTTTTAACAAAACTTTAAAACAAAGTACCGGTTTAAATAAAGTTGAATTGTATAACTCTGTTTTCGAAAACCTTAGAAACCAATGGATAAAGGCAGATGAAAATTTCGTTTCTATAAAGTTTGATGTCAAATCGCCTAAAAACAAAACATATACAAATTATAAATACAATCATTGGTTGAACGATACTACGCTGGTTTCTTATAAAACATCGTTGAATAAAATTCCTTCGTTTGTTGTACTAAGTAAAACCAGAGAGGAAAAAAATATATTCTATCCGGGAGTAATTTTTAATGAATCGGTAAATTACCGCGATGAATTAATTGTTTGGTCGGAACAAATTCCTGATTTGCGATGGTCGCACAGCGGTAAATCATTAATTCGGATTTTTAATATTAATACTCGTGAAATTATTGAATTACAACCTGAATTTAAATGTTTTAGCCCCTCACTTTCGCACGATAAAAAAAGTGTTGCTGTTGTTGAAACCGATTTTGGGAGCAATAATTATCTAACAATTTATTCGGTTACAAGCGGTAAACTTATAAAACGTATTCAAACCAAAAACAACAATTATTTATTTTCGCCCGAATGGTTAAACGATATCGAAATTGCTGTGGTTTTGCTTACTGCAAAGGGAAAACGGCTGGCAAAAATTAATATTGAAACAGAGGAAGTAGAAGTGCTTGTAGAACAGGATTTAGGGGAAATAAAACATTTAAAATATTCTGAAAACAATATTTATTTTATAAGTAGTTATTCAGGTAAAAATGGTCTATATAAATACAATCAGCTTTCAAAAGAAATACAATTTTTATATGAACCCCGTTTTGGTGCAGAGTCACCGGCAATTTCAGGGTTAAATAGTAAAATAGCGCTAAGTAATTATACTTCAGATGGATTTCAGATAATTGAATTGTCCAACATTAAAGAAAATGCAACTCGCTTTGAGTCAGTTAATAAGGCAAGTTATTTATTAGCCGACGAACTTGCAGGTCAGGAAATGGGAATACCTGATTTTAGTTATCCTGATACTTTGAATTTTGCGTCAAAAAAATATAGCAAAGTTAGCAATTTGATAAATTTTCATAGTTGGGCACCGGCGTTTGTAAATGTAAATACGTATGAAATTGTTCCGGGGGCAAGTTTAATGTCGCAAAACAAATTGGGCACTGCCGAAACAATTTTGGGCTACAAATGGGATGTTGCGGAGAAAACAGGGAAATTTTTTGCCGGCTACACTTTTAAAGGCTGGTACCCAGTTTTTGACATCGAAATAAATTCTGGCAAAAGTGCTTCGGAATATTTATTAATTGAGCAAACTAAAAATCAAAATGGCGATGTTGTTCAACAAGATACATCGTTGCAGCGATATACCTGGAAACATACTACTGCTGAATTTGGTATCAAAGTACCATTAAATTTAACAAAGGGTGTTTTTGGCCGTCTTTTGCAACCGGAAGTTCAGTACGATTACTCTTTTTATGACCATGATTCGTCAACACCAGAACATTTTTTCAAAGGGAATTTCCAATCACTTTCCTATCGTTTGTATTTTCATCAGCTGTTAAAGCAAAGTTCCCAGGATGTTTTTCCAAATTTTGGGTTAATTATCGATGGAAGTTATAGGCATTCACCCACTGGAAAAAACGACTTGGGAAGTGTTTTAGCGGGCCAATCTATTTTATATCTTCCGGGATTTCTTGCAAATCATGGTGTGAAAATTTATTCCGGAATCCAAGACAAAAAAATTTCGGATACTTTTAGTTTTTCCGAGGCAATTCGCTACCCACGTGGGTGGGGGAAAAGGAATACAACGCGCATGAAAAGCTTAGCCCTTGATTATAAATTACCACTTTTTTACCCCGAATGGAGTGTGGGAGGGATAATATATATCCAGCGTGTAAAAGCGTCATTATTTGGCGATTACGCGTCTTTAAATGGATATGTTTACCACGACGGAGAAATTACAGGAACTTATAACAAAAACATATCATCTTTGGGAATTGAGCTAAGCGGAGATGTAAATTTTATGCGATTTTATGCACCTACCGAAATAGGATTCAGGGCTTCTTACATACCAGAACTAGGGAATGTTTATTTTGATTTTTTGTTTTCAATCGATTTCGATTCCCTTTAAAGTAAACACTGTTATTTCGGGTGGCATATCAATTCGCCAGGGAATCCCAACCGTTCCTAAACCAGTGTTAACATACAAATACGAATTGTCAGATTGATATAATCCGCTCCAGTTTTTCCGTGTTAGATAAGCCAAACTAAAAGGGATTCCGGCAGGTTTTATACCTAATTGTAAACCGTGTGTATGACCTGAAACTGTTAATTCTATTTTCTTTTTACCTGCAATTTGTGCTTCCCAGTGTGCAGGATCATGTGTCATCAAAATTTTGAAAGCATTTTCAGGAATGTTAAACATTGCCGAATCAAGGTTTGCATACTGTGGAAAAGGAGGGTGTCCCCAGTTTTCAACTCCAATCAGAAAAATTGAGTCGTTTCCCATTTTAATAACAACATTCTCGTTTCTTAACAAAGTAAATCCCAATTTCTTATGAGATTTAATAATTCCTTCAAAATTGTTTTGTTTACTTTCCTCATCAGGCCAGCGGGAATAATTTCCATAATCGTGATTCCCAAGAATCGAAAAACTATTTCCTTTGGCATTTATATCATTAAATGTATTCTCCCACCTAATTGTTTCATTCGAAAAATTATTTACTAAATCACCAGAAAATAAAATTAAGTCAGGATTGATCTTATTTATATTTATTGCTGTTTTTTCTAACAAATTGCTAAATTCTAATAAACTACCTAAGTGAATATCAGAGATTTGTACAATTTTATATTGGCTAAAATTTGGGGGAAGATTGGAAAAATTTAATTCAACTTGATTTACTTTAATATTTTGGTTTCCCAAAATTGTGCCATAAATAATAAGCGTTGCCAGGCAAAAGGAGAGTATTAATCCTGAAAACAGGATAGTTTTTGATTTGTTCTTTCTTGAAAAAAATAAGTAGAATAAAAATGTAATTGAGAGGGGGATTTTAACAACAACATCAATAAAAAGAATCGTATTGTAAAAAAAATATAAAACATAGTTTGTTGCTCCTTTAGGTTCGTTAGGGTAAATATAAAGATAGATAAAACTAAATATTAATAGAACTGTATAAACCCAAAAAAACCAGACCACTTTTTGGCGATATTTTCCATTTACAGTTGTTTTAATATTTTGAAATGCCCCGATTGTTATCAAGCCATAAAAAATGATAAATATTAAAAGAGAAATTATTTGGAACGAACGCATTTGTATTTGTTTTTTGATTTCACAACTTTTTCAATCTAAAAATAAAAATATATAATTAGCTTTTAAATATCATTCATCCAGCTATTTAAATCATAAATCAATCAATTTTCACCTAATTAGAATCGAATATTCGCACAAAGAAAGATATATGTACTGAAATAGTGAAGTAAAAACTATAAAATTCTGGATTAAATGACTTCCGAAATGGGTGAGGTGATAAATTTTTAATTTCTTTAAATGAAGTATCAATTTCTTTTCTGTAAAATTCTTGTTACTTGTTTAAAAAATTTTGTCCAGGCATTTA
>Ga0209249_1001388_pt1 | contig 23668 bp, 15 predicted proteins | sample SaaInlV_200m_DNA_4_FD_184653 | JGI IMG/M metagenome (GOLD analysis project Ga0209249, IMG submission 184653) | Marine microbial communities from expanding oxygen minimum zones in the Saanich Inlet - SI037_S3LV_200m_DNA (SPAdes) (version 2) | ecosystem: Environmental > Aquatic > Marine >...
AAAACCCATGAACAAAGAAACAGACAAGTACTTACTTGCCGATAAAGATCAACCAGAAATTGTGATTCCCAGAGAGAACGCTGTTTTCTGGTTGGATGAGAATGGCCACTGGTATAACGAAGGGGGACGATTCAAACTGAAAAAGGTTATCCATCGCTTTAATGCATCCATCCAGAAAGATACCGGCGGTTATTTTCTTTCCCAAATGAATGGTAACAGGCGGGAAAAAATCTATTTTCCATACCAAGACACAGCCCTGTTTGTCATCGACATAGATAAGAAAGATCTTATCACCCTGCGCCTGAATACAGGACAGCGTTTGCCGCTTTCTCCAGAAAACATTTATTTTGCCGGAGAAAGCCTTTATACACGCATCGACGATGACTGGATCAAATTTTCAGAGCGAAGCCTGCTGAAGCTTTCAACTATGATCGATTATGAAAAAAGTCCCTACATTTTTCAATACCGGGGAAAGGCTTATCAAATTCAACAGAAATCAGCAATGTCCGGTTAGGTTTTTGCAAAAAGCTGAGCGATGAAATCTGGATCGCACTTATAAGGATTTATTAGATTTTCTTAGTTTAGCGTAGCGAAAATGAGCCTGTTTGAGCGAGGCCGGCGAGTTTGGCGGTTTTTCGTGAAGCAAACTCAGAAAATCTTTCAATCCTTATGCGTAGAGACTGGTTTTATCACTCAGCTTTTGTTTTGCAAAAACTTAACCGGACATTGTTGAACAAAAATGACACAAAAACGAGGCATTTGGAATAGAGGTGTCGTGAATCACTGATTTGCTTGCAAAAGAGTTAAATATCCGCTATAAATCATTCGAAATTGTCAAACCCGGAAGAAGGAAAGGTACGGGCTAAGGAAATTCAACGTGCTTCATATTGAATAGAACAGGGACTGTTGTTCCTATAACAAATTGGAGGAGAAAAATGATGTTTAAACAATTATCAATTCTTGTGGTGATTTTATGCGCTTTTATGATTGGTTCTGCCAGCCTGTATGCGATTGATGCTGATTCGGTTCTGGGAGTCTGGAAAGTTGAATCAAAAAAAGATGACGCAACCCAAATTACGATTTATAAATGCGACGCGAAGTATTGTGGAAAAATCAGCTGGTTGGAGAAAGCGGAAACCCTTGATGAAAAAAATCCTGACGAATCTTTACAGTCTCGAAAGCTGTTGGGGATGGATATGATATTCGATTTCGAATTTGATGATGATCAATGGGAGGAAGGAAAAATTTATGATGCCAGAAGCGGCAAAACCTATAGCTGCAAAATGTGGTATGAAGATGAGACGCAGACTATCCTGAACGTCAAGGGTTTTGTAGGTATTTCACTTTTTGGTAAAACGTCTGTCTGGTATCGATTTAAGTAGCTACCACTCTGCATGGGCCAACTTTGCTGGTCCATCCTGGACCCGGGAACTATGATTTGATCTACAATTCCGAAGCTGGCAAGACTTAGATTGTCGCATGTGTCTGGAAGATGCCAGGACACTGAAAGTCAAGGGAGCGGTCGGTCCCAAATGGATGGGAATCTGCAAAACGGAGACCCGGTCCCGTAAAAATCAACCACTGAAATCAGCCTCAGGCCCTGAGTAGCAGTCTAATCATCGTCAAAGTATACAGGTGGGAAATACATAAAAAAAGCCGGACAACAAACGTTATCCGGCTCATGAATCATGGGATAAAATTACAAACTATGTAGAAGACGGTTTGTAATCCTTGTACGCCTCTCGAAGAATGTTTTTCTGCAGCTTCCCAGTAGCTCCATGAGGAAGTTCCTCAACAAACACCACATCATCCGGCAGTTGCCACTTGGCCAGAGTCTTCGTCAAGTGTTCGATTACCTGTTCTCTGGTCACGTCAGAACCTGGCTCCTTCACTGCCAGCACCAAAGGACGTTCGTCCCATTTTGGATCAGGGATAGCGATGACAGCCGCTTCAGCAATGCCCGGGCAACCAACCGCTTCGTTCTCTACATCAATCGAAGATATCCACTCACCCCCGGATTTGATCACATCCTTGGAGCGATCTGTAATCTGCATAAAACCATCAGGATCGATATTTGCAACATCACCTGTGTCCATCCAGCCATCTGCGTCGACAGCCTGTCCCCCTTCTCCCTTGAAGTATCCCGACGTAATCCAGGGACCCCGAACCAGCAGGTTCCCAAATTTGACCCCATCCCACGGCTGATCTTTACCTTCATCATCGACAATTTTCATCTCAACACCGTATACCGCCCTGCCCTGTTTAAGGTTGAGGGTGTTCATCTCTTCATTGGAGAGATTTTTGTGCTTGCGCTTGATACGGCAGGATGTTCCCAGGGGGCTGGTCTCTGTCATGCCCCAGGCGTGGAGTACATCTACACCATAATCATTCCGGAAGGTCTCTATCATGGAGCGGGAAACAGCTGAGCCGCCGATAATTGTGGCTTTCATATGGGAAAACTTTTTATTGTTCTCTTTGACATAGCCCAGCAGCATCATCCAGACCGTCGGCACTCCGGCGGAGAGGTTCACCTCTTCGGATTCCATCAGTTCATAAATCGACTCACCATCCATTTGGGCACCTGGCATAACCAGCTTGGTACCGCACATGGCCGCTGCATAAGGTATTCCCCAGGCATTGGCATGAAACATCGGTACCACAGGCAGCATCACATCCATCGACGACAGACCCAATGCATCCGGCATACAGGCAGCGTAGCTGTGCAACGTGGTTGAGCGATGGCTGAAAAGCACACCTTTGGGATTACCGGTCGTTCCAGAAGTGTAACAGAGAGATGACGCGGTGTTTTCATCAAACAGCGGCCATTCATATTCATCACTCTCAGCATCCAGCAGCTCTTCATAACAGAGAGCGTTGGCGAGTTTCGTTTCCGGCATATGAGCCCGATCAGTCATAATAATAAACTGCGTCACTGTGGGTAGTTTATCAGCCACAGCTTCAAGTAGTGGTACAAATGTCAGATCCGTAAAAAAGAACTTGTCTTCCGCATGATTCACAATATAAACGAGTTGTTCTGGAGCAAGCCTGGGATTAAGCGTATGGCAGATAGATCCCATCGAAGCCACGCCGAAATAGAGTTCCAGGTGGCGGTAACCATTCCAGGCCAGTGTTCCGATCGTATCACCCTGCTGAGCACCCAACTTACCCAGAGCATTGGCCAGCTTTCGGCAGCGTGCCGCACAATCCTTGTAGGTATAACGGTGAATCGGGCCTTCAACTGAACGGGATACAATTTCTGCGTCTCCATGATTCAGAGCTGCATGTTCAATCATTTGAGAAATCAGCAGTGGTCTATCCTGCATTAAACCTAACATAACGAACCTCCTTAAATAATTCTTGATTTGTGAGACCTGGTTAAACCTCCAGCCATTCCTGGCGGACAGTTGGATTATCCTGGAACTCCTGAGGGGTTCCCTCAAAAACAATTTTCCCGTGACCCATCACATATAAACGATTAGCGATCTTTAAGGCAATAGTCAATTTCTGCTCCACCAGCAACACGGAAATCCCTCGCTTGGCAATCTCGGAGATCAGGTTTTTCACCAGTGCCACATTACTGGGAGCCAATCCTTCCGTGGGCTCGTCAATCATTACCAGGTCCGGATCTCCCATCAGCGTACGGCACATGGTCAGCATCTGCTGCTCACCGCCGGATAGCAATCCGGCTCTTAAATTAGATCGTTCCGAGAGAATGGGAAATAGTTCATACATATCTTCAAAACTCCAGCGACCTTTCTGTTTGGCATTTTTCTGGCCCAACTGCAGATTCTGCAAAACGGTCAACGCTGGAAATATCCAGCGGTCTTCAGGTACATACCCAATCCCTTTATGAGCAATGTCGTGGGACGGAAGTCCTGCAATATCTTCCCCTCGATATTTTACTGATCCCTGAGGCGTTACCAACCCCATGATAGCCTTACACGTCGTCGAACGTCCCACTCCATTGCGTCCCAACAGGCTGACGATTTCTCCTTCCTGGATCTCCAGATCCACTCCTTGCAGGATATGGCTTCTACCATAATAGGCATTGAGATTTTTCACTTCCAGCATTTAGACCTCCTCCTCTGCACCCAGATACGCTTCCTGGACAGCTTTGTTATTGCGAATGTTATCCGGTGTATCCGTAGCAATGATTTCACCATATACCAACACTGAAATCCGGTCTGCCAGATCAAATACCACACCCATATCATGTTCAACCACAATCAGGGTCTTGCCCTCACTGACAAATTTCATCAGTTCCACAGCCTGTTCCGTTTCACTGTGGCTCATACCAGCTGTAGGTTCATCAAGCAGTATCACATCAGCTCCGCCGGCTATCGTAATGCCGATCTCAAGAGCTCGTTGTTCAGCATAGGAGAGCTCGCCCACCGGAATACGGCTGCGATGGGTCATATTAATCTGTTCTATGAGCTCTTCCGCCTTTTCGTTTAATTTCTTTTGTCGGCCCATCAGGTGCCAGAACGAATATTTATAGCCCGTAGACCACATTAAGGCACACCTGACATTTTCAAAAACACTCATCTTGGCAAAAAGATTGGTGACTTGAAAACTGCGACAGAGGCCCAGGCGGTTAATTTGGAATGGTTCCAGACCATTGATCTCCTGGCCATTCAGTTCGATCTTCCCTTTGGTCAAGGGATAGTAACCGCTGATCAGGTTAAAGACGGTGGACTTGCCGGCACCGTTCGGACCGATAATGGCGTGACGTTCACCTGTCTTGACTGCCAGATCAACACCCCGGATAATTTCAGTCTCACCAAATCTCTTGTTTACATCAACCAGGTTCAATGCGATTTCATTTGTCATGCGATTCCCCCCTCTTGCATCTCTTGTGTCAATTCATCCCATTTGCGTCCAATCTTTCTGATGAGCGGCCGCAGCATAAAATAACCGGCTACCATCAGAGCGATGGCGAGAAGCCAGGGAATCCATCCATTCGCTTGAAATTCAACACCAAGAAGCTGCATGGGCTTGTCCGGTTCGATGCTAAGTGAGAGATGGTAGTTAATTTCCACAAAGATCATGGCTCCGAAAAAAGTCACCAGTCCAGCTCCCAGAGCAGCCAAATAAGAGGGCAGCAGTCTTTTTATTTTACCAGCCCTCCATATAGGTTGGTGCACCATGATGATACCCGCCATACCGTTTGGCGCCCACAAGATAATGGCTATAAAAAGAACCCCCAGATAAATCTGCCCCGCCTGAGTAATGTTCACCAGAGTCAGGTGCAGGAAAGTGAACAGGACAGCGCCCAGAATAGGTCCGAAGAAATGACCCACACCACCGATATAGGTCATCAGCAGAACATTCCCGGATGCGATAGCACCAATCATTTCAGAGTTGACGATTTCGTAGTTAATGGCCAGCAAGCCGCCGGCAATACCTGCAAAAAATCCGGAGAGCGAAAATTGAAAGAAACGCACCAGGTGAATATCGTAACCAACAAAAGGTGCCCGTTCCGGGTTATCACGTACCGCATTAGCCATCCGACCCAGGGGTGTCTGAGTTTGTAAATACATCAGTGCAGTGGCAATAACCATCCAGAAAGCGATTAGATAAAACACCTCAATACCAGAGCCAAAACCAAAACCTGTGATCGAATAATCCAGCATCCGGTCAGCAGAGACACCTTCTTCTCCTCCGAAAAAACTCGGAAACAACAGCACACAGGCAACGACCAGTTCCACAAGACCTAATGATATCAGGGCAAAGGTGGTCCCCGCTTTCTTAGTGGAGATATAGCCCAGCAGGAGTGCGAATAAAAATCCAGCCACACCACCCACCAGGGGAATCAGCTCCAAAGGAATGACGGAGGCCCCGTCATTTACCAATTTGATTGCATGAATAGCGATGAATCCGCCAAAACCGTAGAAAACCGCATGGCCGAAGGAGAGCATTCCTCCCTGGCCCAACAGCATGTTATAGGAAAGCGCAAAGATGATGGCAATGCACATTTCCGACATCATGGTGACGGCAAAACCTGAATCGAATATTTGCGGTAAAATAACTACTAGCAGCGACGCCGCTACCCAAACTCCGTATCTCTTCATCATTTGTCCCTTCCCACTTTTTGGAATTCTGTTTTCTGTTATCATGATTCACGTTCTCCCATAATGCCCTTTGGTCGAAATATCAGCATGATAACCATCAACAGATACGGCAACAGGGGTCCGGTGCTCTCGATTTTTATCCGCCAGAGATCAGGAAACCAAGGCTCAGCGCCCAGCTCAATATTAAAAACCGCCAAAAGATCGACCAGCGAATAATCATAACCCACCGCAAACGTCTGCAAAGCTGCGATAAGCAGGGATGCGATCAGAGCCCCGGTCAGGGACCCCATACCACCGACCACAATCACTACAAAAACGATCGGGCCTAATAGTATAGCCATGCTGGGACTGGTAACAAGGTAATTACCGCCGATCACACCGGCCAGTCCAGCCAGAGCTGATCCACCGCCAAAAACCAGCATGAACACCCGCGGGACGTTGTGTCCCAACATCCCCACACCATCAGCGTGCGTCAGGGCAGCCTGGATGATTATCCCGGTTCTGGTTTTGGTTAACAGCAGATAAAGAGCGACGAACATGACAACCGAAATGGTCAGCATGAAAAGACGATAGACCGGAAAATCACTCTCGAAAAGAGTGAAAATGGTGAAATCGAGAGATGCCGGAACCTGATAATTCATCGCAACCCGCCCCCAGATCAGAAGAATCAACTCCTCGATCATAAAGGCCACGCCAAATGTAAAGAGCAACTCAGCCACATGCCCATGCTTGTGTACTGTCCTTAAACCATACCGTTCAATGGCAGCACCCAATACACCAACCAAAACGGGAGCGATTACCAGGGCAGGCCAGAAGCCGATCATCGCGCTGATCTGATAGCCAAAATACGCCCCCACCATATAAAAACTGGCATGGGCAAAGTTCAGTACACCCATCATACCAAAGATAAGTGTCAGCCCGCTGGACAGCATAAACAAAAGCATACCGAAAACCAGGCTGTTTAAGAGTGAAATAACGTAAAATTCCATAGAATGAATAATCCCTGATAGTGGTTACACTGTTGTGGTGACGTCATAGGTTTTTGTGATTGAAGACTGAACTTCCTTCTTTGAAAACCTATAGTTTGAATTTGAGTCTATTCTGTCCGGATAAAACGATCTGTATTCGTCGCGGTATTTGTTAACACTTCACCTATTTGAACGATAATACAGGTTACAACAAGCCTTAAACAGCTACCGGGTAGACCAACCTTCCGGGTGGGCAATCCCGGAATAATTGATATTCCCGGAATTTTTAAATTTGAAAAAGTTGAAACGAGAACCAATTTCAGTACGTTTTTTGGAGCAACATTCCAGAAAAACCAAACCCGGCTACCGCTTTCAAAAAACGAAGCTGCAACCGGGCAGATGAATCGGCTAATAGTTTCAGCCTTATGGACGTTTCATCTTGCAAGCACCTGGAGCAGACGTTGCTGTTCCCAATGATTGTGTCTTGGATTCTGTCGTCGGACCAAAACCGGTATGTTCACGGTCGTATTTCACCATTTTGCCATCTGTTTTTGTAAAACGGGAAATGTACAAAGGCTGCAGCAGTTGATGATCATGCGCACCCATCACAACCTTACCATAATACGTGGTATGTTCCATGCCTTCCAAAGCGTAGGCTACGGCCTTCGGATCGGTGCTTCCGGCAATATTAAACGCCTTGGTTACCATCTCCATCATGGTTCGAATCCTGCCATAATACCAGGGTGCTTTTCCGCCACCGCTGAACTTATCATTGTACGCCTTGCGGAACTTGGCATCAAAGGGTCTGTTCTCCTCAACAGACAAATTGTCATGCCACTCAGTCACCTGCCGTAACCCATCCATGGCCTTACCCATTGTAGATGGTGTCCCCAAACCGCCGGCGTAGAAGGTATAGAAAGAGGCCTTCAATCCTGCTTCATTCACCCCTTTTCCCAGCAGCGACATATCCGCACCCCAATTTCCGGTAATGACGGCTTGAGCACCAGATTTCCTGATCTTAGCAACATAGGGAGCAAAATCCTTGACCTTGAGTATCGGATGGAAGGTGTTCCCCACAATCTTAATATCCGGTCGCTTCGCCTTCAGCATTTTCTGTGCAGCCGCACTGACGGCATGGCCGAAAACATAATCCTGATTCAGCAGATACACTTTTTTGATTCCAGGCTCTCCTTTGATCGCATCCGTAATAGCGGCAATCTTCATATCCACATGGGCATCAAAACGAAAATGCCAGAAATCACACTTCGCCTCGGTAAACGCCGGTGTGACTGCTGCATAGTTGAAATAAAGAACCGTTTTGTCCGGATTCCGCCGATTGTGCTTTTTAACAGCTTCAATCAAAGCGCCAGCCACACTGGAACCATTCCCCTGGGTAATAAAGCGGATACCCTGGTCAATAGCATGCTTAAGTTGCACCAGGCTCTCTTTAGCACTGATCTTGTTATCAAAGGGAACAATTTCAAAATTCATTCCCCCTAAAAAACCGCCTTCAGCCTTGATCTTATCCGCCATAAATTTAAAATGCTTATGACCGGCATCCCCTACATCACCAAATCCACCTGACAACGGATCTATGTACGCAATCTTGACGGTTCCCGCAGCAAAAACCGAGGTTGAAAAAACCGAAAACACAAATGCGCCTACCATGAGTAACATCAAACTTTTCAATCTCATCACTGTCTCCATTTTATTGGTTTAACAAAGCCGTTCAATTCAAGCAAAAGCAGCATTTGAATTGATGTTGGCAGAGTGGTACTACGAAAAACCGGGCTCTGACCCGTTCAAACACTTGGCATCACTCAAAATAACACTTTCTGATTCAAAGCGATCCCAAATGGATTAAAGCTAAGCTATTCCCTTAGCAGCAAACCAAAAACCCTGTCAAATAAATACCCTATTATTTATCCAAGTGACAGGGGATTTGTTTCCTATAAAGCCGAATAACATACCGGCTCTTAATAACAAGACTTATGCCACAGCACCAATCTATCTCCTAAAACCGTTTTCCCCTTTATGTTCAGACTCTTAATGAACTAAATCTTAGAAAAAGCACTTTTTAGGCAGATTCTATGTGTCGCGCGCAACACTTTTGATGCCAACAGTACTGTTGCATGCTACACTTTATTTGCTTCCAGCGGCAACTGATAAAGTCGGATTTTTCGATAGAGGGTGCTTCTGTCTATATTAAGAATTCGAGCTGCTTTGGCCTTATTCCAGTCTGTCTTCTGCAGGACACTCAGGATTTCTTTTTTTTCCGCTGCCGGGGTCTTTTCAGATTTAACCCTTTTGACATTTACGGACTCTCTCAATTCCAAGGGGATGTGCTCCAGTCCAATACTATTGTTCCGGCAGAGGACAAAGGCGTGTTCAATGGCATGCTCCAATTCGCGAATATTGCCCGGCCAGTCATAATTCATAAAGCGCATGTACACATCACCGGTCACACCTTCAATCTCTTTTTTAAAATTTTTGCTGAAAAGCCGGCAAAAATGGTCAACCAGCAGCGGAATATCATCCAGACGCTCCCTGAGAGGCGGTATTTTGATCTCCATCACCTTGAGACGATAGTAGAGATCTTCCCGAAACTCTCCCTTGCGAATTTTCTCTTCCAGGTTGACGTTAGTACAGGCGATGACACGGACATCCGCTTTGATTGGCTGGGAATCTCCGACCCTTTCAAACTCTTTTTCCTGCAGGACACGCAGGAGTTTGAGCTGAATCAAAGGGGAGACATCGCCAATCTCGTCCAGCAGGATTACCCCACCATCAGCCACTTGAAAACGGCCCTGCTTATCCTTAATAGCGCCTGTAAAGGCCCCCTTGACATGACCGAAAAGTTCGCTTTCAAGAAGGTTTTCAGGCAACGCCGAACAGCTAACGGTGATAAACGGCGCAAAAGCCCTGTTCCCATTGTAATGCAGCGCTTTGGCAGCCAACCCCTTCCCTGTTCCGCTTTCTCCCGTAATCAGCACGGTGGTGTCGATATCAGATAGATCCTCCAGTAGTTTGTAGATGTTCTGCATTTTTTTACTCTTTCCCACCAGGGCATGAAACCGGTATTTGTCCTTCAACTCCCTCTCAAGCAACAGCAACCGTGTCACGTCCCGAATCAGCAACACAGCCCCGCTGTGGTCTCGATTCTGATCAACCAGCAGGGAACTGTTCAAAATCACCTCCTGCCCGGGCCGAAACTGATGATTGCATTCTATATGGTATTCATTCACGGAAGTCTTCCACTTAACTGTTTCCAGCAGGACATCCTGACAGGACTTGCTACAGTGGGAGGCGCAATTCAAAAAAGACTGACCTTCAATCTGCCCAACAGCAATACCGCAGATCGTCCCGGCCGCACCATTGGCCTCGATAATCCGCATGTCGTTGTCCACGGTGATGATCCCATCCTTGACACTGCTGAAAATAGCAGAGAGGCGGCTTCGCTGTCGGGACAATTCTTCTTCAGCCTTAATCCGAACAGTCACTTCTCTAACCACACTTCGAAAACCAACCAGAACCTGCTCAGACGATTTTTTTGGTGTAATAGAGTTTTCAATGATTCGTTTTATGCCATCCTTGCCTGTAATTTCGTAAGTGAAAGCCTTATTTGGCTTGCCAGTTTTATACACCCTGTTATAGGCCTGATAAACCCTACGGGCGGTGTCTTCATCCATATAGAATCGATAATCCAATCCGATTAACTCTTCTCTGGAATACCTAAAAATCCTCGCCACTGCCGTATTACACCACGTCATACGACCTGTGAGGCTGAGTTCCATGATCCCGTCTTCGACCTCTTCCAGCACATCATGGAACTGCTGCCTGGATTCCTGGAGGCGTTTGATGATAGCTTGATGATCAGTGATATCAATCACGTTTCCTAACAGAGCCCCCTTCTGGACGGATTCAAAGAAAACCATTTTCAAGCAGATCTCCGTTTGATCCTTTTTCCGAAAGCGAAATTCCAGGTCGCCTGTGACCGACTCATCCTCTCTGGCCTTCATCAGGCCGGCTTTTAATCGCACCTGATCTTCCGGGCGGGCAAGCTCCCAGACCAATGTACCAAGCAATACATCTGGCGTGTCACATTCCAGCAAGCGGGCTAAGCTACTATTTATAAAGACAAAGCGATCTTTGACCAGCACAAACATACCGACTTCGGACTGTTCGATGATCTCCCTGTGCGTGGCGTCTGACAAGGCGCTATTAAACGTGTTGTTTGCTTGAGCTGCTTTTCCCTTCTCAGATGGGGTCGGTTGTTCCATTAAATTACGTTTTATGAAGTGTTGCGGATGCCTGCAGAGCGGGTTGATTTCATCCAGGATTTCCTTACAGGAGGTGCCCGTCAAACATATCAAAAGTCGGGGAAGGAAACAAGCAGCAATGGGATAGATGCAAGATCAGTGAAGAACAAAACATGATTCCGGGAACAGATACATTGGCGGGGGAGAGGGCTGACCTTTCAGGAAGCGGAGTCGTTCAGGTCAGGCAGAACTCGCAGTAAAAAACGGGTTAAATCCTGAAAATTGACACTCCCCAACAGTCGCTCCTGCTCCTTTCCTTCAGAAAAAATGAGAAAGGTGGGCATTCCTTTAACTTCATATCTCTCCATAAAAACGCTCAAAAAATCTTCCTCCAGGAGACATATTTTCAGAAATCGGCTGTATTTGACCTGAATTTTTTCTACTTCAGACATCTGGTCAGAGAAGGATTTGTCTTTTGACAGACACATGAGCAATACCGGACCAGCGTTTCCCAAAACCTCCCGACTGAAATTATCCGCCCCCACCAGACAGACTGAAGTTGAATTCATCTTCTCAAAATTATCGTCTTCCGGATTCATTCTCTGTCTCTATTGATGTTCAGGTCGGTCAGCATCAGACATATCAATCTGAGCAGATTCTTAAGCACGGTTTTGGTGACCCAAGCCAATGGATTAATTCTATTTCGACATAGACTTTCTACACAATATGTGCCAAATCCAGATCTCTCCGACCGAACCCCGTACAACTAGGGAAATCGCTTCTTGATTGAGCAGCGTCAGACGAGTTGATCAGAAAATGGTTGAAATACTGTCGCATACCACAATACTGTTTTAAACAATAGTGTTGCATGCCACACTCAATATTTGCGGTTTTTTTGTTTTCCCCAAAAAAGTGCGAGAAAAACCGGAATTGCTCTTGTCTTTTTCGGTTTTTTTCTATAAAAAGGCAGGAAACAGCAAATGCTACACTTCCGGCTGATTGGTTAAACAGAGATGAAGGAATGACAGATTTTCGAGCAGCAGCTGCCAAAAAAAAGGTCAGTTTATGATAAAAGTTGAGTCCGGTTCAGATAGTATTACGCTATTTTTCAAAAACAGACCCGTACTGAAAGTTTCGACTCAACAACCATTTATTGAGAAGAGCACCAACGCTTCCGGCGAATCGTACTCTTCTCAGGAAAAGGAACCGGAAGGTGGTGAAAACGGTAGTAGCAGTTGTCACGATTTTCAATTAATTGAGTAAAATCCTGCCTGGGATCGTCTTTGGGAGAGACGATGCCGGCATCCATGTAGCCTGCCAGCATCAACTATGACCGGCAGGGCGAGGTAGTTGTGTCTCCGGCTCCCGGATTCTTCTCTTCGAGGCAGGTTCAACGGCCTCCCTTACAGGCATAGTCCTCTGTTTGATCCAGAAAACCGCCCGCCTCAAATCATTCAGAATCATATAGAGACTGGGTAACAGCACCAGTGTCAACACTGTCGCAAAACCGACACCCGCCGCAATAGAAATGGCCATCGGGATCAGAAACTTGGCTTGAAAATCGGTTTCCATAATCAGGGGTGCCAGCCCGCCCACCGTGCTGATAGTGGTCAGAAATATCGCCCGAAAACGCCTGGCGCCAGCATTAAGAATTGCATCTAGAAAGGGCATGCCCTCTGCCAGATTTTCATTGACCCGTTCAATGAGCACAATCGCATCGTTGACGACCACACCTGCCAAGGCCACGACACCAAAAATACTCATCATGGTAAAATTGTATCCCAGAACCAAATGCCCCAGAATCGCCCCAATCAGACCGAAAGGGATGGTCATTGATATCAGCAGGGGCTGGACATATGATCTGAACATTGTGGCAATAATAAAGAAGATGCCAATCATGGCCAGGGGGTAACCGATATATAGACTGGAGAACGATTCGCTCATCCGCTTTTTCTCCCCCTGAAAAGTAAACCGCAAACGTGGATAGCGGGCAGCAAGGTCGGGGATGTATGACTTCAGCATCTCTGAGACGATTTCATTGGCATTGGTTTTGTTGTTGTCCACTTCGGAGCTGACGACAACCCGTCGCATGCCGTTCGAGCGTGTAATTGTTGAGAATCCAGGTGCAAATGTTATCCGGGCAACGGAGTGCAGCGGAACTTCGTACCCCCTGTTGGTACGAATCCGAATCCGCCTGAAATCAGAAAGACGTTCTCTTTCGCTGGCGGAATATCGAACCTTGATGCGAATATCATCACGTCCCCGCTGAATTCTAACAGCGTCCTCTCCAAAGTATCCAGTATACACCTGCGTAGCCAGGTCATTAACAGTCAGGCCCAGGGTTCTGGCTTCTGGTTTGAGTTCAAGGCGAATCTCATTTTTCCCTTGTGAAAAGTCCGTCTGTATCTGGAACGTGCCATCGAATTGCCGCAGTCTGGCTTTCAGGTCTTCTGAGGCCAGCAGGATCTGATCCAGATTTTGCCCCTGAACCCATACTTCAATGGGAGCCCCGGGGGGTCCGCCGCCCATACCGGAAATTTTCAGCGTCTTGATGCCGGGGATGGCGCCAACCTCTTTTTCCCAGGCGATTCTGATATCCTTGGAATGAATGCCACGCTGCTCAGAAGCGATCATGGTCACAATAATTCCCCCCAGATGGGGTCCACTGCTGCTGCCACCAGCAGCCTGCCCCACCATCACCAGCCGGTCTTTAAGCAGCGGTTCTCCGGTCTTGGTCTTCGTTTTATCTGCCATGCGCACCAACGCCTCCTCCACCTGTTTAACCGCTTTCTGGGTGATTGAGACGGGGGTTCCATTGGGGAATTCAACGTTGGCAATCATGATGAATCCATCCACCTCGGGCATAACCTCAAACTTTATAATTCCGGCACGGATGAATCCCACACAAAGCAGAAGAATTGCAATCGCCACACTCAAAGCGATGTACCGCCAGTGCAGGGCTTTTCTGAGAAAGGGAATATAGGTTTTTTTAATCAGCCAGAGTAAGCCTTTGGCGGTCAATTCGTGAAAGGAGTGGATCCAGCGGGAAAACTTATTCCGCTTTAGAACCTCTCTTCTGGGATCCGGCAGATGATTCAAATGTGCCGGTAGCAACAGTAGACATTCAAGCAGAGAGATTGCCAAACAGGCAATCACGACAACCGGCAGAATCGCAATAAATTTTCCCATGATGCCACCCACATACATCAGGGGTAGAAACGCTACTATAGTGGTGGTCACCGCTGCCACAACGGGCATTCCCACTTCTGATACACCTTCCACAACCGCATTCAGTGCCGACTTACCCTGAGTACGATGGTAGAAAATCGCCTCCCCTACGACTATTGCATCGTCAACAACGATACCCAACACCATCAGAAAACCGAACAGGGAGATCATATTAACCGTTCCCCCCACGCCCCAGAGAATGACAAATCCGCCGGCCAGGGAGATGGGAATTCCCATACCGCTCCAGAAGCTGAGGCGGAGGTCCAGAAACATCCACAAAATCAGAAATACCAACACCAGGCCAATGACACCATTCTTCAGCAACAGATTGATACGGGCCCGCAGCATAACACTTGTTTCATAGATAATTGTGATACCAACACCCTCAGGCAACTGAGTCTTTTTTTGGTTAATAAATTTATTCATGGCGTTGGTGATGGTCAGTGTATCCTCAATGGATGTTTTTATAATACTCAATAACACTGCCCGTTCCCCATTGATGGTTGCCAGGATCGGTGCTTCGGTAAATCCATCGTGGATCACTGCCAGTTTATCCAGTGTGACCATCTCACCGCTGGGCCGCGCCAGAATAACGATATTTTTCAGATCCTCACCGGTATATTTTCGCCCCACCGTCCGAATGCGAATCTCTTCCCCTTTCGTTTTGATGGTTCCCCCAGCCAGGTTTAGATTCTCCCGACGGATGGTGTTCACCACCTGGCTAAATGTCAGACCATAGGCCTGCAAAGTCTTTTCGGAAACTTCGATCGCGATTTCGTAGTTCCGGACACCGAATATATTCGCCCGTGACACCTGAGGAAGAGCTACGATCTCGTCTTTCATGTTTTCAGCCCACTCTTTCAAGCGGCGTTCGGATATATCTCCGGACAATCCCATGATCATCACTGATTCCTGTGTGCTGAGATCAGTGATCACCGGTTTTTCCGCATTCACCGGAAAGGTGGCAATACCATTAATGTTACTCCGCACTCGATCCAATACTTTGTCGACGCTGTAACCGTCTGTGACCTCGATCGTCGTGAGGCTAACATTCTCCATGGACTTGGTCGTATACTGCTTGACCCCTTCAATGGCTTCAATGGCACTTTCCACCTTGCGGCTGATCCCCTCTTCGACCTCTTCCGGGTTTGCGCCTGGGTAAACGATGGTAATCGTGATGAGGTCCAGCGAAAATTCAGGGAAAAACTCACGGATCATCTTGCTGGCCGCCACAAGCCCTGACAAAATAATAATTACCATCAGAATATTGGCAAAGACGGTATTTCGAGCATAGATCGCGATAATATTTTTCATAGTGCAATTAGTTCTGAGTAACGATTTCCAGCAGAGAATTCTCGAGGGGATTGATCAGACGGGTCGTGATCACATTGTCATCGGTTGTCAAACCGCCACTGACAAAGACTTCATCCGCTTGAATGCGTGAGACAGTTACGGGTACGGTCTTCAAGCGACCATTGTCAGAGAGAAAGACCGTATTATTAAACCCAACCGCCCAGCGGGGCAGGCGGTAGACCTGCCGCATGATTTTACCGGGAATGATCACGGAACAGAACATCCCTTCTACAAGCGGTAGAATCCCTTTCTTGGTAACAGTGGCCTTATTATTCGCTCTGACAACAAGTATCAGGGTTCGGGTCTGTTGATCATATTTTTTAATGCGATGCAAGCTTCCTTGCCAGGTATGACCCGTAGCATCTTCCGTCCACTGGATCCTGACCGGTGATTGCTGCAATGCGGAAAACCAGATGTTGCTTTGGGAGTCTGACTGGTCACTGAACTTAAGCCATTTTCTGGCATCTGAACTGTCGATAGGGACGTCGATTTCCAACGTGGTGTCATCAACCAGTTGAATCAACCCCTGACCGGGAGCCACATATTGCCCGACCTCCAGTGAGACGTCCTTGATGCGCCCGCTGAATGGGGCCCTGACTGAGCTGCGCTTCAGATTGGTGCTGGTTCTGAAAACACCGGCCTTAGCCGACTCAAGTCGAAAACCCATATCCTTAATCTGCAGTGGGTAGATGTCCACGGCCTGTTGCATTTGAACCAATTGATCCATGGCCGCATTGTAAGATCGTTCAGCGGCATCGACCTGGGAACGGGTACCGATCTTACTTTTTTGGTAGAGTTGGCTCAGGCTTTCGAATTCAGCTTTGACCAGGTCCCTGTTGCGAGAAAGGGTTTTCAGGCGGGCAGTGGCGGTTTTCTGCTCCAATTGCAAACGTTCGATAGAATTGGCTATTTGGGAAAGATTTGCCCGCGCATCCTTATAAGCTGACAGATAATCCCTTTTATCAATTTCAAAAAGGATTTCGTCCTGTTCTAAGAATCGGCCAGCAACCAGTTGGGAATGCACCTTAATTATTTTTCCGGCAACCGCCGGTGCGACTCGAACACTTTTCAGTGCTTTAACACTACCATAGCCAGTGATATAAACCTGAATATTCTCCGGTTGGACTTTTTTGGCCTCTACCCTGATGACCGGCTTGGGCTGTTGAACTTCGGCAGGAGGGACCTTCATCCTGGCCAGAATATTCATTCCAACAACACCAAACAGCAACACGTCCACAGCGACAAGTAACCGGAAACCCACTCTGGCGCTGGTTAAAGCTCTAAATACAGATTTCAAATAATTCATTTTATGTCTCCACAGGACCCTGCATATCTTTGTCGATTGTCTATTTCCAGGGAAGCAACGCAATAAGTGGGCATTTCAGAGTAGAAAACGAATCCGGGGGGTGCCCGAGTTGATCTACATCATATATTATGGGATTTTTCAGGTAGTGGCAACGAAACAACCAGGAGGTAGAGCAGTTCAAACAGTGAAACTGAGGCAAGGGACATCGGCCACCTGGACCAACAGAAGGTGTGGATTCGGAACGGGGATTCGATCAGATCAGGGGGAGATCTGATCGAATTTAAAGCGGCTATATTGCAGCCACCCTACTTTGAACTTCACTTGCTTCAGCCATAATTTTTTCCACCAGTGCTTTGATGGAAAGAGTTTCCTTGACCCGACCGATTACCTGTCCGCAGGGGAAAACAGCCTCATCACCACCTGTCAGCCAGGAATTGCCGGAAAGCTGGCCAGAAAGCTTCGGCAGCAGTTCCTCAAGGGATGCACCACTGTTTTCCATCTCCTGGATATCGAGAGCCCACTTATTCTGCAGGACCCTCACCGGACTTTGGATGGATTTTTGAATCACCATTGTATCGGTCAGGCCTGCGTTTATAAACCGCACTTTGGTATCAGCGTGAATCCGGCATTCATCTGTATTCATAAAACGGCTGCCCATGATCACACCTTCTGCGCCAAGAGCCAATCCGGCCATCAGCGTCTTGCCATCACAGAAGCCGCCGCCAGCAAACATCGGGGCCTTAATAGTGGAAGTTGCTTCCGGTACCAGAACCAGTGTACTGATCTCTTCCATTCCCGGGTGTCCACCGCATTCAGCGCCCACAATGGAAATGATATCGACGCCCAGTTGATCTACTTTGATGGCATCCCGAATACGGGCACATTTATGAACGTGAACAGCACCATTCTGACGGATCTTATCCAGATGGGGCTTTGGACTGCGGCCGGCTGTTTCAATAATCTTGACACCCGCTTCATTGACAATATCCAGGGTCACATCAACTGTACGGGCGTCATGCCCTGGAAAAAGGGAGACGTTGACACCGAACGGTTTATCCGTCAGCTCCTTGGCTTTGACCAGTTCCGCCCGCAGAGTGGCTTCATCCGGAAACATCGCCGTTGCCATACAGGCAAAAACGCCTGCATTGGCACAAGCAGCTACAAATTCCGCGTTGCTGATATGCATCATCGTTCCAACCTGAATGGGATATTTAACTCCCAAGAGCTCTGTTATTCGTGTTTTCATTCTTCTTCTCCTTGATTTAACTGTATTATAATTCCTTTTCGCGACCAGCCACGAGATAGCTGGCAGTACATATCATTATTCAATCTGGACCAAAGTATATCCGGACCCAGCAACGTCCGGTTAGGTTTTTGCAAAACAAAAGCTGAATGATTAAACCTGTCTCTGCGCATTAGGATTTATTAGCTCGATCCAGGTTTCATCATTCAACTTTCTGCGAAAACCTAACCGGATATTGCTGATCCGGATCCGTTTTAAGATGTGAATCTTGAAAAAGCTATGTTGTCTTTTTATATCAGGTTTTATTAATTAGCAGAAATAGTGCCAGACCGTCTACTATTTTTCTAAGCCAATTATATCAGTGTCATGTACCGTATATAAAAGATCAAGTGACGATTTTTCATTTAGAAATTGTTTAAAACAATACTATGATACAGTTATGACTGACTTATAGTATAGTTATGTGTTAAACTGCCTCATACTACAGTTTTTCCCATCACTCACTCTGAAAAACCAATGATTGCAGATGAAAATCGATTTTTCCGCGAAGCAACCCTGCGCATATGTGGAAATCTCGAAATAAACGAAGCACTGAGAGATTGTCTCCTTTACATTCGTGACCATATCCCCGCCAGCCATATGGGCTTTATCATCTATCTGCCAGATGAACGGGTCTACGAAACAATTGCAACAGCCAGTTTAACCCATAGTAGCACTTTGCCGATCAGGGTGCCTGTAACGGAAGATGAAGTAGAGAGGCTGAAAAAAGCCTTCACCGATCCACGTATCACGATTCACAACTCTGAAAATCAATATCAGCGGAAAACCCGAATACCAGAGGAGTTGGGTTGGCCAAGCGGGTCCAGCATCGTGATCGAAATGGTACTTGCGGGTAAGCGGATGGGGGCTCTAATTATTATCAGTGAAGAGGAGGTGACCTACACCCGCGAGCATGTACAACTGCTAACCCTGCTGAATGAACCACTCGGGATTGCACTGACAAACAGTATCCGTTACCGCAAGGTCCAGCAATTGAAGAACCTCCTGGTAGACGATAAGCGCTATCTTGAAGATGAACTTCTCAAACTGACAGAGCAGAAAGTGATCGGCGCTGAGTATGGACTGAAAGAGGTCATGGAGGCAGTCCGCCAGGTTTCCCCGATGAACAGTCCGGTTTTGCTGCTAGGAGAGACCGGCGTCGGAAAAGAGGTCATCGCCCAGGCGATTCATCACAACTCCACTCGCCGGGAAGGACCGTTTATTAAGGTAAACTGTGGTGCCATTTCAGAGTCCCTGGTAGACAGCGAACTGTTTGGGCATGAAAAAGGAGCTTTTACCGGTGCACACATGCGCAAACGAGGTCGTTTTGAGCGCTCGGATGGTGGCACAATCTTCCTGGATGAAATCGGCGAATTGCCTCTCGAAGCTCAAGTCCGTCTTTTGCGGGTCTTACAGGACAAAGAGATCGAGCGGGTTGGTGGTGAAAAACCGGTCGGTATCGATTGCAGAGTCATCGCAGCAACCCATCGAAACCTGACCCGGATGATCCAGCGCGGCGAGTTTCGAGAAGATCTCTATTTCCGCCTGAAAATTTTCCCGATTACGATCCCTCCCCTGAGACACAGAAAAGTTGATATTCCACTGCTGGTCCGCCATTTTATCCAGAAAAAAACACAAGAACTTCTGCTTTCTCATACGCCGAGCATCGCACCTTCTGCACTGGACAGGCTCCTGTCCCACGACTGGCCCGGCAACGTCAGGGAACTGGAAAACAGTGTTGAGAGAGAGCTCATCATTAACCAGGATCAACCACTGACCTTTGACGACCTCAACTCAGCCAAAAAAGATTCGTTAGAGGGGCACCCGAAATCGAACACAGAAAGATGCCAGCGGCTGGATAAAGTGATTGCAGAAACAATCAGACTGGCACTCCACCAGAGTGGTGGAAAAGTTGAGGGGACAACGGGCGCAGCAGCAATGCTTGGTTTAAAACCAGGCGCCTTGCGCCAGAAAATGAGAAAATTGGACATCCCCTTTGGTAGAAAGGCACTCGCACTTTATCAGGCACCTGTTTAGACACACGTTTCAGGAAAACAGCGAGGCTCTCTAATCTCCCCAGTAATTTTACAGACGGCTGGAGGGCTTGTAACTGTTGAATTGGGTTGGGAAAATCAGTTGCTGGAATTTAAACTGCTGGAGTCGGAAAAGATAAGCCGCGCCATTCATCAGATGGTGCGCCACATCGGTTACTCGGCGTTGTTCCGGTTTTTCCAGGTATGACCCGCGCACCCAGTCGTTAAAAGCCCCCATAGAAGGTCCGCACCATACCTGATAATCCATCTCCTTGTCTATCTCCCCACTGTTTGCCCAGTGTGACGTTAACCCCAGATACCAGCGAAAGATGAGCGCCATTTTCTTCCTGGGATTGGCCAGCGCCCTCTTGATCTGCTCCGGATCACGCGCATTGAAGTAGGCCATCGTCTCCTCCCAGACCGAATCAAGGGAACGCTGAAAGATTTGCTTTTCCAGCTTGTCCCTTTCTGCTGTCGGGATTTCCTCTATGGATTTATACGAGAGATAAAGCTCATTGAGTTTTTTGGCGCGCATCGGAAAGAGGGTCCCTCTTTTAACGACCTGCAGCTTGCCACCCATTTCAAACATATCAAATGCGGGCGCCATACAAACATCGGCCATTCCCACCTGCAGCAACAAATTTCTGACATAATCCGAAGTCCCCGCTTCCAGGCAGGCTTGATTAACGGAACCGGTGGCAACGTAGGCTGCACCCATCATAAAAGCAGCCAGGACAGATTCCGGGGTTCCGATCCCGCCCGCGGCACCGACCCTGACCTGCTGTCGGTAGCCATATTTCTGCTGGATTTCATTGCGTAGCGCAATAATTGAAGGCAAGAGGGATACCAGCGGCCGGTTATCGGTATGTCCGCCAGAATCAGCTTCCACTGTTACATCATCCGCCATGGGGACTTTCCTGGCCATGCGGGCCTGGGCCTCGCTAATCAGGTTTTGCTCCAGCAGCAGGGAGAGATATTTATCCGGAGCCGGTTCCATGAACTTCGTCGCCACCTCCCGCCTTGAGACTTTGGCGATCACTTTGTTTCCGATCTCGATACCGCTTTCCGGATTAAGGCTGAGACCGGCGACCCGGTAGTAAACGATATGGGGAGTCAAATCCATAAACGCCGAGGCCTCAACTGTCTGTACCCCATATTTGAGATAGACTTCGGCGGCCATTTTCTCCAGGTTTTCTGCAAAGGGATTGTGGATCAGATTAAAGGCGTACGGCCCACGGGGCAGTTCCTGCTGAATTCTCTGGATGGTTCCTTCCAACTCCGCCGGCGGAATGCCGCCCGCACCAAATGAGGCCAGAAACCCCTTTTTGCCCAGGGCGATCACCAGCTCTGCAGATGAGATGCCGTGGGCCATTGATCCAGCGTAGTAGGCGTACCTGCAACCGTGAAATTCGCGGAATTCATGATCTCCCAAAGTTTCAGCGGGTGTCAGTGGTAAATAGGAAAGCAGGGCCAGGGCTTCATCGCTCCCCGAATCCATTCCCCGCAGTTTTCCTTCATTGGTCAGTCCGATGCGCCCCTCTTTTCTGACAGCAAAGCAAGGTTGATCCAGATTGAGTAGCGTGTTGCTCAGGCCCTCCCTATCAAACACCAATGAGTTTTCGGGTCCTTCCCAAACAAGTTGCTGGTCTGATGGTTTCCCGAGATAGCGCAGGTGGTTCTCGTCAGTTCTCATTCTGTCTCCTTTCTCTTTCTAATCATGCTTCCACCAGGGCAAGAGCCGCATCAATGACCTGGTAAATCCGTATTTTATTCTTCCACAGGCTGGCATCGGCCAGCAGTGTCACCTGAGGCCCGTTTTTCTCAATCTTCTTGATGTGGACCTCAATATCCATGGTTTGATCATCCGGTGTGATTTGACCCCGGTATGTCCAACGGGTCACCCCGGGCACATTGGCAAACAGGGGCGATGTCATCTCTTTTCCCAGATCCTGTTGCAGTGTAAAAATCCGCATGGCTTGAATAATGGATTCCACTCCCAAAGAGCCCGGCATCACCGGATCCTGGAAAAAATGACATGGGAAGAACCAGTCCGTGGGATCGACTTTTTTAGTCGCGAGGATATAACCCAACCCATATTTTCCGGAATTTTCGAAAATCCAGGCTCGATCCAGAAAATCCAGTTGGGGTCCATTGAGGCGATAGAACGGTTTTTCAGGTTTAGAACGATAATAGTGCTCTTGCAGCTGGTCGGATTTCAAATCGAGTTCCACTGCAGCGCTGAGAGGAATTTTTTCATTTTCGGACCAGGGGGGAAGTTTCTGGCCTTTATCCAGCCCTACCTGCATCGCCAAAGATTTGGGCGTATGGTATCCAAACAGGGTGGACCCCTCATAAAAGCGTTCTCCCTCGACGTCCAACGCGTAGTCGAAATTGAGCAAAATGGTTTCAGCCGCTTTGGAGACATTGAGCAGTTTAGCATGTGCTGTGATGGTTCTGCCACGCAGGTCCGGATTGGAGATCAGTGTCGCATCCGAACCCAGGTTTCTGAAACACAACTCCACACCCGGATAGATCATGGTGGCACCCATGTAGGTACTCAAAAACCCGCAGGGCTGTAAAGCGATCTCCATAATTATGGAATATGGCATAACGGGACCAGAGCCATTTTTATAAAACCAGACATCTGCCGGCACATCGTACTCGGAAATCAAGCTGGAGGTCTGGCTGAAATCATGTCGCTGCCCTTCTACCGCTAGGACCCGGCTGATCAACTGCAGATCTCCATTGGGCGTGCGGGGAGCTTTAATTCCTTCGTACATATCATATTCCGGACCAAAGCAGTCTGACAGCGAACCCGTGGCAAACGCATCGATATGGTGACGAACGAACTGCGGGGGCTCTGCGACGACAGCCTCAACCGGATATTTTTCTACCATTTCAATCCCCAGATCCTGGAAATCGACAATGATCCGGTCATTCATCATGATATAAAAATTGGCCCGGGCAAAGGGACGGGGTAACAACCCCACTTCCACAATCTCCATGCGATAGCTGTAAAGCGTGTCCGTCGGCACAATCTGCCCTCTGGCTCGAATGGTATAGGGGCGATTTTTAATGGGCTGGAACCGAGCATCCCGTGTATGGACTTGCAGGCCCAGGTAGAGCATATAGAATTCAAGCAGTTGTACGCATCCCTCCGTGATCAGC
>Ga0209249_1001390_pt1 | contig 23595 bp, 16 predicted proteins | sample SaaInlV_200m_DNA_4_FD_184653 | JGI IMG/M metagenome (GOLD analysis project Ga0209249, IMG submission 184653) | Marine microbial communities from expanding oxygen minimum zones in the Saanich Inlet - SI037_S3LV_200m_DNA (SPAdes) (version 2) | ecosystem: Environmental > Aquatic > Marine >...
ACACAAACTGCTGGACTTTAGTCCAACTGTCTTATATTCAGGACTAAAGTCCAATTCTCTTTCTCAATTCAATAACCGTTGGATAAATCCAACGGCAAAAGGATAATCCCTTTTTCACACAGCCTGTAAAGCATGGGGCTATTTATAATCAACGCATTAGGGCCGCTGAGTAGTAACGAAAATTTTGATTTCAGAAAAGTACATTTTTTTTGAAATTAATTAACTCATTTTTGTATAATGGATTTGATATAAATTTTGCTAAAATTCTTAATTGAGATCAACGAAGATTTAAAATAAAAGTACAATTCATCACCTAATCACGAACACAGCGCACCGACAAACCAATTGCTTTTGATGAGAAAAAGCTTTGAGTAATTCCTAAATCGAAGATAAGAGCAAGGTATTCTGCATAATTGCTTCCATTTTCTGTGGAACTCCACCAATAAGTTCCAAACTTAATGTTTCGGAATTCATCATGACTACTTCTGTATCCTCCGGGGAGTGCACTGAACGCGCTAAGATTGTTGCTTTGCGGGTTGTTGCCCGGAGTGCCGATATAGTCTGAATTACTCCAATTTGTTTTTGCTGCAAGCGATTTTGCAATATCGTTATCATTAATTTCGTAGCCAAATCCATTATTGTTTAGGTAATTTATAAGCATTGTCCATTCTGTTTTACTCGGCAAATGCCAACCTGGTGGGCAAATTCCCTGAACCCCACTTGGAAAGGAATCACTGCTTTTGGTTTCATTCATTGCTGCCGTCCAGTTGTACAAAACACCATAGATGCCAAAATTAATTGTGTTTCTGGCGTTTACAATGCTATTGTTTTCGTAACCATATACATAATAATGCCTTTCAGTTAGAGAACCGACATTGGACGAACTTACTGTGGGAAGATAAGTGAGATTTTCTGCCATCCATGTTTGATCTCCAATTTTTGCAGTTTGGTATATTTTATTATCACGACTATCCTTAAAAGGAACGTTGAAAGTAAAATCTAATGACTCTGAAAAACTAAAATAAAGCGTTGATGGTAAAGCATAATAATCATCTTTATAAATAAAAATTCGTATTCGATCGCCAACAGTAATTTCAAAATCATCTTCATTTTCAAAAAATGAACTTTTAAATTTATTATTTGCTTCAAAAATTTCAACAACTTGCTCCTTTACATCAGCAGAACCCATGGCTTTAAAAATTTGAATTCCAGAAAGTGTTTCAATTTTCACAAAAAAAACGCCGGAAACATTTAATTTAATTTGAAATAAATGATTGGTTTTAAATGTTATTTTTTCGGACGCATGTATTTGTTGGCCATTCATGTTATAAATCGAAAAGACAGCATCTTCGAAGTTGATATTTCTATATTCAATTCTTAACAATCCTGGAGAATTTTCGGTCGTTACAAAAGTTTCGTAATTTTTCAATAAATCAACTCCCACAGCTCCCAAAAGAGTTTTTTGACTTAAATTTATTTGATAATAATCTTGCTTGGGTAAATCCTTAAATAAAAGGAATTTCCCATTCGACAGATTTTCAACTATTATAGAATCAAGTTCTGTTTTTGTATCATTTAATTCGGCACCTATCGTATAGATTATGTCCTGAGCATTAATTAAACATGTCACAAAAGCCAGAATAATAATTGCCAGTATCTTTTTCATTGCTGATAAACTAATTATTTAGGTATTCAAAAGTATGAAATTCTGGATATGACGTATAAATTTTGCAGCTTCCTATATCTCATTCAGCGATTTGCGGCTTTTATTGTTCATTTTTTTGAATTCCGTCGGGGTAATGCCGGTCTCTTTTTTAAACTGAGCCGAGAGATGTTGGTTGCTGCTGTATTCTAATTTAAAAGCAATTTCGCTAATGCTTAGTTCATCATAAATCAACAATTCTTTTACTTTTTCAATTTTTTGAAGAATGTAATATTTCTCGATGGTAATTCCTTCCGATGACGAAAAAATTTTGCTTAACGACGAATATTCATTCCCTGTTATTTCTGATAAATGAGAAGATAAATTTATTTTTTCCAGACTTTGCGTTTGGTGATGAACCAATTTAATTATTTCTGATTTGACTTGCAAAATCATTTGTTTTTTTCGCCCCGTAAGTAATTCAAAACCATTTTCAATTAATGCCAAACTCAGTTGATGCAACACTTTTTCGTCGGGTTGCGATTTTAAAACTACTTCGCCCAATTTTATAGAAACAACCTCTACCTGGAGTTTGACCAATTCCTCTCTCACTGCTTTTATACAGCGGTTACAAACCATGTTTTTGATATATAAAACATTTTCCATAAACTCTTTAAAAAATTATTTTTGCTTTCTAAAAATCCATTTTGAGGTTTTAAAATACAAAACAAAACCGGTTAGAATTGTAATTAATCCCAACACGGAAAAAATGCGTAGTAATGTATTTCCAATGTGGTCGCGACTTTGATAATCCATGGTATGAACCATCCACAAAAAATCAAATATCCGCCAGTTCGAATTTCTTAACTTTAGTACTTGCCCATATTCAGTACTTACATAAACCGTTGTTTTTGAATTGTGTGCAAATCTTATTGCGTAAGCTGGCAGCGGTTGATTTCGGTATTCGTGGTGTTTATTTACCATTCCTTCAACGAGGTAATCTATTTTTTCAATTTCTGATTTAGGAGTAAAAACGGCGTTGGCAAGTTGCACTGCTTCCTCTTCCGAAAGTGGTAACCGAATAATTCCTGTTTTTGCTTTTATTAGTGAAGTTTTTTGTTGCCCGTTATTAAAAAAGCGAAGCTGATAAAACGGTTCATCCAAAAAATTTATAGTTTGAAATGATATGATTGAATCAACAGAATTGCTTTTTGAAATTTCAGCAAAAATATCCGAGGGATTTTGCCAGTGTTCCAAATCAGAAATTAATTTTTCTGGGTTTCGGTTCATGTCTCCATGAATCTGATCCAAATTACTCCAGGTAAAAAAGATTCCGCCCAGTGTCCAGAAAAGTAATTGAATCCCAATAATCACACCAAAATAACGATGGATTTTGCGGTAATAGAACATTAATTTTGATTTCATTTTTTAAATGTAAACAGATTTATTTTCTCTTAAAGAACATCTAACTATTCTGTTATAAACTTCCACGAAATATCTCCATAAACCCAGTTTTCAGAATCATGCAGATTTTTGATGATTCCTTTTCCATTTTCAGCTTTTAATAGTTTGGTAGAATATTCTCCTTTTTCGTAGTTGAAAGTTTTTCCGTCATCATCGTACATAACATAATTTCCGGTTGCCTTTCCATAAACACGAATTTCAAGAGGAGTATTTTCTTTCCATTCACCGGTTTGACGAATTGCTGGCATCATTGGAATTATTCCGCCGTCTTTTACAAAAAGCGGTGTTTTTTCAAAGCCGTTTTCCACCTGAATAATTTCACCATTTCCGACAAAATCGCCTGTGTAAAAATCGTACCAATTTCCTTTTGGCAGGATTACTTTTCGTCCTTCATCCATATTAAAAAGTGGAGCAACTAATAAATTTTCACCCATCATATATTGGTCTTTTACCTCTTTTTTAAGAGCTTCGGCATAAGGATTTTCTGTGGCATCCAATTCTTTTTCAATCACTTCTGAATTGGCCTCAAACCCCTGTTCCAGATTCATTCCACGAAATGGAGGTGTGCCATTAAAATAGTAATCGGCAAAAGTTGAATAGAGGTAAGGGAGCAACTGCATGCGTAAAAATGCAACATCTTGACACTGTTCGTAAACATTGGGGTACGACCATGGTTTTGTACCGTCGGCCCAGGCATTAATCATTGCCATCGGCGAAAAACAGGTTGTCTGCATTCTTCTTAACCACTCTTCACCTGAACTGCTTTTCCGAACTTCTGGCGTCCAAAGTAATCCGCTAAAACCCGAATTTATTAATGCAGTTATAAAATCTTTGTGATTGTAATAGTCGTTATAAATTACATACGGATATGAAACCGAACCCGCGTTGGCAGCCCTGATTAGTCCGTAAGTCCGTTCGTTTTTTTTGCGATAAATTTCATCGGTCAGTGTCATCATTTGTGTGCCATAAGTTTGTCGCATCTGTTCGCCATCCAACCCCGAAGGAAAAGTTGCAACATCGGGCCAAAGCCAACGGTCGTAGCCATCCACTTCGTCCATTTTAAAACCACTTACACCAATGTCTAATTGGTATTTCTGAAAGTGTTCCTGCATAATTTTACGCGGTTCATCCAAGGTGTAATCTGGCACAATTCCGTTCCAAACGGTGTGAGAACCAGAGTATGGTAACATCTTTTCGTATAAAATTCCTTCGGGCGAAAGATATGGATTCATCCAAAGATTAGTATGGATTCCCTGTTCTTTCATTTTTTCTAAAAATTCAGCCGGATTTGGATGACGGGTTTCATCCCATTCAAAAGTGCAGGGGTACGATTTGCTGTGCCAGCCTGGCTCCAACCCAACAACATCTAATGGAAAATTTCTATCAGAAAATCCGTTAATTTCATTTTGAATGTCCTCGGTATTGTACAAAGTTGGCGTACGTTGCCAAAAACCAAGCCCCCATTTTGGAGGAAGTACGCCGCCGCCGCAATACAAATTAAACCGCTGAACCACATCGAGCATTGTTTCTCCAGCAAACAGAACCAATTCAACACCATCCGCAGGAATTACAATTTCCAAATTATCGGAGTATGGTTGTGATGTCCAGCCATCTCTTGCATTTCGGTCGTAAACTTTAGGAGGATTTTTAGTATCTGTCCGAACGCCGGTTCCCACATAAACATCGATGTAACGGGCAGCATTTATTAAAACTCCGTAACCTTTCGACGAAACATAAAATGGTACCGGCGCATGAGTTCGCCCATCATCTTTTCCGCCGTAATGATCCATGTGCAATCGCATAATCCTTCCTCGTTGCTGAACGGTTTTAAAATTCAAACCAAAACCATAAATCTGCTCTTCTTTTTCCAATGGAAACCTCAAGTAAGTTTTTCCGTTTTGTGTAAATGCTGTTATCTCATCCGTTAAAATTGGAAATTTGCGGGACATTTTTTTATTTAATGTTTCACTTCGTGGTGCTTTGTCAGCTACCGAAAGCAGATTAAATTCTTCAGGATAATTAATAGAGGTTTCCCAAATGCCTGGGAAGGATTCACCCCAGATTGGATTAAAACTTTCAGAATTAATTTTTAACCTGTCAATTCGATTTTCACAAGAAAAAATTATTATTCCTGCTATCAGTAAAAAAATGCCTTTGAATTTCATTGTCGGTAGTTAATTGTATGGCACGAATTTAAAAAATTTAACCCAAAAGAAATAAAAAACTGTATCTTCCAACTCAATAGTTTTTTCTACTTATTCATTATTTTTTTAACAAAAATTAAATAAACAATGTCATTTCTTTTTATTTTCTCAACAACAACAATTTCATTGGCTCTTGTATTTTATTCGGTTGGGATTTGGGCTGAGCGAATTTCACGATATTTAAAAGGCTGGCATGTGGTTACTTTTTGGATTGGTTTTTCGTTTGATGTTATTGGTACTTTACTGTACTAATTTTGATAAAAAGGGAAAAATCCCAAAACAAAAACTCAACATCCTCCTCATCAACAACGATGAGATGGGTTGGCGGGATGTAGGTTTTATGGGGTCAGAATATTACGAAACGCTAAACATTGATGCTCTTACTGCCGGCGGAATGATTTTTACAAATGCGTACGCATCGGCGTCGAACTGCGCGCCAAGCCGAGCTTGCATGATGAGCGGACAGGGGTCTCCACGCTACGGAATTTACACCGTTACAAATCCAGAACCATGCTTACTTCCCAATTCCAATTCAGGAGTTCGATTTAAATCCTGCATTGTTGGAATCCGATCCAACAAATAACGGGTACCGATAGTTTAGTTAGATTTGAAAAATTGAACCGGTTTCGGGATTCTCCGAAACCGGTTTTTTGAAAGACGCACAACTCGGGAAAAAGTTGAATAATTACCCGGTAAGGCTAAAAATATTCAAACAGAAAAACAATATTCTATTTGCATCAAATTGTGCATGTTTTAGTATATACAAATTGAAATTGTATCGAACTATAATTATAGCCATATTCATTTTTACTGTTAACTTTATCGTTAAATTTAAAATTGAAAACTTTTTAAGATGAACCTTTCCCTTTATATTTTTTCTCTTTCAATACTATTTTTTAATTCCTCTTATTCAACTAAAAATGAATTAAGTGAGAATAAAATTAACGTTGATATTAATTCCCAAAAAACTCATCAAACTATTGAAGGATGGGGAAGTTCGTTGTGTTGGTGGGCAGGGCAGGTTGGCGATTGGGAAGAATCGAAAGTGGACAGTTTGGTCGATTTAATAACTGCGCCAGACAAACTCAACATGAATATTTTCAGGTACAATATTGGGGGTGGCGACGATCCCTCGCATATTGACGGGCACATGGTAAAAGGGAAAGGGAAACGTGCAGAAATGGAAGGTTTTAAAGCTTCAGAAAATTCAGAATACAACTGGGATGCAGACAAAGCGCAAGGTATAATTATGCTTAAAATTAAGGAGAAAAGGCCGGATGCAATTTTTGAAGCTTTTTCCAATTCGCCACCTTTTTGGATGACGTTTAGTGGCTGCTCTGCCGGAAATATCGACCCAAAAAAAGATAATCTTAAACCCGAGTATTACGAAGCTTTTTGCGATTACTTAATAGATGTTTGCAAACACTATAAAAACAAATATGGAATAGAATTCAAAACGCTGGAACCTTTTAATGAATCGATTTCGGGATATTGGAATTATTTGGGAAGTCAGGAAGGATGTCATTTCGAGATTGAAACGCAAATGAAAATCATCAGAATTTTATTTGCGAAACTACAATCTTCAGGATTAAAAACAGTAATTTCTGCCTCTGATGAAACAAACATTAAATCGTTTATAAAAGTTGTGAAAGCCTACGAAAAGGCTGGAGATATTCTTGATAAAATCGGGCAATTAAATACACATACTTATTCCGGAACAAACGAAGAACGGATTGAAGCCGAGAAACTTGCAAAATCAACCGGCAAAGAATTTTGGCAATCGGAAACCGGCCCGGGTGGCTGGAAAGAAAAAGCAACCGGGTTAAAAAACAACTTGCTTTTAACTCAAAAACTTTTTTACGATATGAATTTAATGAGACCACAAGCCTGGCTCGATTGGCAACTAATGGAAGAACATAATGATGTTTGGGGATTAATTCGTTGCAATTTCAAAACTCAACAATACCATATTATAAAAAACCTTTATGTAAGAATGCAAATAACCAGATTTTTCAAACAAGGTTATACAATAATTGAAACAGATTATGAATCGGCGCTTGCAGCACTCAGTTCAGAGAAAAATGAATTGGTAGTTGCAATTAACAATACGTCAGACTCTATTCAATCATTTCAATTAAATCTGGAATTTTTTGATGAAACAGCAAAACAAATACAGGGGTACCGAACTAGCGTAAACGAAAACTGTGAAGAAATTATTCCGCTCGATGTTTCCGGGCAAACGTCGGATTATTTGGCACCGGCACTGTCGATAACTACTTTTATTCTTAGTCTAAAAAAATAGTTTTTTTGATAAAATCCATAGGATGAAAAATTGCATTGCTAAAATCATTTCAAATCGGGTGAAAATTACATTTCAGATTCTTCTTCTGGGATTAATTCTTTTTTCCTGTTCTTCTCAACCCATTCCGAAACTCAATCTTCAACACGAAAGTGCTAATGTGGTGACAAAGAACAACAAACTTGTCGTTTCAACCGGGAAAGTAGAAAGAACCTACCAACTTACTTCAGACGGATTAAAAACCATCAGTTTTAAATTGATTGCTCAAAACAAAGAGTGGATTAAAACTGAAAGTGCTACAAATTGCGACTGGAATATAAACGGCAATTCACCTGGAAATTTGATTGCTATGAATGCCAGTATTTCCGACGATGAGAAATTTACCGATAAACATATTTTAGTGGAAGCAGAATTTGAATATCCCGAAAAGGAAATTAAGCTGAAATACACTGTGTGGGTTTATCCCGGTGCGGATGGATTACGAACGCAGTTACAATTAAAAGCACTTCCGGGGTTCGATACCACGCAGGGAAAATTTATTAATGATATTACCGAATCTATCGCATTAAACGAAAAGCCAATAAATCAGTATGCATTTGGATATAGTCAGGGAATAAAAACGAACAGCAAAAACAAAATTCTTACTGAAGAAAAATTAAATGCTGAAACACGGGAAGTGGACTGGGCGAACGGTTTAATTCTTTCGGAAGAAAACGGCGGAGTTATTTTGGTGAAGGAATCGAATAAATCAACCAGTTTGAGAAATGCGGAGGATGTTGCTACCGGCAATTTTCTTTTAGATAAAAACAAAATATCGATTACAGGAGTAGGAATGTTCCCGAATAATTTGAGAGAAGACAAATATCTTTTGTGCTGGGCTAACTGGGTAATTTTGTATCCGGGAAACTATGAAAATGGAAATCTGGCATTAAAACAGTTTGATCGCCGCCGTTTCCCGGTTCATCCCGACCGTGATATTTTTATGATGGCAAACACCTGGGGCACAGAAGACAAACGCCCGCCGTGTTTATATGCCGCTCGTGAAGAGAATGTATTAAAAGAACTCGAATCTGTTGCTGAATTGGGAATAGACATGTTACAAATTGACGATGGCTGGCAAACAAAAGAATGGCTTCCGGCAAAAAACTCAGCCGAGCATCAGAAAAAGGATGTGATTGGCAATTACGAAATTTATCCCGAAGGCTGGGAAAAGGTGAAAAAAAAAGCTGATAAACTGGGCGTGAAACTGGGATTGTGGGCAGCATGGACAATTCCTTCTGATAAGCTTAAAACGAATTATGATGCCGGTGAATTCAGCGCTTTTAAACTCGATTTTGCCAACTTAAATACCCTTGAAAAGCGTGACGAGTTAATGGGTAAAGCGCGCGATTTAATCAAACACTCAAATTATCTTACCTGTGTAAACTGGGATGTTACCGAAATTCCTCCACGAGCAGGTTATTTTTATGGCCGCGAATATGGAAACGTTTATCTCGAAAACCGCAAAGTAACCACAGCCAGGCCAAATGTGCAGTACGTTCCTTTCAAGGTTCTAAAAGATGCCTGGCTGCTGTCGAAATACGTAAATCTGAATAAATTTCAGGTAACTGTACAAAATATCGACATGACTAAAGACACTATGAAAACCGACGCAAAAAAATACAACCACCCTTATGTTGTTGGTTTGTCATTAATGGCCAGTCCCATTTTCTTTCAGGAAACACAATATTATTCGCAAAAAGCAAAAGAACAGATAAAACCAATTTTGTCGGTTTATAAAAAACACCGCGAAGAAATGTATGCTGGTTATGTTTTCCCGATTGGCGATGAACCAAATAATAAAAACTGGACGGGATTTCAAAATTACAATCCAAAAACGAATTCGGGGTACTTAACAATTTTTAGGGAATTAAATAATAAACAATCGTCAAAAAATATTGCATTACGATTTTTGAAAGGTGATAAAATTAAAGTGGTAAATCTTTTGAGCAAAGAAACAGAAATCGTAAAATTGGATGGGAATAAGATTACGCTTAATATTGATCAACCTGCAGGGTTTCAGTTTTTAAAATATGAAGTTTTAAATTAATTTAATTATGAAAAACATAACAGTTGTATTGAGTTTTGTCTTTTTATCTGTGCTATTTATTCAATGTTCCAGTTCAAAAAAAGAGAATATAGAACAATCTTTTAATAAACCCAACATCCTTCTTATTAACATCGACGACATGGGTTGGCGCGATGTAGGTTTTATGGGATCGGAGTATTACGAAACGCCAAACATTGATGAACTTGCTGCCGGCGGAATGATTTTTACAAATGCGTATGCATCGGCGTCAAATTGTGCGCCAAGCCGAGCTTGCATGCTGAGCGGACAGTGGTCTCCACGACACGGAATTTACACCGTTACAAATTCAGATCGTGGGAAAAGCGAAACCCGTAAAATTATTCCTATTCCCAATAATGAATACATGCCCGACGACAATTTACTCATTCCTGAAATATTAAAAGAAGCAGGTTACACAACTTGTCATGCCGGGAAATGGCACCTGACTGATGATCCCACGCAAAGAGGATTTGATGTAAATATTGGGGGTAGCCACGCAGGTAATCCAGGGAGTTATTATCCGCCTTACAAAAGAGTGCCTTCGCTAAAAGCTCCATCTGATGATTACTATCTAACAAACTTGGTGATGGATAAAACACTGGAGTTTTTAAATTCTGTTGAAAACGCACCTTTCTTTTTGTATTACTCGCCGTACGCCGTTCACACGCCAATTCAACCGGTTAAAAATTTACTCTTGAAATATGAAAACAAACCGGAATGGAACGGTCAAAACAATGCAAAATATGCAACGATGGTTGAAAATCTGGATATTCAAATTGGAAGGATGATCGACAATTTGGAAGAATCGGGCAAACTTGAAAATACATTTATTCTTTTTATTTCCGATAATGGTGGATTATACAGAGTTACAAAACAATGGCCTCTCCGTGCTGGCAAAGGTGCTTATTACGAAGGCGGAATTCGCGAACCAATGTTTGTTTATTGGAAAGGAAAAGTTCAGGCTGAAACAAAAATGGAAATACCAGTTACAAATCTCGATTTTTATCCAACTATTTTAGAAGTTGTCGGAATTAAAAAACCTGCGGATAAAGTTTTAGATGGCCAATCGATTTTGCCTGTTTTAACAGGAAAAGGAGAATTGAACGAACGCCCGCTTTTTTGGCATTTTCCAATTTATTTGGAAGGTGGAAATGCAGAGACACAAGATCAAATATTCAGAACCCGACCCGGCTCTGCTCTTCGTTTGGGAGACTGGAAACTCATACAATATTTCGAAAATAATGATATTGAGCTGTACAATTTGAAAGATGATATTGGTGAAAATAATAATTTGGCTCAATCAAATCCTGAAAAGGTTAAAGAGTTATTGGGAATCCTCGAAAAATGGAGAACGGAAACAAATGCACCGGTTCCAACTGAATTAAATCCTGATTACCAGGTAAATTAATTTAGCTAAAACATTTGAATTTTTTTCAAGCTTAAAATTTGTAATTTTAGGACTTTAAAAATTGTTTGACAATCGTTGTTTTGAATAGCCAAAAAAACTATTCAAAAAATTAAAACTAAACCAATGAAAAAACTCGCTAAATCTTTATTTCTAATTATTGTATTTACTGCAACTTTCTGTTTTTATTCTTTTGGACAAAGTTCATTAACAGCTAAAAAAAATCAGGAAAGGCCAAATATTGTAATTATTCTGGCTGATGATCAGGGGAATGCTGATGCTGGCTATCAACGAAACCCGGCTGAAGTTTCTACCCCATCAATTGATAAGTTGGCTGCAGCGGGAGTTGTTTTTACAAATGGTTATGCCAGTGCTTATGTTTGCGCTCCAACCCGGGCGGGTTTATTAACAGGGCGCTATCAGCAGAGATATGGGTTTTTTACAGCGGCCGATTCGAGAGAAGGACTGCCGCTTAGTGAAATTACATTAGCAGAAATGTTACAAAAAGAAGGTTACAAAACCGGAGTTTTTGGAAAATGGCATTTGGGACTTACCAAACCTTTTCATCCCTTAAGTCGTGGTTTTGATGAATTTTATGGCTTTCTCGGGCACGGGGCGCACGACTATTTCGACCTCACTTGTAAAGAAGATGGAGATGATTTTCATCAATGCATTTACCGTAATAATGAAACAATAAACGATACCGGTTATCTGACCGATAATCTGGCCCGGGAGGCTAGTTCTTTTATTAAAAATCAATCGAAAAAAGAGGATCCTTTCTTTTTGTATCTTCCTTTTAATGCCGTACATTTTCCACTTCAGGCACCCGAAGAAGACATTAAAAAATTTAATACAGGCAATAAAGATCGTGATATAATGTTAGCAATGCTTCACCGTATGGACATTGCAATTGGAAATGTTATTGCAACATTAAAAGATGAGGGTGTTTATGAGAATACTCTAATATTCTATTTTTCTGATAATGGTGGAGCCAAAAAAGTTTCAGCAAATAATCTGCCTTTCAGAGATTATAAACAAAGTGTTTATGAAGGTGGTTTGCGGGTGCCATTTGTTATAAGTTGGCCAAAAATGTTTTCGCCAGCAACTTGTAACGAACCTGTAATTTCGTTTGATATTTTGCCAACAATTTGTGCTGCTTTAGATATTGAACTTCCAAAAGATAGAGTTTACGATGGGAAAAATATCTTCCCAGCTATTCGGGGTGAATTAAAGGAACCTTTACACCCAGAACTTTTTTGGGATGGTAACCAAAATAAATGGGCAGTTCGAATGGAAAACTGGAAATTAGTTTCTCCTAAATCAGAAGTGTTTGAACTTTATAATCTTAAAAACGACCTCGGTGAAAAAAACAATCTTGCAAAACAACATCCTGAAAAGGTTAATAAATTGAAAGAAAAATACACAAATTGGCGGAATGAAATGGCTACTCCGATGGGAGATAAGAAGTAGTAATTTATTCAGTACTAAAATTCTTTGGGTGGTTGAATATTTAAACCTATTTTTATTCAATATGTAAATTCCCGGTTTCATTTTTCAATCAAAAATATCTACAATGAAAATAAAAAAGGCAGCAACTATTTTCCTGATATTCTTGGCGATAACAGTAAATGCAAAAGATTACCGAGCTTCGCTTTTCGGAATTGAATCAAACGGAACAACGTTAAATACAACTTCCATTCAAAAGGCCATCGATTTTATTCATGAAAATGGAGGAGGGCGTTTAGTGTTTTTTGTAGGACGATATGTTACCGGTTCAATTTATCTAAAATCGAATGTTACTATTCATTTAGAGGAGGGTGCGATTTTGGTAGGTTCTCTAAATCCATTTGATTACAATAGGCATGATTACTGGACTTCACTGGTTTTTGCTTACGACCAGGAAAACATTGGAATTACAGGAAATGGCGTAATTGATGGTCGCGGTTACCAGGTTGCAAACAATGTACTTTCTATGATTCATAAAGGAATTATTAAAGACAACGATTTTAGATACGACCGCCCCAATGCCGGACTTCGACCTCATAATATTTATTTCAAGGGTTGTAAAAATGTGCATATTCAAGGAATTATTTTGAAAGATCCGGCGAGTTGGAACCAACAATACGACCAATGCAAAAATGTGCTTGTTGAGAATATTACGGTTGACAGCAAATCGTACTGGAACAACGATGGAATTGATATTGTAGATTGCGATAGTGTGATTGTTCGGAATTGCTACATCGATGCAGCCGACGATGGGATTTGCCTGAAATCGCATAGCCCTGATTTTTTATGTCAGAATGTTTTAATTTATAATAACAAGGTTCGAACCAGCGCTAATGGAATTAAATTTGGGACTGCTTCTCAGGGCGGGTTCAAAAACATCAAAATCATTAAAAACACTGTGTTCGATACGTACCGATCTGCAATTACTTTTGCAGCTGTTGACGGTGGAATTTGCGAAGATATTGTTGTTGACAGTTTGCAATCTTTAAATACAGGAAACGTATTTTTTCTTCGGATTGGCGAACGAAAACCGGGCAAAAAAGGATTAATGAATAACATCAGTATTTCGAATGTTTATGCAGAAGTTCCTGCAACAAAACCCGATGCCGGATACAATTACGAAGGACCGGTTGAAGATTTGCCACGAAATATTTCGCCAGCTTCAATTGTTGGAATGTCGGACGCCAAAATTTGTAATGTTACACTGAAAAATATTGAAATTTTTTATCCTGGCGGAGGAAATCCGAAATATGCAAAAGTGGGATTAGATGAATTGGATAAAGTACCGGAAATTCCTGCAAATTACCCCGAGTTCTCAATGTTTAAAGAATTGCCTGCCTGGGGATTTTATATCCGACACGCCAAAGGAATAACTTTTGAAAATGTAAAATTGACATGCGAAAAGGAAGATTACAGAACAGCAATTGTACTCGACAATGTTCATGGAGCCAGTTTTAAATCGCTAAAAGTTGAAGAGCCCGGCAAAAAGAAAGAGCCAGTATTTTCGCATAATTCTTCGGATGTGTCTTTGAAGTAGATATTAAAAGTACGTCATTCTGAACTCGTTTCAGAATCTGAATCGCAAAACAATTACTTGAGAGACCCTGAAACAAGTTCAGCATGACGATACAACATATTTTGGAAAGATTAAGGGCAACGTCACCCTGAACTTGTTTCAGGGTCTTTGAAATAAAATCTGTCAAGAATAACACGTTTCAGAATGACGAATAAAATAACTTATGTATTTCAATTAGTTGAAAAATGAAAAGAAGAGATTTTATAACAAAAGGAACAATCATTTCAAGCGGGACAATTTTATTTGGTCAGGCTCCTGTTACGGCAAATCCTATTTTTTCAAGAAAAACCGGAGTAAAAGCAACCGATTTATTTTCAACTTTCAAAACTCCAGAATTAAAATACCATCCATTTGTAAGGTGGTGGTGGAATGGGAATAAAATAGAAAAAGACGAATTAATTCGCGAATTGCATCTTTTAAAAGATGCCGGAATTGGTGGTGTTGAAATAAATCCCATCGAATTTCCATCGCGGATTGAAGGTGATGACCTTGGTATTAAATCGTCGCAATGGCTAAGCGATGAATGGATTGAAATGTTACAAATTACCTTTGCGGAAGCAAAAAAACTTGGAATGACCTGCGATTTAATTGTAGGTTCGGGCTGGCCTTTTGGCTCCGAAACATTGGAACGAGACGAACGTGCACAAGTGGTAATATTAAATGCCGAATCGCTGGAGGGGCCCATTTCTTACGAAACTTCACAATTCAATTTATTCGATCAGGTCGATCCCGGAGTAACAGTTCCAAATCCCAGTCGTACTTTCGAAATTCTCTCTTTAAAATTGGTTCCCGATCCGATGAACTCTTTGGAGCAGGTTGTTGATCTTTCCGAAAAGCGAAATGATGAAATCATAAAAGTTGATGTTCCTGAAGGGAAACATGTTTTTTATGCAACTATAAAAGTCGATTCTTTTGCCAGTGTAATTAATGGTGCGCCGGGAGCGGCGGGTCCAATTCTAAACCACATGGATGAAGTTGCCGTGCGAAAGTACCTTGATCGAATGTCGGATACAATTCAGAAAAAAACCGGGCCGCTTTCCAATCATTTAAGAGCCTTTTTTACCGATTCAATGGAATTGGAAGGTTGCAATTGGACTGAAGATTTTCCTGCTGAATTTACAAAACGCCGTGGTTATGATATTTTGTCTTATTTACCTTTTATATTATTTAAGGTTGGCCGGTTGGGTGGAGTAATCGATGATAAATATGGTGCTAAAAAATCGCCAGAATTGACTGAAATTTTAACCCGGGTTCGTTTTGATTTTGAATTTACAAAAGCTCAGATTTTAAATGAACGTTTTACTAAAACTTTTTTGCAGTGGTGTAAAGATCAGAATGTAAAATCGCGTTCGCAAGCTTATGGACGAGGATTTTTTCCTTTGGAAACAAGTATTGGTTACGATTTTCCGGAAGGTGAATCGTGGACTACCAACTGGCTAAAACACAAAGTTGGCGAGGAAATGCGCGACGATGACTATCGTTACGGACGTGCTTATACAATGATTAATAAATACGTTTCGTCGGCTGCGCATTTATCCGGTCAGCGTGTTGTAAGCTGCGAAGAAATGACCAATACTTACAAGGTTTTTAATACTTCATTGGAGCGATTAAAGTCGGGTTCCGACCAAAGTATTATTTCAGGAATTACTCATTCGGTTTGGCACGGATTTAATTATTCGCCTCCCGAAGCGCCTTATCCTGGCTGGATTCAATACGGATCGTATTACAACGAAAACAACAATTGGTGGCCTTATTTTAAATACCTGAACAATTACAAAGCAAGAGTTTCGGCACTTCTTCAAAATGCCGAAATGTACACTGATATTGCCATTCTTCCGGCCAATTACGATTTGTGGGGAGAAATGGGAGTGCAAACCGATCCATTTCCTGAAAAACTAAATATTCCATACACTTCTTTAATTTGGGAAGCAATTAATAAAAATGGCGGAGCAGCCGATTATACCTCGGAAATTGTAATTAGCGATTCAGAAGTGAAAAAGGGAAAACTTTGTTACGGACCTAAAGAATACAATACAATTTTTTTGGCTGAAGTTGCCAGTATCAATCCTGAAACTTTGGCAAAACTTTATGAATTTGTGGTTCAGGGTGGCCGGATTTTCTGTGTTGAAAAATATCCGGAGAAATCGCCCGGATTACAAAATTTTAAGGCGCGAGATAAAGAAGTTCAGTATTGGATTGAAAAATTAAAAACCGTCCCCAACAATTTTATCCTGATTAAAAAACCTGCGGACAACCGTTTTGTAGAGTGGTATGCCGAAGTAATGAAAAAGCACAAAATTCCAAATTATTTGGAAATTGAAAATCCGAATCGTTTTCTGATGCAAACCCGTTATCAGGCAGACGATAAAAGCGAAATATTCTTTTTTACAAACGTTCATTTAAACGAAGAGAAACACTCAAAAATTACTTTCTCAAAAGAGATTTTAAAAGGAAGAAATGTCTGGATTTGGAATCCCGAAACAGGAGAACGATTTCGAATTTATTTAACAAAAGAGGGTTCGTTTAATTTAAAATTAGGTCCGGCAGAATCTCAGATTATTGTTTTCGACCGGAATAAAAAAGGGATTGACTGGAAGCCAGTTCCAACAACCGGCTCTAAATTGTTTGAAATTAATTCTCCGTGGAAAGTTGAATTTCAGCATTGCCAAAATAAATCGGTTGAACCAACTACGCTGAATTCGCTAAAAGATTTGAAAGACATTCCTGAATACACTCATTTTTCGGGTTCTGTTTTTTATAAAACCCAAATTGAAATAGGCAAAGAAATTCCCGAATTTATTAATCTCGGAAAAGTAAATGATCTTGCAAAATTAAAAATAAACGATGTTGATGTCGGAATAAAATGGTATGGAAATAGAATCTTCAAAGTTGGGCATCTTTTAAAAGAAGGCAAAAATGTGCTTGAAATTGAAGTGGTTACTTTAATGGGGAACTACATGAAATCGCTGACTGAAAATGATAATGTTCAGTACTGGACAAATCTTAAAAATAAAAACCAACCTTTAATGCCACTTGGACTGCTTGGCCCGGTTAGTTTATATTAAAAATAAGTCTTTCAATTAAACTCTTTTAGTATTTTTGAAAGCCAACATAAAACTGGATTATGTACCGAATAGCTTTAATTGTATTCTTATTGTTTAGTGCTGGAATTCATAAGCTTGTCAGTTCTCAAACATCTGAAAAACCAAATATAATTTTAATCTATGCAGACGATTTAGGTCGCGGTTTGCTGGGCACCTACGGACAACAAATTATAAAAACGCCGAATATTGACAAATTAGCCAATAAAGGAATTCGTTTCGAAAATGCTTACGGATGTATGTTTTGTGCACCAGCCAGAGCCAGTTTGTTAACCGGGATGCACGATTGCCACAACAATGAATGGAGCATTACTCAAGCCGGAATTTACAAGAAATTAGACACGGAATTAACTTTCGAGGAGATCAAAAATAAAATTCATAATACTGCCATTCCTGCAAAGCCAGATGATATATTTTTAGGGCAGGTAGCACAAAATGCAGGGTATGTAACTGCCGAATTTGGGAAACTGGAATGGGGTTTTGCTACAACTCCCGAACGAATTAAACGTCATGGCTGGGATTATCATTTTGGTTATTACGACCATGTTCGATGCCATGGTTTCTATCCGCCTTTTTTATTCGAAAATGGTGAAATGATTGAAATCCCTGGAAATACAAGAAATGATTGTGGCAAATCAGGCGAGCCTGAAACTCTTGAAAAGTACAATGAACGTTGGAATATGGAAGGCAAAACAGTTTATTCTGAAAACATAATAATGAAGAAATTATTGGCTTTTATAGAAAATAATAATCCTAAAAAAACAAACAAGCCATTTTTAATCTATTTCCCAACACAGCTTCCACATGGGCCGGTGGCAATTCCCGAAGTACATTCCGATTTTAAAAACAATAAAAATTTAACTGAAATTGAAAAAGAGTACGCATCAATGGTAAAAATGCTGGATGATGATGTGGGTCGGATTTATTCGAAATTAGAGAAGTTGAATATTATTGATAATACCATTCTTATTTTTACTTCAGATAACGGTCACGAGATTTATTATTCTCAAGCCGGCAGAACATCAAAAAGCTGGACAAAAAGTCTTTTGGGGGAAAAGTACGACAATATTAAAACAAAATTTTACAGCGAATTAAACGGCGATATTTTTGATGGCAATAATGGAATGGCCGGTTTAAAACGTACCAATTGGGAAGGTGGCACACGTGTCCCGCTATTTTGGTATTGGGAAAATAAAATTAAACCAGGCACAATTTCACATCAAATGGTTAGCAATTATGATCTTTTAAATACCCTCGCTGAAATTGTTGGTCAGGATCAGGTGTCTGGGAAAGATGGCATTTCTTATGCAAAAACGTTGTATGGAGAACAAAGTGAGTTGCGTGATTATACCGTTTATGGATCATTTATTGGCCCGGCAATTGTTACAAAAGAGGGGTGGAAACTCCGCTATTATGCGCAAAAAAATGTATTTCAATTGTACTATTTACCAGATGATTACAAGGAAGAAAAAGATCTTTCCGAACTTCATAAAGGGAAAGTAAAAAAACTTAAAAACATTCTTTTTGAAGAGTGTGACAGAGATTGGAACAACGGAATTGGTGGACGTACCGTTCCTGTATTTTAGATATTCTATATAAATGGATTTAAAACAATTATTGAAAGATGACACGTTTCATTACAACAACTTTTTTACTGACATTGATTTCTATATCGTTTACAGTTTTTGCCCAAAATAAGGATCAAAAACCTAACTTTATTTTAATAGTTGCCGACGATCTCGGATTCGCTGATTTAAGTTTAAACGGAAGTAAACAAATTCCAACACCAAATATCGATCGACTTGCAGAGGAAGGAATAAACTTTATACAAGGTTATGTTTCAGCACCGGTTTGTAGTCCATCGCGGGCCGGATTATTAACCGGTAGAAATCAAGTACATTTTGGGCACGACAATAATATGGGTGGTAGTCAGCCCGGGTTCGATCCACAATATTTAGGTCTTCCTCATTCTGAAACCACAATCGCAAACCGATTGAAAAAACTGGGTTATTTTAACGGTTTAATTGGGAAATGGCACCTTGGCGACGAGCCACAATTTCATCCTTTAAAAAGAGGATTCGACGAATTCTGGGGATACACCGGTGGCGGGCACGATTATTTTACTTCAGAACCAAACGGGAAAGGATATAAATCGCCAATTGAATGTAACTACAAAACACCACAGCCAATAACTTACATCACCGACGATAAAGGAGATGAATGTGTCGATTTTATAAAACGCCATAAAAATGAACCCTTCTTTTTGTTTGCATCATTTAATGCGCCTCACGCACCAATGCACGCAACCGAGGCCGATTTAGAATTGTTCAATCACATTAAAAATGAAAAGCGACGCAAGTATTGTGCGATGGTTTACCGGCTTGATGTAAATATTGGAAGAATTATGGAAACAGTTGAAAAAGAGGGATTGGCGGAAAATACATTAATTGTTTTTATCAGCGACAACGGTGGCCCGGTTGATTCAAATGCTTCGATAAATGCTCCGCTAAACGGTCAAAAAGGAATTTTACTGGAAGGTGGAATTCGTGTTCCGTTTATAATGAATTGGAAAGGAAAACTAGCTTTTGGGAAAACTTATGAAAATCCAGTTATTTCGCTCGATTTTGCAGCAACATTTTTTGAACTGGCAGGGGGGGAAGTTACAGATGATGTGAAGTTTGATGGTGTTAATTTAATGCCATTTCTAACAAATATTATAAATGGAGTACCGCACAAGTCGATGAACTGGCGATTTACAATAAGCGCAGCAATTCGCGATGGTAACTGGAAACTGGTTCGTTTGCCAGAACGTTTTCCAATGTTGTACGATTTATCAAAAGACATTTCGGAGCAAAACAATGTAGCTTTCGAGAATCTGGAACGTACAAAATCAATGCTTAAAAAACTGGGGGATTGGGATGTTTCTCAACCACATCCTGTGTTTTTAGAAGGTGCTGTTTGGAAAGCGCGGCAGCTTAATTTGTATGATCGGAAATATCCGCTGGCTCAACCGGATTAACACAGAAATCGATTATTGCTCACCCTAATCCCATTAAATAAATTCTTATAGTGTTTTAGTAGCAAACCCGAAATTTTGTGACCTGATTAGAATTTACCCTGTACCCAACTGCAATTATAACATCCAGATGGTATATTAATGTTTTATATTTTTTCCTATCATCGGCAGTATGTTCCAATATGGAACTAATACCAAATTAACTTCATAATGCAATATTGAATCAATTCTTTTGCACAATCTCATCGTTAAAATATTTCCCCATAGTTAAGGCTATGCAAAAACATTTTAACCCGACGTTCAACAAAATTATTAAATTCAATTACACAGCATTAAAAAATCAAATTGGTATAACTGATTTTTCAACTAATTCGCCCGAATCAAAAATATTTTTAAATGTTTTATAATTGCAGGACGTTCTACCCCAAACAATTCACTCATTTTCTTTTGGGTCATCCTGAATGTTTCCCGTGGTAAAGAATTTCAATATTAACTTCTCCCTTTTCAGTTTGGCAAATTATTATTGATGTATTAGCCTTTTTGACAGGGTTATTTGAAATTGATATTGAAAAGCTAATGGGAAAATTATTGTCTGCTAATGAGAAAATTAAAAAACTAGTCAATTATAAAATCTTACTGCTGGCAGAGTAAATAGTGTTTTTAAGAAAACTATAAATTATTCAAGTGTTTTTTAGAAAATGTCAAGAATCCCGACAACTATCGGGACGAAATCTTGAAAATCAAGGAGTCCCGATAAAATCGGGATGACTGTTTTCAAGATGAGCATAACGCTGGTATTGGCGTTTTCTAAGAGACACTAAATACAGTTTGCAAAAGTTAAATACATTTATCAGAGATATTCATCACCAAACGAAACACCCATTTTACGGGCTTTTTTAATTAGTGACAAATCTGACTTAACCAACCTCAATTTCCCCCCTACTTCTTCTAACGGAATTGTTGTAAGCTCGTTTTGTTTAATGGCAACCATCGACCCAAAACATCCTTCGGCAATGCACTGAGCTGCAAATGCGCCGTAACGGGTTGCTAAAATCCGGTCCATGGGCGATGGGCTTCCCCCACGCTGAATATAACCTAAAACAGTTTCGCGGGTTTCAATGCCGGTATATGTTTGAATTGCCTGGGCAATATGTGAAGCTGCAGATTTGTTTTTATGGTGACTGATTCCTTCGGCAACGACAACAATCGAATAAGGTTTGTTATCTTCATATCTGGCCTCTATATTTTTACATACCGAACGGATATTGTGGGGCAATTCGGGAAGCAAAATAATATCGCCGCCACCTGCCAATCCCGAATAAAGTGCCAACCAGCCAGCGTGATGCCCCATAATTTCAATAATCATAACACGCTGGTGCGAGTTGGCGGTTGTGTGCAGACGGTCGATTGCATCGGTGGCAATTTGCACAGCCGAATCGAAACCAAAAGTTACATCGGTGCCCCAAACATCGTTGTCAATGGTCTTGGGGATCCCAATTATATTGAGACCCTCTTTTGAAAGCATGCTGGCCGTTTTCATTGTCCCGTTTCCGCCAATACAAACAACACAATCTAAGTTCAGGTTTTTATAGTTTTCAATAATTTTCTCGGGCTTGTGTTTATCAGAATTATCATCTTTTACCAGTTTGTATGGTTTCTCTCGCGAAGTGCCCAAAATTGTACCACCAAGCGTTAATATCCCCGATAACTGTGATTCTTTTAGTTCAATATAATCGTTGTTTATTAAACCTGAAAATCCGGCATTAAAACCAATAACCTGCATCCCGTATTCTACAATGGCCGTTTTCCCTACACCCCTGATTGCAGCATTTAAACCCGGACAATCGCCGCCGGCAGTTAGTATCCCTATTTTTTTAGGTTTAGCTGAAGTATCCATAATAAATTTTATTTTTCAATTTTTAATAGTAATATTTTATAATCAGTAATCTATGAGATTCACTTAATTAAAAAAAAGATGGGTTAAAAATCAGTTTATGTTTTTTCTGAAATCTCATTCAAATAATCTAAAGTTTGTTTTTGACAAACAAAAAAACCGAATTTACGAAAGAATATTTTAAAATGTTAATTTTGCAGAATCTGGAAGTACACAATTACAAATAATTTAAATGATATACATCAAATTTAGTTAAAACGATTATGCAATAATTTGGAACTTCGTTTCTCTCAATTCAATAAAAATAAAATTTTAACTATTTTAAAATTAATAATAATGAAAAAAGTATTTTCTATTCTACTGGCAGGTGTTTTTGTTTTCGGTTTATCATGTCAAAGTGGACAAAAAAAATCGGCACAGGAATCCGAAGAACAAGAAGTGGCTGTTGAAGAAGTTGTTGCAGGCCCGAATGTATTGTCGCAAACTGAAGCAGATGCCGGTTGGGTTTTGCTTTTCGATGGTGAAACTAGTGAAGGATGGCGCGGTGTAAACAGGGCTGATTTTCCAGGTGGTTGGGAGGTTGTCGATGGAACTTTGCATTGTAAAGGTTCGGGTAAAGGGGAAGCCGGCGCAGAAGATGGTGGCGATGTTTTATACGACAAAGAATTTTCGGACTTTCATTTAACAATGGAATGGAAAATTTCGGAGGGCGGAAATTCAGGGATTTTCTATTTGGGGAAAGAAGTGGAAGGATGGCCAATTTGGAAAACTGCCCCCGAAATGCAAGTGTTGGATAACGACAGGCATCCTGATGCAATTCTTGGGAAAGATGGTAACCGTAAATCAGGTTCGTTGTATGATTTGATTCCGGCAAAACCACAAAATGCAAAACTTGCTGGAGAGTGGAATACCGCTGAAGTTTTAGTTTACAGGGGAACCGTGGTTCACAAACAAAACGGGGAAACAGTTTTGGAATATCATTTATGGACCGAGGATTGGAATGCTCTTGTTGCCGGTTCAAAATTTCCGGGATTAAATTCAGATTGGGCCAAAGTTGCTGAATCAGGCCATATTGCAATCCAGGATCATGGTGACGATGTTTGGTTTCGTAATTTAAAAATAAGGGAATTGTAAAATTTATTTTTTTGAACTAATATAATTGCCCGGTTACTTTTGGTTTCCGGGTTTTTTATGCAATGAACCGCTTAAATTGCTTCTATCTTTAAATTCTAAGGAATTGTAAAATCCAAATTGAGAGGCATAATACCATTTAAATATTAAAATGCGCCTTATAAGCATTCAAGTAAAATTCATTATGGGTAATGGATTTTACCAATTCTTCAGAGAGTTTTGTTTTGATAAAATCATGTAGCCACTGCTT
>Ga0209249_1001391_pt1 | contig 23568 bp, 22 predicted proteins | sample SaaInlV_200m_DNA_4_FD_184653 | JGI IMG/M metagenome (GOLD analysis project Ga0209249, IMG submission 184653) | Marine microbial communities from expanding oxygen minimum zones in the Saanich Inlet - SI037_S3LV_200m_DNA (SPAdes) (version 2) | ecosystem: Environmental > Aquatic > Marine >...
TATTTTTACGCTTCCCTTAAAATAAACAACATCAAAAAATAAATCTGGCAAAAATGTTTTACACAGATTGAACTGTTTCAACAATTTCCTGGCCTTTTTTAATGGCATCAAGGTTAAGCGGGATAAGTTTGTGATACCTCTCCGGCAACGATTTTTCAAGGCCTTTTTCAACATTGTCTAAACTTAAAATTGGCCGTACTTTCAGGTAGCTGCCAAAAACAATCATATTAAAAACCTTTGGGTTTCCCATTTCTACTGCTGTTTTTGTACCTTCCACTTTGAAAATATTCACATCTTTTCGAGTCGGTGGATTAATTACGCCGTTTGGATCGTACAGCAAGGTACCACCTGGTTTTACTGTTTTTTCAAACTTATCCATACTTTGCTGGTTAAGAATAATGGCAGTATCGAACTCTTGCGATATGGGCGAACTGATACGTGAGTCGCTCAAAATTACAGTTACATTTGCTGTTCCACCACGCATTTCAGGTCCGTACGATGGAAACCACGTAACTTCTTTGTCCTCCATAATTCCTGAATACGCAAGTATTTTACCCATGGAAAGCACTCCTTGTCCGCCAAATCCGGCAATTATAATTTCTTCGGTCATAATATTAATTTTAATTTTCTGAAACCGGGCCACCTTTAACACTGTCTTTCATATCGCCTAAAGGATAGTATGGTATCATGTTTTCTGCCATCCAATTATTAGCATCTACCGGTGTCATTTTCCAGCCCGAACTACATGTTGAAACAACTTCAACAAACGATGTCCCTTTTTTGTCTAACACATTTTGAATACCCTTTTTTAGTGAACGTTTACATTTTCGCACTGCACCTGCTGTGTGTACCGCCTGCCTTGTTACATACGAAGTACCCGGAAGTTGTGCAATCAATTCAGTAATTTTCATTGGGTAACCGTTCAAATCTATATTTCTGCCACCAGGTGTTGTTGAAGTAACCATCCCATTTAAAGTGGTTGGTGCCATTTGCCCCCCTGTCATTCCGTAAGTAGCATTATTGATAAATACTACCAGCAAATTTTCGCCACGGTTGCAGGCATGTAAAATTTCGGCAGCACCAATCGAAGCAAGGTCACCATCGCCCTGATATGCAAAAACAAATTTATCGGGGTTTAACCTCACAACCCCGGTTGCAACGGCAGGTGCCCTTCCATGCGCTGCTTCCTGCCAGTCGATATCGATGTAGTTATATGCAAAAACTGCGCAACCAACAGGTGCAATCCCAATAGTTTTTTCCTGAATATCCATTTCCTCGATCAGTTCAGATAAAATTTTATGGACAACACCGTGCGAACATCCCGGACAGTAGTGCATAATTGTATCAATCTGAACCTTCGATTTGTCGTAAACAAGGTTTTCGGGTTTAATAATATCTTTAATATCCATAGTTTTTTCTCTTACAAAAATTTTTGTTCCAATGCATTTACAACTTCACCAGGAGAAGGAATTATTCCTCCCATCCTTCCAAAATGCTCGACCCGGGCAATGCAACCTGCATCATAAACCGATAACTTGATGTCTTCAATCATTTGTCCGGCGCTCATTTCAACCGATAAAAAACCCTTTGCTTTACATGCCAGCTTACCAATAATTTTACTTGGAAAGGGGAAAAGTGTTATTGGCCTTAACAAACCCACTTTTAATCCTTTTTCCCGGGCTATTTCCACTGACTTCTGGCACACACGCGACGATGTTCCGTAGGCAACAAAAATATATTCAGCATCGTCGCACATAATTGCTTCGTAACGGCATTCTTCCTCTTCCATTTTTCTGTACTTATCCTGGAGCCTCTGGTTGTTGCTTTCCATTTTATCAGAATCCATTTCAAGCGAGGTAATTACATTCTGATTTCGTGAATCCGGTTTTCCGGTTGTGGCCCAACTTCCCCATTTCTCCTTAATTTCTTCTTTTGTCCAACGAGGTTTAAAATCTGCCAATTCTACTTTTTCCATCATTTGGCCAATAGCACCATCGGTTAAAATCATTGCCGGGTTGCGGTATTTAAATGCCAGTTCGAAGCCCAAATCAACAAAATCATTCATTTCCTGAACCGAAGAAGGTGCAAGGACAATCAGTTTATAATCGCCATGCCCACCGCCTTTTACCGCCTGTAAATAATCTGCCTGAGAGGGTTGGATTGTTCCCAGGCCCGGTCCACCGCGTTGTACATTAACTACCAAACATGGTAATTCAGCTCCTGCTATATACGAAATTCCCTCGGCCATTAAACTTATTCCCGGGCTTGAAGATGAGGTCATAACTTTTTTACCGGTGGCAGCACCGCCATAAACCATATTAATTGATGCTACTTCACTTTCGGCTTGTAACACTACCATTCCAGTTTCGTTCCACGGCATGCGCGCCATTAACGTCTCCATCACTTCAGACTGAGGTGTTATGGGATAGCCAAAATAACCGTCAGCCCCACATCTGATGGCGGCTTCAGCCAGCACCTCGTTCCCTTTCATTAACCTAATTTCTCCCACTTTATATTTTTTATTGATTATTGACTATTAATTATTTATGAATCTTAACTACAAAATAATAAATCACAAATAATAATTAACAAATTTAAATTTTTACCCGATAAATAGTAATACAGGTATCAGGACAAACAACGCCGCAATTCGAACATCCGATACAAGCATCAGGGTTTTCCATATAAGAATAATGATATCCTCTACTGTTTACATCTTTATTCAACGCCAAAACATCTTGCGGACAAGCATCGACACAAATTCCGCACCCTTTACACCCTTCTTTGTCAACAACAACTGCACCTCTTACTTTTGCCATATTTATTCAATTTTCCGATAAAATTATAAACCTTTCCTTTCAAAAATAACCATAAAAATCAGGTTATTTACAAATAAATTTTTGTGATTAAAATCTTTAACGCAAATAGTTTTTTTACTATCAGATTATAAAATTATCACAACAATTAATTTGAGTTTGAATTTCTGAATACAAAACTATTTGTTCAAAATAGAATCAATGCAACTAATGTTGCGAATTCAGATTTTATAAAGGAAGCGTGTGAGAATGTTTCGGTGAATGCCCAAATACGAAGCAATATGTTGTCGTTGAAGTTTCATGCCAAGTTCTGGGTTCTCCGAAAAAAATTTACGAATTCGTTGTTCGGCATTTAACGATTGAAAAGAATGTACCCTGGCCATAACCTGAATATAACTTTCCTCGGCGAGAATACGTACTGTCCTCTCGAAATCGCGGTGGTTATCGAGTAAATTTTTGAACTCGTCTTTTTCAATATAAATCAATTCTGAATCTTCGTATGCTTTTATAGATTCGGTAGAATCCTTCCCAAAATAGAAACCTTCGTGGTTACTTACAATAAAATTATTTGGCGAGAAAAAAAATCGGGATATCCACTCGTTTCCACTATCCGAAAGATAAGAAGCGTATAAAAGGCCACTAATTAAAATACCAATCCTTTTTGTTTTTTCCCCATAATCGATAAACGACTCGCCCTTTTTTAAAACGATTGGTTTGTTTTTCAAATTCAGTTTATCAATAACATCAAGCGTAAGATTATATCGGGATATGACTTTGTTTTTATCCATTCAAACAGTTTGATAAAAAAATTAGAGTTTTAAGATACAAGTCAAAATGACCATTCGAATTACTGAATTTAACCGTTGCTTTTATCTTGGAAATTTATATCAAAGAGTTTCAGCCTTTCGTTTAGATTGTCGAATTGTTCACGTTTTACAAACGATACGCAGGCGCGAATCCCTTCTTCGTTGCTTCCGGTATTATCGAGGGCAATGGCACTAATTCCATAATACAACAAGTTGGCCACCAGTTCGTTTCCTGTCATTCCTTTATAAGAAACTGTAAAATAAAAACCATCGGCAATGGGTTCGTCCATATCTTTTTTATAAACAATTTCGAATCCATTTTCGAGAAAAAGCCGTTTCATAACTTTGGCCTTTTTCCCATATTCTTTAATTTCTTCAACAAAATCAAATTGATTGTAGTTTGCAGCTTTTAACATGGCTGCCAGTGCCCATTGTGCCGAATGGCTTGTTCCCGACGAAAGCGAATATAATATTCTCAAAGTAATTGTACTTCCAAATGTCGGGCTTTTAAAACGTTTTTGAAGGTCGGTATATTCACGCTTGTACAAACTATCGGAGATTACCATTAAACCAATTCTTTGCCCTGCGTACGAAAATATTTTTGAACTGGAAATAAACAAAATAAAATTATCGGTGTAATTGGCTACAGTAGCCTGGTAGGGAGGTTCGCCGGGTTTTGATAAATCGTGCCGGAAATCCATTCCAAAATAAGCCAGATCTTCCATCACAATTACGTCGTACTTAGTTGCCAGTTCGCCAATAATTTGTAATTCATCTTCGGTAAAACAGATCCAGGTTGGGTTGTTCGGATTTGAGTAAATGATGGAATTTATATTTCCTTTGGCAAGATAATTTTCGAGTTTTGCCTTTAACTTTTCCCCCCTGAAATTAAATACATCGAAGGTTTCAAATTTCTGATTTAAAACCAACATTTGCTGTTTTTGCACCGGAAATCCCGGATCGATAAACAAAGTTGTATCCTTTTTAAAATTGGTATTTCCGGCAGCCAGTAACGCTGAGTATGTTCCCTGCATCGAGCCAACTGTTGGAATACACCCTTCGGCTGTAACATCTATGTTCATAAAATTCTTAACAAATTTCGCGGTTTCTTCTTTTAGCGGTTTTATCCCGTTGACCATTGGATAAATGGATGCCACTCCCTTTTTAAGTGCTTCTATTTCAGCATTTACACCAATTTCTGCAGGAGGTAATCCGGGGACTCCCATTTCCATTCTGATATATTTCTGCCCTGTTTCTTCTTCAACCAAATTTACCAGGGCAACAATTTCGCGGATTGATGCTTTGCCAACTTCAGGTATGCGAAGTTGTTTTATTTTTTGATCAACAATTTCTTTGTCAAATGGAGAATTGCTCATAATGTGCCCAAATAATTGTTAGGATTATCAGAATAATATTGTTATTGACAACAAACTAAAAAAGGGATAAAAAATTAATACCAAACAAACAAATAATTTGCAGGAGATAAAAAATTTTAATCTAAAACCCAAAATCAGGACGAATCATTTCAACCCAGTTTTTCACCCTTTCGTCGGTTAATTCTGGTTCAAAATCTTCGTCAACAGGCAAGCCCATAAATTTATCGTCAAGTACTGCTTCCGATTCATCGAATTCATAATTTTCGGTAGGAACCTGACCGGCAAGAACAGCCCCGTTTTTCTTCAATGCGCGGGCAAGCAAACCAATATGATCGACAAAACCGTGTGCATAAGTTACATGGTCGCCCAAACCAAAAATCGCAATGGTTTTTCCCTCGTAATTTGTTTTCCCGATCTCGGGCAGGAATTTACCCCAATCCACATTTGTATAACTCGCATCCCACGTATCTTTACCAACAGTTGAAAGGCCAAATATTATTTTGTCGTACTTTTCGAGGTCGGCTACCGTTGCATCTTTCACAGGCACCATCACTACTTTATCTTCGCCAATGGCTTCTTTCACCTTATCGGCGACCCTGTTAACTGCACCTTTTAAAGGGCCATAAAAAATTGCGATTTTATTCATAATATAAATTTTAAATACTTTATTTTTATTGATTGTGAATACTAAGTTCTCCCTTCACATACTCTCCCAAAATTGACAAACTCGAAGCACTTTTTAACACATGATGAATGGCACGATCGTAATTTTCTGCTTTTTCCCATTCTATGTCAACATGAATTGTATATTCTTTTGGTTTTCCAATGATTGGTACAGATTGGATTTTCATTAAGTTAATCTCATTTTCGGCGAATGTATTTAACACCTTTGCCAAAGCCCCATGAAAGTGTCCTACTTCAAAACAGATAGATGCCTTATTTGTTCCCTTAGTTAAATTTCCTTGTTTCGAGAGAATCAGAAAACGGGTGTAATTTTTTTTATTGGATTCAACTCCTGTTTCTAAAATTTCGAGTCCATACAATTCGGCGGAGCGTAAATTTCCAATAGCAGCTGCATTTTGAGGTTTCTCTTCAGATATAAATTTTGCAGAACCCGCAGTATCACTTCCTTCGTGTAATTTTGCATTAGGATAATATTTTTCCAGGTACTCAATACATTGTTGTATTGCAATAGGATGCGAATGGATATCGGTAATATCTTTAGGTTTTACACCTGGAGTAACCATTAAATTCATTTGGATATGAATATAAATCTCCCCAATAATGCGAAGGTGATAATCCCTAATTAACTGATAATTTTTGAGTAAACTTCCTGCAATTGAATTTTCAATAGCCATTACTGCGTAATCCACTTTATCGGTGTCGATTAATTCGCAAACGCCTGTAAACGACTTGCTTTCAACAACTTCAATCTCATCATTAAAATATTTTAGTGCTGCATCTTCATGAAAAGATCCGGCAATTCCTTGTAAGGCAATTCGCTTCATTCAATAATTTTTAAAAATCCCAAATATACAAATTCTATTTTAGTTACCAGAAATCAGTGATATTACCTGAATAAATAATTTTTACTGCATTTTTGAAAATTACAATATTGTTGGTATTCATTCTGAGAATCCCGTGAGCATTAAAAAAATCGGACTGAAAAAGATTAACTATCTTTGAAGTTGACTATTTGAAATGTAATAATGACAAAAGAAAATACAATAAAACTATTTCAAGACAAACGTGTGCGTGTCCATTGGAACAATGAACAAGAAAAATGGTTTTTTTCAATTGTTGATGTTATTGGTTTATTGTCTAAGAGTGTTAATCCTCAGACATATTGGAGGAAATTAAAGGAAAGATTAAAAAAGGAGGGAAATGAAACCGTGACGAATTGTCACGGGTTGAAAATGGTGGCTGCCGATGGAAAAATGAGGATTACTGATGTGGCTGATACAGAACAATTGTTGCGATTAGTTCAATCAATTCCTTCACCAAATGCAGAACCCTTTAAAATCTGGCTAGCAAAAGTTGGATTTGAAAGGATTGAAGAAACAGAGGACCCCGAAAAAGCATTTGACCGTGCAATGGAAACGTATTTGAAAAAAGGGTATTCAAAGAATTGGGTTAATCAGCGTCTAAAAAGTATTGAAGTCAGAAAAGATTTAACCGATGAATGGGAATTACGTGGAGTAAAAAAAGGATTGGAATATGCAATTTTAACTAATGAAATAAATAAGGCTTGGACTGGATTAACTACAAACCAATAAAAGAACTTCAAGGACTTAAAGAAAGAAAATCTTCGAGACAATATGACTAATCTGGAATTAGTATTAAATATGTTAGCAGAGACAACCACGACTGAATTATCAAAAAAGCAAAAACCAAAGACTTTCAACGAAAATAAGAAAGTTGCAAAAAAAGGTGGCAATGTGGCTGGAAATGCAAGAAAGATATAGAAAAAAAATTGGGGGAAAGTATAATAAGTCCATTGAACGCAAAGAAATTAGGAAAAATAAATGAAGATGAAATAAAAAATATTGAATAATAAACAACGAAAGGCCAACATGCGCTCATTAATAATTGCCGGAAAAGTAGTAAAATCAATATTTGTAATCCGTTTCATGTCTGGTTTAAGCAGACAAGAAGGTACTTCATAAGTGGCAATTATACCAATTGTACTTTGAAATGCCGCATGGCAATTTCGAAGTTTATAATGGTTAATGCCTATACTACAACAAAGGAGTATGCTGAGTAAAACGAAAGTATGCGACATTTGGTTGTTAAATCGGTATTATTCATAGTGCTATCCGGTCGAATCAATATCCTGCAAGCTTTTAAAACTCAAATCATATGTTTTTGACAATTTAATTTTTGTTTCCTGATTATATTCCGATAAGTAATTAAATGAAAAACCGGAATGATGGCAACGGTTATTGTTTTTACAAGTATTCAGGTAATTAATATTTTTTTTCGAATTATCCCTGTTTTTTGTTAACTGTTAATTTTTTTGGATCCCAAATGGCTGTGTTCCGGTCAGGGCACCGTTTTTAGAATTATAAAGAACAGCCCGTACGTAATTGTCAATTTCAGGGAAATCGGAAATTTTTAAGAAATCTCCTTTGTGAACGACATCACCTTCCGATATCCACTCGATATAATCATAATTAGATCCTTCTATTTGTATTGTTCCTTTCGTTGAGTTTACTTCTATTGAATTAATTTCAGGGACGGGAACATTACCCGAAACATCAGGATTATGAAAAAAGAAAAATACACCATTTTCCATAGCTGAACGGACCTCCCCGAGCGTTAATTCAGGTAATAAAAACAAATTTCCATTGCGTCCTATTACATGCCTGATTTCTCCGCCAGGCCTGAAGTCGCCATGATAATCTTCGTTTGAAAAACCCCAAACCGGCCTATCGGGCATTAAGCGGGTTAAGGTGGAATCCCATTTGTTTACGTGTTCTGGTTGATAGGCAAGCCCGGTATTGTAGGCTTCCATACCTATTAAATTCTCAAATCGCTGAAATAGTTCGATATACCAATCGATGGGATAATATGGGCGGGATGGCCGGGAACCGTTGTAATCGCCGGGATGGTTCAAAACAGCCAGTCCATTTTTTGCAGATATCGCTTCCAGTGTTTCTTGTTCATTGGAATTATTGACACCTTTTTCAAAATCACAAAAGTAACTTCCTATATGATGATGCCACGAAATTTCGTTCCCCTGAATTGCGATCATTCCCAAAGAATCAGGATCACGGTTTTCATAAACAAAAATTTTCTCGTCGGGTAAATAATACAATTCACTTTCTCTCACATTATACGTGCGGTCGCTGGCTGTTAACGACGAAAATTCCTGCCAGGGAAATGTTATTAAATTATGATCTGTTATTGATAAAATCCTGAATCCTACATCACAAAAACGATCAACAAGCTCGTTTGGGCTTAAATGACCATCACTGCGGGATGTGTGAGCATGAAGATCGCCTTTAAAGCGGCCGTACTCTTCCCAATTTACATTTTCGTAAGGATTATCGATATCAAATTCAGGTTTGCAACTTGTAAATATTGAAAATATTGAAACTGCAATTATTAGAAAAAAACCTTGCAATGGATGTTTCGATTTGCTAAAATTACTTTTGTTCATATTCTATTTCCCATACACAATTTTATCATCCAAAATTTTAATCCCATTAATTTCGAGCCTTCTTTTTGCTTCTAAAACATCAACAACCTCAATCACCATAATGGCCAAATTATTTTCTGAAATCAACCTGCTGTAAGCATTTTCTATATGAATCCCAACGCGCGAAAGCTTTATCAATAATTCATCCAAACCACCGGCTTCATCCTTCATTTCAAGCGCAATAATTTCGCGTAATGCAACTGAATTTCCTATGTTTGACAGAACCTGATAAGCTTTTTCAGGTTGATCTACCAATAAGTTTAACACACCCCAACCATGTAAAATATTATTCAGCGTCATCGACCGAATGTTTATTTTTTCAATTTTCAGGGTTTTTGTAATCTCTTCAAAATGAGCAATTTTATTCTCAAGGAAAATAGAAACTTCGAATGCCATAATTATTGGTTTTGTTAAAAATCCCTTCCAATCTTTTTAAAGTATTCGAAGAGAAATATTATAACAAATTTACAAGAAACATCAGAATTTATAAGCTATTGATAGCATATTTCTGAAGTTTGTTACATTATTGGTGTTCTTAACTTTTCCAAAATCGTTATAATCAACATCTCCATACGCTGCAGTTGTCCAGCTCAACTCCCACCCAAACATGAAATTTTGGTAATTATAAATCAGCTGCGGGGAGATTTTGTATATCATGTCGATGTCAGTCGCGAAACCGTAAAATTCACCTATAGGGTTTTTGCTTGTCCCCATATTTTTCAAATGGCCGGCAAACAAACCAACTTTCCATGCACCTCCGTACGTAAAGTTCACCCAATTATAAATGTGATTTAAAGGAGTGTAAGTTTCGGCACCGGTTGAGGTATTTATTGAAGCAACAGCATATCCGCTTGGTAGTAAGCTTTCGCAAACGTTTTGTCCGTACATAGATTTTGCTTTGAAGAGAAATTTGTTGTTTGTATATTTCAAATAAACAATTCCTGCAATTGTGCTTAATTTTTCACTTGTTTTAAAAGTACCGCTGGTTCCAATTGTAGATGTTCGCGGTTGAATAACTTTCCAATCGAGAGCAGCACCCAAAACCCAGTTCGCATTGTAATACTGAAGTTGAGCATGTAAATTAGGAACTACTGCATGTCGTTGATATAAATATGATTTACCATTGGGACCCGTGTTTGCATATTTGTATTGGTAAACTGCGGCTGCAATAAAATCTACATTATCAGCCAAATTGTGTGTCATTCTTAATTGGGGGCTTCTGTTAAAAACCTGAAATGGCAAACCGGTATTTTCGTTTAAAGTGCTCGGATATACTTTTTCAATAAATGAGGGATGCCATGTTCTACCAAATAAAAGTTTGGTTTTTGGCCAGGCAAACTGTGTATATGCATGTCTGAAACGTAAACTATTTGTACTTGAACCGCCAGTAAAATCGACCTCAACGTAAGCACCTACTTGAGCTTCACCCATTTGAAGGCCCGAAAACCTGGTTCCAAATCTGGTAAAAATGTTTAAAAACTGTGCACTCGGTTGAGCATTTATATCATCTCCATTGGAGTCGTAAACAGGTTTCAGTGGAAAAAATTCAAGCAATTGATCGCATGCATCAGCATTTTCGCGTGTATCAAAAACGAAATCATTTCTAAGAAAACCAGACAATTCAACTTTAATGTTTTTTGATGTTAGAAATCCTTGTGAATAAGAATTAAACGATAATACAACTAGTAGTAATAATACTATTTTTTTCATTTTTGTAGTTAAAAAAAAGGTTTATAAAATTTGTTGAAGTTCTTTAAGCAATCGATTAATAAATTAAAAGTGCAAAATTAGCAAAAATGAAATATTCGTATCCTTGAGAAAAATAGTTGAAAAACATAGAATGCCAATTTATTTCGATTTTAAATAATTGAAAGTTGAAGTGAACTTCAAAAAATTTATTAAAGGTCATCAATAAATGTTATAAATTTCTTATCTTGAAATTATTAAACAAACCGATTTTAACTATGCTCAAAAAACTTCTGCCTCCTTCTAAATGGAGGTTTCCGGTAATGGTTATTTCAAGTATTTTACTAGGAGTTTTCCTTTTCACATTATACGTTTCGAAGGCACATTCTTATCTTTCAGATAATCCGGAAACTTGTACCAACTGCCATATTATGGCACCTCAATATGCAACATGGAATCATAGTTCGCACCGCGAAGTAGCTAATTGCAACGATTGTCATGTTCCGCATAACAATTTTTTAAACAAGTATTATTTCAAGGGAAAAGATGGATTAAGGCACGCCACAATTTTCACCCTTAGAAACGAACCACAAGTTATTTTTATCCGTGAAGAAGGTTCGGAGGTTGTTCACAAAAATTGCATCCGTTGTCATTCGCAACAAATTAACGACCCAAAACTTTCTGCGAGTGTTGAAGGACATCAGGCACACATGCAGGATCGCAAATGTTGGGATTGTCACCGCGAAGTCCCTCATGGCAGGGTAAATAGTTTGTCGAGTGTTCCAAATGCACGAGTCCCACTTCCTGAAAGTCCGGTGCCGGTGTGGATAAAAAATTACACAAATAACAATTAAAAAATAAATACTAATGAGTTCAAATTTTAAAATCACAGAAAAACATCCCTGGCTGTCCTGGTTTATTTTTTCAGCTACAATAATCGTAGTTTTTGTACTTGGTTTATTAGCATCCTCAATTGTTGAACGACGTGCAGAAGCAGTCTATGTTAATGTCCCGAAAAACGAGATAAGTGCGTTTGAACCCAGAAACGAAGTTTGGGGCGAAAATTATCCCCGTGAATTTCAGTCGTATTACGGAACTGCTGACTCATCGTTTAGGAGTAAATACAATGGGAATGTTAATATTGATATGTTGGAAGTCGATCCCAGGCTTGTTGTACTTTGGGCAGGCTATGGTTTTTCAAAAGATTACAACCAGGGGCGTGGTCATTTTTATGCAATTGCCGATGTTCAAAATACCCTCAGGACAGGTGCACCAACAGGTTCAGTTGCCGGACCAATGCCAACTACCTGCTGGACTTGCAAAAGCCCCGATGTTCCGCGATTAATGAATGAAAAAGGTGTTGTTCAATTTTATTCAGGAAAATGGGAAAGGATAGGATCGGAAATAGTGAATACAATTGGTTGTGCCGATTGTCACGACCCGGAAACAATGAACTTAACAATTACTCGTCCGGCATTGGTGGAAGCTTATGAAAGAATGGGAAAAGATATTAAAAAAGCAAGCCACCAGGAAATGCGCAGTTTGGTTTGCGCACAATGCCATGTCGAATATTACTTTGACAAAACAGTTGCCGAAGGTGCAAATTACCTTACTTTCCCTTGGGACAAAGGGCTTTCGGTTGAAGAAATGGAAGAATATTACGACGGCAGGGAATTTAGCGATTGGACACATTCAATTAGTAAAGCACCGATGCTTAAAGCGCAACATCCGGGATACGAAATGTATTTAACAGGAATACATGCCCAGCGCGGGGTTTCGTGTGCCGATTGCCACATGCCATATAAAAGTGAAGGTGGGCAAAAATTTACAGACCATAAAATGCAGTCGCCCTTAAATAATATTGCCAGTTCGTGCCAGGTTTGCCACCGCGAAGAGGGGGCAACATTAATGGCAAATGTTTACGAACGGCAAGATAAAATTATTGAAAACCGCGATAAACTCGAAGAATTAATTGTTCACGCCCACGTTGAGGCAAAAAAGGCCTGGGATTTAGGTGCCAGCGAAAACCAGATGAAAGATATTTTAATGGGGATCAGGCATGCTCAGTGGCGTTGGGATTATGTAGCTGCCAGTCATGGTGGTTCATTCCATTCGCCTGTAGAATCAAGTCGAATTATTTCGACAGGTATTACAACAATTCAGGAAACCCGTTTAAAACTTGCCCGCTTGTTTGCCAGCCTGGGATTTAACGATGAAGTTCCTTATCCCGATATTTCAACAAAAGCAAAAGCACAGGAATTTATTGGTTTAGACGCGGAAAAAATGAATTCAGAAAAAATTGAATTTATTAAAACTACAATCCCGGTTTGGATGAAACAGGCTGAAGAAAGGGAAAAATCGTATGATATTGCTGCAAACAACTGAGATTAATATTTAGTCTTTGCAAGAAAACACCAAATACTGCGTTATTCTTGTTTTGAAAACGGTCATTTACGACAGTAAACTCCCTGATTTTCAAAACTTCGAAAGCCTTGTCTTTGACGTTTTCTTATCAAAGTCCTGAAAAGAAAGTAGTTTTCTTGCAGATACTATTTAAATATTCAAACCGAAAATGTAGATGATAATTCTTTCAAAATACTTATATTCACAATTGTAATTGCCAGGTTTGAAAGTTGCGATAATCCTGGTTGAACCGTATTCCTATAAATTACAATTTCATACTACCAACTGGTTTACTCTTATAAAATAGTATATTTGCAGCTTTATTAACAAATTAAGCTTTACTGCGATTAAAAAAATCTGGTAAAGTTTTTTATTTAGTTGAAGATGAAACGAGTATGAAAAAAAACAAACTCATCAGGTTTTTTAAGAAACTTCATAAGTGGCCATCCATAATTATTGCATTTTTTGCAATACTTTTTGCAACATCCGGCATTGTTATGAACCACAGGCAAACATTTTCTCCTATTGATGTTTCGCGAAAATTATTGCCATCAAACTATAAATACAATAACTGGAATCTGGCTGCTGTCCGTGGTTCTGTCGAAATAGATTCTGTTTCACATTTAATGTATGGAAATATTGGGATATGGAAAACGAATGACGATTTCAAAAACTTCGAAGATTTTAACCAGGGATTTCCAAAAGGAATTGACAACCGGAAAATTTATTCTGTTGTTCGATTCAAAAATGAAATATTTGCAGGAACACAACTTGGACTTTATAAAAGAAATGTAAACGGGCAGGATTGGCAGAAATTAACGCTACCTGTTAAAAAAGACAGGATTGCTGATATTGCTTTAAAAAACGATACTCTTCTAATTTTAACCCGTCACTATTTGCTGACCAGTACAAACGGCAATGATTTTCACAAAATCCAACTTCCCGAACCAGTTGGATACAAAAAGGAAACAGGGCTTTTTAATACTTTCTGGGAATTGCACAGCGGCGAATTGTTTGGTCTTCCCGGACAACTTGCGGTCGATTTATTTGGACTGGTAACGATTTTTCTTGCAATTACGGGTTTGTTGCATTTCTTCTTCCCCAAAATAATCCGCCGGAGAAAAAAGAAAGAAAAAAAGGTAAGTAATCTCGTTGGAACTAAAAAAGTAAACCTTCGGTGGCACAATGTTGTGGGTTATATTTTTGTTTTATTCCTTATTATCAACACCTTTTCCGGGATGCATTTACGCCCACCTCTTTTAATTCCAATTGCCAATAAAAAGGTCGGAATAATTCCCAACACACACATGGACAGCCCAAACCCGTGGTTCGACAAATTACGCCGGGTTCATTTTGACGATAAAAATAAACAGTACATTTTTTCAACTTCTGAAGGATTTTATTTTGCCGATGAGAATTTTACCGGCCAGTTACAGCCGGCATTTTCACAACCTCCCGTAAGTATTATGGGTTGCAATGTTTTTAAATCGCTTGATGAACAAAACTATCTGGTAGGTTCTTTTAGCGGAATGTTTTTATGGAATACTAAAACCGGTGCTGTTCACGATTTTTTTACGAGGCAGCCATATTCAGCCCCGGAAAGAATGGCAAGTCCAATTGCAGCAAATACGGTTACCGGATTGGTTGAAGGAAAAGAAAATGTGTTTTGGTTTGATTTTAATAATGGAGTTCAAGGGATTGTATCAATGGGAGTAACACCATCTTTTCCGGAGATGTCAGGTGAAATTCGAATAAATTCCCCAATGTCGCTATGGAATGCTGCTTTAGAAATACACACAGGACGAATATTTGAACATTTGGTTGGTCCATTATATATTTTATACGTTCCGTTTGCAGGGATTTGTATTTTACTCGTTTTGATTAGCGGTTTTTTTATCTGGTGGATGGTTTATAGGAAAAAAGGGTGATGCGAATTCCGATTCGCATTGTAATCTAGACAATCAAAGATGGCCACACTTGGAAAATATTCAGTAGATAAAAGTACCAGTTGAATGAACCTGCTATTTGACCATACTTACAACGAGCGGCAAATGTTTACCTCCAAAAGAATCTTTTTTGAAATTAGAAAATAATTTAATTTCTTTAAAACCTGAATTTCTAAGTAAATCAATTAATTCAGCACTTTTTAATGCGAGGAGCACTGTTTCGTTTGAAATAACCCTGCCCTCTTTTTTCAGGTGCAAATCAGTTTGAAATCGAATTAATGGGCTGCTTTTTTCAAACTCGTATTTTCTTACGAATTTAATATTTTCAGTTTCAATAATTGGAAGTTCCGAAACTTGTTCAGCAAGAATATAATCGTAATTAAGAATTTGTATCAAAAAACTTCCGCCTGTCTTTAAAACCGAATAAACGCCCATTAACATTTCCCCGATTAAATCAAAATTCGGCAGGTGCACCAATGTATTTCCGAAACATAAAACAGCATCAAACTGATTTGGCTGAAAATCTTTTTTCAACTCAAGCATATTTCCACTTTGAAATTTTAGTGTTGAAATAATTTTGTTGTTTTTTGCTTGTTGCAGCAAATCTTCATTCAAATCAATTCCGGTAACTTCAGCAAATTCTTTTGCCAAATTAAAAGCCAATTCACCTGTTGCACAACCAATATCAAGAATTTGTTTTTTGTTTAAATCCCCTACCCCATTTTTTACAAACTGCAACTGTACTGGCTTGTACGGGAATATTTCGGAATAATATTTTGAGATAGAAGTGTAAAATTGGTTTTGTTTGTCTTTCATAATAAATTTTTGAATATTCATCGGGTGAACTAGAAGTCACCCGGCGAAGCGAAACTGAAAATGCAACTTAATAATATTCAACGGGTGAACTTAAAGTCACCCGGTGAAATTAAAATCTACTGCGACTGCAACTGAAAACTGTGACTGCGACTGAAAACTGCGACTGCGACTGAAAACTGCGACTGCGACTGTTACTGGAAACTGCAACTGAAAACTGTGACTGCGACTATCCCAAGTCACTTCTCAATCCTTATTCGCGCGTCAACTGCCAGAATCTCAGTTTCGTTACCGAGAAACGGATTTATATCAAGTTCTTTTATTTCTGTAGCGAAGCGTAGCAAACTGGATAATCGGACCAAAATTTCAGCAAATCTTTTAATATTTACCCCCGGTTGTTTTCGATAGCCTTTTAATATCCGGTACGATTTTAGGTTTTTTATCATCGACATTGCTTCTTCCTCTGATAATGGGGCGAGACCTGAAGTTACGTCTTTTAAAACTTCAACATAAATTCCCCCCATCCCGCATAAAATTACATGTCCGAAATTTTGCTCGTATTTTGCCCCGAGAAAAAGCTCGGTTCCCGATACCATTTGAGCAACTAAAACTCCTTCAACTCCTTCAATTTCAAATAAATGGTGAAATTCTTTTCGTACTTCACCAACATTCCTGACATTTAAAATCACTCCACCAACATCGGTTTTATGCAATGGCCCGATAACTTTCATTACCATCGGAAACCCAATGTTTAAAGCAGCAAGTACTGCTTCTGTTTCATTTTTAGCCACTACTTCTTTCACCCGCGGTATCCCGGTTGCATCAAATAATTGGTGAATAACTTCGGGCGGCTGGTAACCATTCTCCGAAAAATCAATGATTTTTCGTATTTCATTTACATTTACACCGTCAATAAAAACTTCGTTTTTTGCAGGGCCCGGTGTATTTATGACTTTCGTGAGTGCACGCCCCAATAATACTTCGTCGGGAAAATTTACATTTCCATGAGAAAGAAAATAAGAAACATCGTCTTTAACATCGATAAGCGATGGTAAAATAGGATAAATAGGTTTTTTACAAGAGTGCATTTTTTTATCTAACACCTGATATACATCACGAATAGGAAACAGACCAGAACTTCCAAAAATGACGGCCATTCCATCAACATCGAAATCATTTTCGCAAGCATCAATAATTTCACTCAATTGTCCGGCTGTTCCCGTTGCCAGAAAATCGATTGGATTTTCCAACGACGATCCGGCAAATAACTTTTCTTTTAACGCAGATTTTTCGGGTGAATTTTCTATTTGCGGAATACTAAGCCCCCCATTTTCAAGAGCATCGGTAAGCATTACACCCGGGCCGCCCGCATGTGTAATTATTGCCAGTTGTTTGCCTTTCAACTCTTTGCACATAAAAACATTTGCAACCGTTGTTAACTCCTCCCTGCCGTAACACCGGACTATCCCCGCTTTTCTAAATAGGGCTTCCACAGCAGCATCAGAACTTGTTAGTGCCCCTGTATGCGACGAGGCTGCCCTGTTTCCGGCCAATGAACTTCCGGCTTTGATAGCAGCAATTTTACACCCTTTTTGAATAAGGGAAGAAGCATGGTTTAATAGTTTGTCTGGGTCGTTAATGTTTTCGATATATAACAATTTTACTTTCGGGCTGATTCCCGGCTTGTAGGTTTGATCGAGAAAAGCCAGAATATCTTCAACACCGGTTTGGGCGCTGTTACCCACTGAAAAAACATTGGCAAACTGCAAACCTTTTGGAATTCCCGATTCAATAATAAAAACTGCCGTTGCCCCGGAGCCTGAAATAAAATCGCACCCGGCAGAAGTTAATTTCGGAATTGGCGTTGTAAAAACACTGGCATGTGCAGGTGTCATTACGCCAATACAGTTTGGGCCAATTAAACAGGCATTGTTTTCAGTAACAACATTCGCAATTTCGTTTTCCAGTTGTTTCCCATGTTTACCAGTTTCTCCAAAACCAGCAGAAATAATTATAAATGCCTTTGTATTTTTTTGTTCTGCAAGAACTTTTACAGCGTGTAAACAAAACTTTGAAGGAATTGCCAATACGGCCAGGTCAACAAGTGGCAAATCTTCAACCTGATTAAAAGTCGGTAATCCTTGTATGCTTGTTTCTTTTGGGTTAACCGAAAATAATTCTCCTTGAAAATTATTGTCGAGGAGGTTCTTGACCATTTTCCCTCCCGGTTTTGAAATATTGTTAGATGCCCCAACAATTACAATACTTTCGGGATTAAGAAGCTTTTCGTTTATCATTCAAATTTTTTTACGACGATAAAAGTAGAAAATTCAAATTCAACCATCCCTGACATTTTTCAATTTCTGTTTTTTAATTCCTCTTTTTAATCTCTATTTTTAGAAAAATTTCTTTTATGACAAAAAAGAAGGAACAAAAAATAGTTGTGTTTACCAATTTAAGCCCTTCGGATAATATGTTAATACTGAACGGGATTAAAATTGCTTCGATGTTCAAAAAAGAATTATGCCTGGTTTATAATTATCCTAAAAATAAAAAAAAGAAACACGAACAATTTAAGGTAATATTAAACAGTTATGTATTTCCAATTAAAAATGAAATCCCGGGATTAAAAGTTTCAACTTTGTTATTTTCAGAAAGAAAAACTGATTTACCTGAAAAACTATCGGACGATTACGAAGCTATTTTTATAATTGCTGATGCCGACAAATTTTCGAAATTTTCGAAAGTATTATTTGAAAGCCCGATCCCATTTTTATTTGTAAACACCAAATCAAAAATTTCTTCTTTCAACAAAATAGTTTTACCTATTGATATGCGCAAAGAATGCAGCGACACTGCATTGTGGAGTTCATATTTTGGTCGTTTTAGTAAGGCGGAAATTGTTGTTGTTGCTGCCAACGACAAGGGAAAACAGGAACAGAAACAGATTGCAAAAAATATTGTTTTAACAAAAAAACTGTTTCAAAAATTCAATGTCAAACATAAAATTTACAAGGGCAACAAATCGAGTTTGAGAAACGTATTTGAAGCCTCAAAACTTGCCCATATTTCAAGTTCCGATTTGTTCGTTATTTTAGGAAGTTCAAACCTTACGCCCTTGGATTGGCTAATTGGTTTGCCCGAACGTAAAATAATAAAAAAGGCCGGTGATTTACCTGTCTTGGTAATTAATTCGCTAAGGGATAATTATATTCTTTGTGACTGAAAAAGTTGACAGTTGCAGTTTCTCGTTTTCGGCGCAAGTTTTCAAATGATTTATTACTTTCGTGTTCGAAATCATAAAAAAAATGAGAAAACTACTTTTGCCGCTTTTTATTTTTGTTTCATTTTTAGGAAATTCACAAAATTTTAAATATCAGGTACTTTTTGAGGGAATCGGTGATAACCGAGAGTTTTTTAGTAACAAAGCTCTGCCACAAACCATTTTGGGTGGGCGCGGTGCGTTTGAATTTGGTGTTGAAATTGATAATCATCGGATTCGGGGCGGACTAAGCCAATTGCAGGAATTTGGCAGCGATCTTGATTTTCATAAACCAAAACTCACGTTGTACTACCAGTTTAATGATGAGCAAAAGGAGTTTATTTTTGGATCATTTCCGAGAAGGGGAAAAATAGATTTCCCTTTGGCAATGCTCACCGACACATTACTTTATTACCGACCAAATATTGAAGGAATGTTTGGGGAAGTAAGCTGGGAATGGGGTAAACAAAACGGATTTGTTGATTGGGTAAGCCGACAAACCGACATAAACAGGGAAAATTTTATGGCTGGTTTTTCAGGCGAGATATTTTATAAAAATGTATTTATCCAGAATTATTTGTTGATGTTTCACGATGCAGGAGCCTCAATAGATATTATGGGCGACCACATAAAAGATTATATCGGTTACGCATTTCAAGCAGGTATCAGAACTTCTGAAGATTCAAATTTTAAAGGTTATTTTAAAGCCGGTTTATTAAATTCGTCATTTCGCGAACGCAGTGTAACAAACGGTTTTATAAATTCATCAAGTTTATTTGCTGAAGCAAAAGGCCGCTACAAAAACTATGGAATAAAATCGGTTTTAAGCTCTGGAGGAAGTCATAAATTTGCTTATGGCGACCGCTTTTACCAGGTTAAAAATTATTGGCGTACCGATGCAATCTGGTATTTTATTAACCACGAAAAAGTAAAAGGGACATTTAATCTTTCATTCCACTTACTCGACTGGAACGACCTCGACCAGCAACAGCAGCTTTCTATAGTTTATATTTTTGGGAAATAATACTAAAGATCTATCTGAATACCAACTAATAAAGTAGTCGCCGATGGATACCACCCATAATCAATTCCTGTTAGATTTGTATAGCCCTTCTGATACCCGACAACAGGATAATCTCCGGAATAGGATGAAAATGCTACTATATTTTTTGCCGAAATGTAGATCCGAATCTTTTTATTTTTATTTTTTTTCGAAAAAGTATAACCAAAATCGATAGAATTCAACCTTAAATAATTTCCGTCTTCAATCATTTCTGAATGGGGCCTGTTATTTAAGTTTAAATCTTCAAAATGAACTCTTGGCAATATTTCTGAAGCATTGTTTAAATTCCAGCGCGACAACATATCAACAGTACGGTTTCCAGCCCCTCCCGTGGCATTTCCCCACAATTTATTTAAGTTGTAAATCTCGTTGCCATGGGAGCCATCAAAAACCATTGCAAAATCGTAGTTTTTGTACGTCATGCGCAAATTTAGCCCGTAAGTAAAATCAGGATTTGGTCCGCCTAAAACAGTTAAGTCATTTTCATCGATAATTCCGTTTTGGTCAATATCTTTAAAACGGATATCACCGGGCGAGGTCCCTTCATCTTGATACCAAACATTGGGATCACCATTCATCGAATTTGCCAAACCCACTTCTTCAACCGACTGAAATATTCCATCGTACACGAATCCAACAAAGGCCCCAATCTCTTCGCCGGCGGCCAAAATTGAAATTGGAGTCGAGCTTGTTGCACCGAAGGCATTGTAAAGTATATCTCCCTGGAAAGAATCGTTAGTACCGAGAAACCTGTTTTGAGACGATTGGATATCGAAAGAAAAGAACATATTTAAATCTCCAATTGATTTTAAATAATTCAAGCGAAACTCCCACCCCGAATTATTTACCCGCCCTGTATTTAACAAATAAGCCTGATAATTTTCGTTTGGATTATTATATTGCGGAAGAGCCACATTACTCCTAAGCCGGTCGAAATAATTAAATTCAAGCATTAAGTCGTCATTTAATAAATAAGTTAACCAACCAATATTCCACTCTTCCGATATTTCCCACCGTGCATTTTCCTGAAAAGTTTCGACATAACTATTATTGGGCATAAAAAAATTAAGCAAGGGGTGACCAGAAGAAGCATCTGCAAAGGAATAAAATAAGGAATTAAATGATTCAGCACCTGAAATCCCCCAACCTGCTTTAAGCTTAATCCCGGAAATTATTTGATTTGATACATTATTTTCATTTTTTAACAACCAATACCCAGCCGAAAAAGAGGGAAACAATCCAAACAAATCTGTTCCGGTTTGCCTTAATATTTTTTCTCTGCGAAAGCTTGTCAAAACATCAAACTTATTATCGAAAACATAGTTTGATTGTATAAAAAAAGCATTCACCCTTCGGCTGTTATTGCCAGAAAATGAAAGTGAATTTCCTTCCGCTGGAAACAAATTTTCAAAACCTTCATAAAAATAATATTCCGTAATCTTGTTAAAATTTTCAGAAACGCCACCTAAAATAATAAAGTTGTGGTTTCCTGTTTGTTTTTGCAATTTCAGAAAATTGTTGATGTACCAATTATAAGAATCTCCCGAACGATTTTGAAGAATATTTTGCTGAAGATAGGAATCTTGATTTACAGGGTAATAAACAATAGAAGATTGAAAATTTTCAGAATAATCGCCGGTAATTGCTGTAACAAATGTTAAATCCTGGCTTATTTTTGCTGAGATTTCGAAGTTTGCTGTGTACCTGTTTCCAGTATTTTCCTGGTCATTTTGTTCTATTAATTCAACTGCGTTATTGTTTCCATAATATTGCGATAAAAGTGGCGTGTTCGCAATTGTTTCATTATTTAAAGGTGGATATGATTGAGCAATAACATAAGGATTAGAATGCAATTGATTTAAAGAATTTATTGTGGATGACTGCTTCGCCCGCGCATAATTCACACTGGCTTTCAGATTTAACCAAGTTGTAATTGAATTTTGTCCTTTAAAAAGAATACCCCCGTTGTTAAAATTTGAATGGCCAAGTACACCAATATTGTGATTTAAATTTCCCGAAATATAAAATTTTGATTTATCCCCGGCACCCGACACAGAAATCCCATAATCATTTGTTATCCCGGTGTTTAACAACTCATCGGACCATTGCACATTTTCTGTTGGGTTGATAAAGCTAATTTCACCCATATCTGCGGCTAACAGTGATTCATTTAACAAATCGATGTACTGTCCGGCATTTAAATAGTTGGTTTTTTTAATGGGAAATTGCACACCCGATTGTCCCCTGAAATTAACTTGAAAAGGTTTGTTATCTCCCGATTTAGTTTCAACGAGAATTACACCATTTGCCCCTTGCGAACCATAAATTGCCGCGGCTGATGCATCTTTTAAAATGGTTACGTTTTTTATATCATTCGGATTTAAATACGAAAGCGGATCGATTGAACTCAAGCTTGCTTGCATATTGATCCCGGCATTTAAAATAATTCCATCGACAACAAACAGCGGTTCATTAGATAAAACAGACTCTGTTCCCCTGACCGAAGTTGTGAAAAAACTACCTGGTTGCCCACTTTGTGTCCTCACATTTACTCCGGGCAATTGATCTAAAATTGTTGTCAATTGAGAACCGGAAAAAGAAATGTCGCTAATATTAATTGCTGAAACAGAAGAAGATATGTTATTTTCTTTCCACAAATAATAACCCATGTTCAGGTTATTTCTTTTGGTTTGACCAGAAGAACCCTCAAGCTGTGGTAATATTACCTCAATAAATTCACTTCCATTAACAGATTTTTCAATTGTTTCGAATCCTGGTTTACTAAATATCAGGATCGGTTGAATTTGTTTTGCTGTAAACCTGAAAGTACCGTCGTTAGCAGAAAAGGTAGCAAAGTTAGTCCCTTTTTGCTGAATTGTTGTTCCAGGCAGCGGTTTGCCGTTTCTGTCGGTAATTTTTCCCCTAAAAACTACCTCCTGTGCAAACAGAATATTAGCTGTGGACATTATTAAAAATATAACCAGAAACAATAATACTGCCCTGCAAATAAAATAATATTGTTTGGTGTAAAACTTTAAATGTTGAATCATCGAAAAACACATTTATATTTTGTGTATTTTAATAAAAGGATGCAAATTTAATACAATTATGCTTAACTTAATTAGACCGTAATATTTTTATACAATTTCGGCTCGTTTAGTTAATGTTGAATTCAATTCGATACAAATTATTTGTA